>Ga0208019_1000139_pt1 | contig 38712 bp, 48 predicted proteins | sample CB_VirMetaG_5_FD_184540 | JGI IMG/M metagenome (GOLD analysis project Ga0208019, IMG submission 184540) | Freshwater to marine saline gradient viral communities from Chesapeake Bay - CB_1508_1D Viral MetaG (SPAdes) (version 4) | ecosystem: Environmental > Aquatic > Marine > Coastal | place: USA... | reverse complement strand
TAGAGGAAATATTAGTGAAATTACTGGGCTGGCTTGGCCCTCCTGTGGCCTCTGGCGGCTCGCACCCGGTTTGAGCGAAATTCGAGTAAGTCCTGCCTCGCGGTAACGCTCCCAGAGTTCAATGAACTGACACTCGGCTCCCTAAACCACTGAAAACGCTGGCGTTTTGATTATTTGCTAAAAAGTGGGAAAAGTTTTCAAGAAAAAATGTTGACGGAGGGATCCGGCCGGGATCCCGCCCCTTAAGTTGTTTGTTAGCAAGGGTTTACGTTCAGGGTGTACCAAAACAGGGGATCCCGCCCCGGATCCCTACCCCCGAAAATGGGCGTTTGACCGCAGAAAACACTGGAAACAGGGGGGTCCGGACCCCTTTTTAAAACACCCAAAACCCCAATGTTTTTGGAGGCTGGGCGACCTCAACTAGGGATGTCGTCAAGACTAATCCCGTAGTTGTACGGGACGTACCGGTTCGCTACGCCTTGCCGGAAAAAGATTTGAGGCTGGATCACTACAATCAATGAACAAAGGAAAGGGGTCTGGACCCCCCATGCGATATCTTTTCAAGAATTAGTGTTGACGAACCTGAACTCATGTGTACATTCCAATATGACGAAGTCCATCCGACAGATGACCGCTGGATTGCAGCAGGCCCTCAAGGACCATAGAGAGTTCTCAGAGTCAGCAGTCATTCTATGCGATTTGATGCTGGTGGGCATGCCTGCTCACTGGCTGATTGTCATGCAGGACCCGACAGCATTTTTGCCGATTGATATCGTCGCAGAGAAATTTGAGGAACTGGTCCCGAAGTACACGGCGGATGATTCTGTCCGCAGTGTGGTTCTTGAGGTCTTCTTGAAATATACATCCCCGAGTTCGGCACTCTGAGCCAGATCACACACTGACACTCGGATCGGCTCAGAAAGAACCAGGGGTTTCAATGGGGGTGAGTGACCTCCCCCCAAAGATACAAAGGTCTGCCATGTCCCGCAACAAAAGAGCAATTTCCCGAACGGCACAGCGGGCACCTGTCGCGATGCTTGTGCTGATGGTACATGCCGCAGTGGTCATTGCGGTGTGGCTTCTGCTCGCGAATGTGGGGCTATGCGGGGAACGTGGCGGTGTTTATCATGTGATTGCTTCCAGTATGCAGGTGGGAGTGGAGGAGCATGGATCGGCGGTGGCACTGGACGTTGAATCGCCTTACCTGTTTTTTCTTTCGACGAATCACACTGCCCCGACAGGAACGGCGTCGATCATGGTGGATGGGCAGAGTTACCCTGCCCAAGTTGTGGAACGGATTCCGGCTGAGCCAGAGCCTTTAATTGTCCTTCGGTCTCTTGACCAGCACCCGAGGGTTCCAATCCGAACTTACCCCGTCGCAGTGAAACCGGCGGTCCCCGGCGAGCGGGTTTTCGTTTTGGGCTTTCCGGGAGGGGGCGATTTTTCTGGATACTCTGCGAGAATCAGGCGTGTTGAACTCGCGCACGGGGGTTACCTCGTAATAGATCGACCGGCCCGTCAAGGCGTATCTGGTGGACCTGTACTGAACGCAGCGGGTGAGATCGTGGGGATCATGACTCATACCGGGCAGACCTACAGTCTCGCCTCAAACGTTCCGGGCAATTTGAGTCAGTTCACTGGCCGTCAGGTCAGTTTTCAGTGCTACGGCGGGTCGTGCAGGATTTCTCCCGCAAGACCGTACCAGTATGGATACGCGGCTCCGCAGTATTCACTGCCAGCACCGAAAAAGCCTTCACGAGTGAGTCCGCCAGTTGCGCAGGTCCCTGCGGCAGGATGCCCGGGGACCTGTGCCGCTGAGTGTCAGTGCGGTTGCGATCCAGGAAGGAAAGTTGAAACGCCGAATGAATTGGCGAGAGGACCGGCAGGCAAGGATGGCCGTGATGGCAAGGATGGCATTAATGGCAAGGATGGCCGTGATGGAAAGGATGGCATTAATGGCAAGGATGGCCAGCCGGGAAAGGACGCGACTGCATTTTTCCATGTGATTCTGCGTAAGGATGGAGAAGAAGTTGATCGTCAAACGATTGGGAACGGTGAGACACTGATCCTTGATTTGGAAACTCTCACAAACCGGGGTCCCAGCCAATGAGGCGAAAGACTCATGAAGAGTACGTTGCTGAAGTGGTTGGGAAGAGCCCAGGCGTTGAAGTTGTTGGGGAGTATGTAAATGCCCGGACAGGGATCCTCCATCGCTGCCGGGCGTGCAGAAACGAGTGGATGGTAAGGCCGAGCGATGTTCTCAAAGGCAAGGGTTGTCCGAGGTGTGGTGGCACAGAAAAGAAGACCCACGAGAAATATGTTGCTGAGGTCGCTGAGAAGAACCCCGGTATTGGGGTCGTTGGTGAGTATGTAAATGATGCCAAAAAAAGCCTCCATCGCTGCCGGGCGTGCAGAAACGAGTGGATGGTAAGGCCGAACCATGTTCTTAGAGGCAAGGGTTGTCCGAGGTGTGGTGGCACAGAAAAGAAGACCCACGAGAAATATGTTGCCGAGGTCGCTGAGAAGAATCCTGGCGTTGAGGTCGTTGGTGAGTATGTGAATGCCCGGACAGGGATCCCGCATTACTGCAAGGGCTGTGGGCATGAGTGGATGGTTGTGCCAAGCAGCATTCTCAAAGGCGTGGGCTGTCCGAAGTGTGGTGGCACAGAAAAGAAGACCCACGAGAAATATGTTGCTGAGGTCGCTGAGAAGAACCCCGGTATTGGGGTCGTTGGTGAGTATGTAAATGCCCGGACAGGGATCCTCCATCGCTGTCGGGCTTGCGGTAATGGGTGGATGGTTATGCCAAGCAGCATTCTTAGAGGCAAGGGTTGTCCGAAGTGCTGCACTATCGCCACAGACGCCGATCAGTTTTACCTGTTGATCGGCCCGCGAGGTGACGACGGGTTGTTCCCTTGCAAAGTTGGCATAACATCAAAACGGCGCAACGGCACTCGTCAAGCGGAGGGCGTTCGCAAAGCTAAAGAGTGGCTTGGTTTCACTCCACTGGTGAACACCTTCGATCTCGACTCCGCGCGAGACTTTGAGCAGCAAGTGTTGTCAGAGGATTACCGATTCGCGGCAGATGGAATCGAACAGAAATTTGATGGTTCGTCTGAGTGGCGTTTGTTCACACAAGAGCAGATAAACTTGATTCGAACTGAAGCGGTGGGAAGGGTGCTTGAAGAGTGTCTGATCCATTAGAAACACATGTGTATGGTGATGGCGTCTGTTGTCCATCACCAGTTTTTGAACCTCCGAGGGAGATTGAGATGAGTGACGGTGTAGATTTGCCAACAGCGGTGGCCCAGCAAATGATGGTTGAGTCAGCCGGTAATATCCAGGCCAGCAACCGCAACAGTCGCGGTGTATTCGACGCAGTAATGGGAGCCTTGGCCGGCACAGTTCAAACGAACTTTGCTGAAGTTGGCGTCCTGGAGAGCCGTGCGGTCAGTGGTGTTATGGCAACACCGGTCGCCGGTCCAACAACAAAGCAGCCAGCTTAGTTGTCATGACTGAGGTTGAACAGATAGCGGTTGCCATCGCGAGAAGGCAGCCGCTTCAACCCGTTATACGGGCCATGATTGACAGACTGTGGGAGAAACTCGATGCGACGACGAATGAAGAGGATGATGGAGAGCATCGGGGAGAAGCGACAGAAGCTGGAAGTGGCGACGGGGATCGAGGGATTGCACGCCCTCCAGGCCCACAACCGCAGGCAGCAGCGCAACCTTGAGGCAGAGGATCGTGCCGCTAGGAAGAAACTGTGGGGCGATGATGGGGATCAAGACATGGGCGACCAGCAAACAGTGCTTGGCGATTATGTCATCAATCAGACGGGCCAACAGACCCCGCAGAAGTCCCTGTTGCCCCTCCTGCTTGCCGGATTGGTTGGTGTTGGTGGGCCTCTTGCCGTCGGTGCGGGGGTGGCGGGCCACATGTTGATTGATGAACTGCTGAAAGAGAAGCCCGCCCCGTCTACCCCGAAGTTTCAGGATGAGACGGTCAATCTGAGAATTGGTAAGGAGTAGTAATGCTAAAAGACGTTATCACGGCCCATGGACTGACGGGAACCGCAGCGGAAGTGCGCGCTCTGCTGATCGTTAAAGACATTGTCCAAAGGCATGAGAAGCTAAACACAGATGCCGAAACCATGGATGCTGTGCTAACAGCAGGGCATGACCTGGAAGTTGTAATCCCTGCCATTCAAAGCACCCATGTTGGGCAATTGCTTATTTCAAAGCTGACCAGTACCGGAGTCGATTGGGCAGACCCCAAGTCCAAGATGATTCTGGGAGGATTGGTAGCAAACCACCCATCCTTTACTCAATCCATGATGGATACTCTTGTCGAGATGAACGAGAAGGATGTATCCATTGTTGAGCAGCACGGGTTACCCAACCCAACTGAAGCAGAAGTGCAGACAGCATTGGATGAGATCGAGTTCGAGTCTAGCTGGGCTGCCGCTCAAAATACGCACATCAATGCAGCGGTGGCGTCTGGCGATAAGGCAACACTGGCAGCGGCCCTGCGAGCAGCAGCGGACAGCCTTTGATTCTGTTGACGTTTTAAGAGGGTGGTCGGATGGCCTATACAGAATTTTACTGTGACGCTGCGTCAGGTGATAACCGCAACAGTGGTTCCACTGAAGGCACGTATTCGTTTCAAGACACTGGAGGTGACTGGGACGGATCTAGTATCTTCACATCCAATACCTCGGCTGACCTAAGCGGAATCAGTGTTGGTGACTGGGCGTCTGTTTACGTTGATGGTGCAACAACCACAGCACGCATCGCAAGAATAACTGCTGTAGATAACACGGCGAAGACAATCACTCTTATTATTGGTACAGCCCAAGGCGCGGCAGGTAGCGCACCCGCCAGCCAGACAGGAACTTGCACGATTCGTGTCGGTGGTGCGTGGGAGGGACCAGGAGGCGGAGCCAGTAGTGACGACCATGTTCCATTTCGCTTAGGCTATCTCCATCGGCTGACGAATGCAAATAATGAACCACCGTGCATCAACCTGAAAAACGGCACAAGTTACACACCGGCAAACACGGTAAGTATCGGTGCGGGGTCGAACTCGTTCAGGGTCAGTGGATACACGACTACAGTAAGGGACGGTGGTGAAGCAGTTATTGACTTCGGAACGTCAAACACAAGCACCCACTTCGACATGGTGAACGTCAACGGTGGAGCGACGTTTACGGATCTGCACATTACTGCTGACCACAGTGCTGTTGTGTCGGGGAACTACACAGGATTCGTAGCTTACTACTGCAACTGTCGGAGAGTGAGGGTCTCGGGCTTCTATTATCTGGGGGTGTATGCCAACCACTCCACGTTTGAAGAATGTGAATTCTACGACTCGGGTAAACCCAGTGGAAACACAGGAAACCTCATATTGACTGGATCGTGTACGTTTAGGCGATGCAAATTTGGTGAGACGATGGGCAGCACTTACTGTCTTGTGGCAGGCACCTCAAACTACCAACACACGTTCATAGATTCTATTTTCTACGGTGACGGCACACTGGTTGCTGCGGTATACAACTCAAGCACAGCGATGATGCGGTTCGAGAATGTTGACTTCTACGGGTTCGACAACGCCATCCAGAATTACAACTACAGCGTTTACACGCTGGTGAATTGCAATATCGTAAGCTGTGATTATGTGTTGCGGCAGGTTGGAACAAACACGCAGTTGACCATAATCGAATTGATCAATTGTGGGTTTGGTGGTGGTGCATACGCTCTGACAGGCACCGTTAATGCAATACCGTCGCCCAACCCTACGCACTACGAAGAAATCGACTGCAAAACCTACACTACGCATCCGTGGGTAGATCCTGACACTGGGGACTTTCGACTGTCTGATGAAGCAGCAGGGCCGGGACAGGGTCGCGGTGAGTTCTTAGTCACTGATCCGGGGAACAGCTACAACCTTTCGACGAATGAACACATTGGGTCTGCTGTTCAGGCGATTACAGCCAGTGGCAATATAATTATTATTGAGGATTAAGTGATGACAACGTATTACGCTAAGAAAGGCACAACGAGTGTCATCCTTCCCCTCACCTTGCGCGACTCCAGCGACGGCAGTTTCTATACGACCGCCACATCAGCAGGCATGACAGGTGGATACCTGCACGATAATACAGCGGAGGTGGCTTTGTCCTTCGCTGCCGGTGTTGCAGGGGATGCTTATTCGTCGGGCAAGTTCGCACCGTCTGGTGATGGGTATTTTTACCACATCCCCGATGGCGCGATGGCAGATTTAGGTCTCACCATTCTCACGTTCAAGCACGCAGGCGCGGTTCCATCGACATTGAAGATTCAAGTCGGAGAAATCGACATAGAGGACGCGGTTCGCATGGGCATGACTGCTTTGCCGAATGCCAATGCAGATGCAGCGGGTGGGTTGGTAATCTCTGATGCGGGTGGTCTGGACATTGATAACCGATTGATATCAGCCACAGCGACAGCAGCACTTGAAGACCAGTACGACGGGACTGGCCTGACGGGCGACACGTATCCCGCAACGCAGGCACAGATTGGCAACATCGCAATCGCAGGTGCTGCGATCAATACGGTGGCTGAATCGTACACGCTCACGACGGGTACGCAGAGCAGCGGTACTCTTTCAGATACTAACACTCTGGATGGGACAACGCACGAGCACACTGATACTGCCGGTGCGATGGAACTGTACTATCAGTTCGATCTCGGTGCGGATGGTGTGCCGACCAGCACGAAATTCGTGGGGCGGCTGAACAGTGCAAATGATTCGTTAGGTGTATTCGCCTACAACTGGGCAGGCACGTCGTGGGATCAGATCGGAACACTCAGCGGCACCAACGGAGCAACGAACGAGACCGACACGTATGACCTGTTGACGGCTCATGTCGGAACCGGGAGCAATGCTGGTAAGGTACGGATCAGGTACTACTCGGCATCGGGTCTGACATCTGCGACTCTGTACGTGGATCAGATTCTGGTGAGTTATACACAGTTGGCAACAGGTATCCCGAACGGCTCAACGATCACGCTATCTGCCGATACCAGCAACACAAATCTGATCGGGTACGGTTGGAATCTGGCACTGGGCGGTCAAGACATTTCAGGTGCATACACCTACCAATCGGTCAACGTATCAGGCACAGCGACGGGTACGAACGGCAGTCCGTTCACGTTTCAGGAATGTTACCTTGCCACCGTTTCGCTCGATGCGTATGGGTTCCTGGAAAACTGTGCAATCGGTGGCACTCTGACGCTGACCAATACAGCGGGAGTGACGGCGGACTCAATTAGTTTCTTCGGTTGCTGGTCTGGGGTTGCTGGTTCTGGATCGCCTACAATCACCGCGTCAGGCGTGACAAAGGTGACCAACATTCAGACTCGTGGTTGGCATGGCGGATTGACCGGCGTACTCAACTCGTTCTGCGTCTGGTCGCATGAAGTGGCGGAAGGTGGTACACAGACATTCACCAACGATGGCGGGCAACTCGAACTGCGAGGGAATCCGAAGGCAGTGAATTTGACGACCAGCGGATCAGCTACGTCGAATATCGTTATCGGTAATGGTGCTTCGATCACCATCGCTGGTACGGGTGGAACGGTCAACATCTACGGACAGATCGGAGTCATCGATAATAATTCAACAGGAGTGACTGTTAATCTGTTTAGCAACCAGAAGATTGCAGCGGGGGTCGCATCTGGTACACCGACGACGACAACATTCAGCGTTGCGGAAACTCTGACAGCGGACCAATACAACGACTGTATCCTGATGTTCACCGACGGGGCGGCAGCGAACCAGCCACGGTCGATTCTGGACAATACCACATCAGCGATTACGGTGTCTGAGGCATTTACAACAGCACCTGCGGCTGGCGACAACTATGCCATCTACCGAGACCACATTCATCCTGTCAGCCAGATTCAGAACGGACTGGCAACGTCAGCAGAGATTGCGGCATTGAATGATCCCACAGTTGCGGAGATCAGAGCGGAGATCGATGCGAACAGCACGCAACTGGCAGCGATCCTCGCAGATACGAACGAACTGCAGACCGATGACATTCCCGGCCTGATCGCAGCGCTGAACAACCTGTCAGCAGCGGATGTACTGACAACAGCACTCACCGAAAGCTATTCGGCGGACGGTGCAGCCCCAACACTGACACAAGCGGTCATGCTGATCCTTCAGCACCTGTCTGAGAGCTCTATTTCGGGAACTACGAAGACAGTCAAAAAGCTGGATGGCAGTACAACAGCAGCGACATTTACTCTGGATGATGCCACCACACCGACCAGCGTAACGAGGGCGACCTGATGGGCGCATCGGCCATTCTTACGCAGGGACTGGGCGTATTCGGGTCATCCAGTCTCGTTTTGACGCTGGGGTTGACAGGGTTCGAGACGGTCATTCAGACGGGGTCCGCGCGGAACACACTCGTTTGGCAGAGTCCAACCGTTGTTGATGTTTACGGCTCCGGGGATTTTGAAACCAAGGTTTACATGAACGGATCAATCAATGACGTGTTCTGAGATTTTCCTCGTAAACGAGAGCAGCACGTTCAACGTACTCTCGCAAGTGTACATCGATGGCAGTCTAGCACAGCAGGCCGATGTATCGTCGATTCTGGCGTATTGCTATCGAACGGACACTAACGCTGCCGTTCAAGAGGATGTGTCGTTGACCGTGGCAACGGTGATCCAGGATACACCGGTGTTGAATAACATGTGGACGAAGGATTCAACCGGGTACAATTTCATCCATGCGGTGCCGGCGAGTTGGTGCAGTGAGGGTGCGATCACATACCAGTTTGAGTACAAGTTTACAACCAGCGGTGGGTCTGTGTTTTACGTTGGGCCAATCAAGGTTCGAACTGAGGACCTGCTGAGTAATTGAAACAGGACCGTCATAGAGTGTTGCCTGGCTGCGTGGCGGGAAACACGCAGTGTTTCTTTTTAGGATAGAGAGAGGGAGTTTCATGTCGAAGTTGCTTGCTGATATTGTGTTACGTTTGTCGCATGGCAAACGAGTAACGAAAGCCGAGATGAAGGAGGCGGCCAGTGCGGCCCGGCAAATCCTGTCCGACACGGCGGTTCCTGAGAAGTCGAAGGCTAAGGCCAAAGTGAAGACGCAACTCGATTGAGTCCAGGCGGCCCGACACGCATGGAACTGAACGAGAAGCAGCATCGCTATCAGGCCCGCAAGGCACTTGAGGCGCAGACCGTACCCAAGATCCCGCCCCCGGTTGACCCGGACAGGCGGGAGGCTTGCCGGAACGATCTGCACTTATTCTTGCGCACATACTTTCCTCACAGTACCGGTCTGAGTCCATTCTCCGAGGATCACATTCTTGCCATCAAACGGATGGAGAATAGTATCCTGAAGGGTGGGGGTATCGTGTTAACCTGTTTCCCTCGCGGGTTCGGGAAAACGACGATCAGCGAAAACCTGGCGATCTGGGCAGCAGTGTATGGGCACAAGAGGTTGATCCCAATCATCGGAGCGGATAAACCTGCCGCGTCTGATACGATTGACTCGCTGAAATCAGAGTTGACAGTGAATGAACTTCTGGCGGACGACTTCCCTGAAGTTGTGATGCCGTTCATTCATATTGACAATAAGTCGCAGCGGGCGAATACCCAGAAGTACAACGATGAACTGACGCATGTCCGGTGGTCCGGCGATGAACTCGGGTTTGCGTGGATCAAGGGTGATGACGGGGAGTACCGGGATAACAGTGGGGTACTGTTCCGATGCCTTGGCATCACCGGGCGAATTCGCGGAATGTCGGTGAAACTGCCGAACGGGAAAAAGCAGCGTCCAGACTTCTTTATCCTGGACGACCCTCAGACGGATGAGTCCGCGCGGTCACCGGCTCAGGTTGAGAAGCGAATGTCAATCTACCAGAAGTCGATCCTCAGACTTGGTGGTCATGACAAGATGCTTTCCGGGGTCATCAACGCGACGGTGATCGAACCGGAAGACATGGTTGACATACTCCTTTCAGACAAACACCCGGAGGTTGAGGGTCTGAGAATACCGATGCTCAAGGAGTTGAGTGATGTGCATGAGACAATGTGGCTGGAAGACTACGCAGATCTGCGGAAGACCTACAACCCCGAGGACCCTGACGGTCGTCGTCTGGCGATCCAACGGGCCAACGAATTCTATCTGGAGAACCGTATCCAGATGGATTCTGGAGCATTGCCGACATGGGAACATTGTTTTGCGGCGGCTGATGGCGAGGTTTCTGCGGTTCAGCATGCATACAACATTCTGATCGACGATGGTCCCGAAGTGTTCGCATCCGAATGTCAGAACGACCCAATTGCATCCCGACCATCAGGCATTGAGATTCTGACCCCCTCGGCCATCAAGTCAACCAGGATCATGGGTTCAGCGATGCTGCCTCGGGATACGGAGGTCGTAACGGCCCACATCGACGTTCAGAAGAATGCCCTCTATTACTGCGTGACAGGATTCTCGAAGGGGTTCTCCGTATACCCGTTCCATTATGGTGTCTACCCGGACCAGCGATCAGGTCGCATGTTCTATTCGGATCTACGGCAGACACTCCGTAAAAAGTATGTCGGTCTGTCAGATGAAGAGAGAATCACCCACGCCGTAAGAGACCTGCTGCGGATACTCCATTCGAGGACTTACGAACGGCAGGATGGGTTCCAGATGAAACTTGAGATGTGTCTGGTGGACGCCGGCTATCAGACCGACGCGGTGTTCGATGGCATCACATCATTCGGTGGGTCAAACGTGTATCGGATGTATGGTCGCGGCGTAAGATCAACCGAGGTTCCGATGTTGATGAACGCTCGGAAGAAGGGTGAGAGGAGATCGAAGGACCTGTTTGTCCCGTGGCGACAGTTAATTGACATCAACAAGAGGTCGAGCCGGTATGTCCTGGCCTGCGTCAACTCTGTCAAGACGTTCCTGCATCGTAGGATTCGAACGGAGCCGGGGCAGGATGGTCAGTTTCGACTTCCAGAGGGGAACCATGATTATCTGCTGCACTCCCTTTGCAGCAGTGAGTATCCAACAGAGACCGAAGGTCCCTATGGAAGGATCGTTGAGTGGTCAGTTCAGCCGGGAGTCCCTGATAACCATCTGCTGGACTGCGTTTGTGGATCGATTGTGGCTGCCAGCATGACCGGACAGGTCGCGTTTGGGCAACCACCTGCCCGTGTTTCGAAACCCCAAAAGAAGAACAAGGTTGTGTATTTATGAAGAAGTCAACCAAGAAAAAAGATTCCAAAGAGGAACGGCCCTCGGTTTCCGTAATCAAGCCCAACTGCCCGAGTTGTGGATCAACCGAACGGACGCAGAAGGAGTGCATGCGTCGGCGGCGAATTACGGGGAGGCTGCCGGTGACCGGTTTTGAGTACAACTTAGTGGTCTGGAGCGACACATCCTGCAGGAAATGCTCTCAGAAGTACCGAATTGTGGAATACTCAAAAGATTAATACCGGTATCCGGTAGATTTTCCACTATATCAGACACCCGTCCACTATATTGCACACATGAGCGAATCCCTGCAAGAACTTGAGCAGCAACTTGAGACTCTGAACGCCACCATCAGATCAGGCGTACTGATGATGGTGGTGGATGGGATTACGACCCAGTACCAGTCGATCACGCAGATGAAGAAGGTCGCAACGGAACTGGAGAATAAGATTGCCGCGTGCAAGGGCCAGGTGCCTGCGAAGCCCAGGTATTCAACCATTGACCTGTCACGGGGCGTATGATGGCGAAGAAAAAGAAAGTCGCAGCGAAGAAGAATCTTGCTGCCGCAAATGGGTATGACGCAGTTGAATCGTCCGGGAAAAGGCGGGCGGCATCATCGGTCCTGAAACACGAGGATGAAGTCCTCGACGCCCGAAAACGGCGAGTCATGACGGGGGGAATGTCCGGTCTGTACCGGAACTTCTCTATGGTTTCCTGGGCAGTCAGGAAACATCTCGACTACAACTCTGCTTACCGTTTCCAGGTCCACACTGAAGACCAGGCTTTCAACGAAGAACTCGAATCACTGATGGGTCAGTGGTCCCGTCCGGCGACCTGTGATGCGTCGGGCCGCATGACGTTGGCACAGATAATCCGAACGTCTGAAAGTCGCCGCGTCCTGGACGGTGACTGCTTCTGGGTGAAACTGAACCGAGGGTCTCTGTCGGTCGCAGAGGGAGACAGAATCCAAAACCCGCCGAAGAACGAGACGGGTGAAGATTGGTACAATGGCGTTCAGGTGAATCGGGACGGGCGGCCAATCAGGTATGGCTTGTACAACAGGACCCGACGCAGTGGGTACGAGTTTGCTCGTACACTGCGGGCGGAGAATGTGATCCCGATCATCGGGTATGACCGGTTTGACCAGCAACGCGGGATCTCCCCGCTGGCTTGTGCCTACAACTCCTTTGCCGACCTGTATGAGGGGGTTGACTATGCGTTGGCGAAGATGAAAGTCGAGCAGTTGTTCGCGCTCGTCATTCAGTCAACGAGTGGGTCCGGCACGGGTGAGTACAGCCGAAACGGGGATGGAACATACGATGTCGATTTCGGTCGCGGTCCAGTGAAACTCGAACTGGACAACGATGACGAGGCGAAGTTCCTGACGAGTGATAACCCTGGGTCGAACACTCAGGACTTCATTCAGTTGGTCCTGTCTATGGCGATTAAGGCACTTGACCTGCCACAGAATTTCGCTGATGAGAGTCGAACAAACTTCTTCGGATCTCGCGCGGCGTGGATGCTGTACGACCGATCATGCGAGTCGAAGCGGTCCATCATGCTCGAAGCACTGCGGAAGATGACGATCTGGAAGTTCCAGGATTGGATTCGCCGTGGTGAGTTAACCCTTCCAGCCGGCATGACGGTTAACGACATTGCCTTCGAATGGGTGCATGTGGGTATGCCGTGGTGGGACCCATCTAAGGAAATCGAAGCTGATGTGATGGCAATCAGCGCTGGCCTCGACAATCCGTTCCGAATCGTGAAGGAGCGAGGACGGGGAAGTTTCGAGGACAACCTGAAGCAGATCGCCCGTGCAAACGAGTTGGCGGAAAGTCTGGGTGTCGAACTATCCTTTAATGTGTCAGCGGCTCCAGAGGAGGATATGACCTCCGAAGAGTGGGACACTGAAGAAGAAGAAAGTGACGAAGATGAAGTCGAAGAGTGAAGCCCTTAAACTAACCCCCGCCAGGTTTCGTTCGACAGTCGTCAAAGGGGCGAATGATGCGAGGGTAGACCGAGAAGGTGGGGTTTTCGGCTGCGGGGTTATATACGGCGTATCAGTCAACACTGTTGGCGAAGCCCTTGGGCATGAACTGTTCTGCGACCAGACCTTCGTTCAACAGACCTGCGATGCAATCAATGCCAAAGAGACTGGGCTGAAAGCCCGGTTCACCCATCCCGGACTGTCATCCGATGGGGTCGGGACGAAGCTAGGGAAATTCTTTGACGCCCGGGTCGAGGGTGACCATGTCATCGCAGACCTGCACTTCCAGGAAGCGTCAACTAAAACGCCGGACGGCGACCTGGCAGATTATGTGATGTCCTTGGCGGAGGATACTCCAGAGGACTTTGGCACATCAATTGTGTTTGATTATTTCGAGGAGGACTTCGTCGAGAGTGATGACGAGGATCAGCCTTATCCGCATGTCAGACTGAATGTCCTGTACGCATGCGATGTTGTGGACTCCCCGGCGGCCAACCCTCGTGGGTTGTTCAAACGGGGGCAGGATGCGGCGGTAGAAGCTGACGCATACCTAAGTTATCTGCTGGGCCTGAGTGACGACCGGCCTGCGGGTGGCATGTTTGGTGTCGATCCTGATCGAGCTAAACAGTTCCTATCACGTTTTCTCGGTCGTCACAATATCCTGCTCTCTGAAAGGGTTTCTGAAGTGAGTGAGAAATTTGAAGAGGTTGTGGAGACGCCTGAAGTCTCAATCGACGAAGTCCGAGCAGACTTCAAAGGTGAACTGCAGCGTTTCATCGATGCGTTTGGCGCAGAACGAGGTGCGAAGTGGTTTGCTGCCGGCGACTCCTTTGCAGACTGTCAGGGAAAACTGATTGAATGTCTGCAGGCTGAGTTGAAAGAAGTGGTCGCGGCTCGTGACGAACTTCAAGAACGACTCAACAGTCTTTCTCTCGGTGAGAAGGAAGGCGTTGAGTTCGGGTCGGATGAAGGTGGCGAGGAGAAGCCTCGTTCCCTGTCCAGCCGGATTCGAATCTCCGGTCGTAAGTACGAGTAAACCCAACCACAACGGTGTTTGGAAAACCATCAATCAGAAAGGAAGTAAATCGTGGCTAACGATTTGTTGACAGTAGCAGACTTTGTTTCGGACGCTCTCGATGTCGATAAGACAGAGACAACCGAAGTTCTCAACCAGTCCCCGTTTGTGGCGTCCCTGCCCATCGGTGACACAAGTGACGGTTCCGAGACCCACAAGTACAACAAGTACACGGGCGCTCCAACTGTTGGTTTCCGTTCGGAAAACGCCGGACGCGACTACGACGCATCGGAAGATACCGTCGTCACTGTCACCTGTAAGATTCTCGACTTCTCATGGCGAGTCGATTACGCTGTTGCCAATGCCTGGCGACAGGGTCCCGAGAATCTGATTGCTCGCGAAGGTGCGCGACACCTCGCTGCCGCACTGTGGAAACTTGAAAAGCAGGTTATCTACGGTACAGGCGCTCTTGGCGATGCCAATGGTTTTGATGGATTTGCGGACAGCACATACATCGACGCCCTGGCAGACGGCATGGTGTTCGGCGCAGGTGATGCAACCGCAGCATCTGTGACATCATGTTACGCTGTTCGAACTGGCTTTGACGATGTTCGACTGGTCACGCCATACTCACGCGGCGTAAGCCTCGGTGAGACAATCGTGACCGAAGCGAACGATACGAACCACCCGGTGTACTACACACCAGCATCACTCTACATCGGAGTGCAGCTTGGTGGTGCGTACAGCGTGGGTCGAATCTGCAACATCGGTGCCAGTGCGAATGGACTGGACGACGATCTGATCAGTGATGTCCTGAGTGCCTTCCCGGCAAACATGGGACCGAACATGCTGGTCATGAACCGACCGTCACTGAAGCAGTTGCAGCAGTCTCGAACTGCCACAAACCCAACAGGTGCGCCTGCTCCGTTCCCGCAGAGCAGTTTCAACGTGCCTATTTTGGTGACTGACTCAGTAGTCTCAACGGAAGCAGTTGTAGTCTAATGCCGTTTGATAACCGTACACCGCAAGAGAAACAGATTGAATCCCTGCTCAGAGTCCATCGTAGGAACTTTGGGACAGAGGTTGTCTACTCACGCGGTGCTACGGATCTGACGATATCGTCGGCCATTCAAGGTTCGACGAAAAAGGCAAACATTGACGTTGGTGACGAGGAACAGGTGGTCGAAACGATTGAGTGGCTGATCGGTGTAGAGGATCTCTCACCGGTCGGCCCACCTCAATTCGGTGACACGATAACGCGAATCATCGAAGGCACAAGTTATGTCTTCAAGGTGACCGCTTTGTATATGGGGGAGTCCCCGTGGGACTGGTCTGACCGAGCGCGATCCCAATACAGGATCAACACTCGGAAGGATGGTGCCAACGCCTTTGAGGTTTCTGAGCCGACAGGTTTCGACTTGGAGGGCAATGAGTTGACCTATGAGTAACGATATGTCTCTCGATCTAGATGGTCGGGCTGCTTTCCAGCGGATCGTCAAAAGACTCACAGAGACAGAGATCAAACGGGCAGCTGACTCAGCAAACCTACAAGGTCTAAAAGTAATCCGAGACACGGCGAAGAACAGGTTGCCTCGGGGTTACAAACGGTTGCGTAGAGGGATTCGATACACTCGGACGAATCGATCTGGGCGAAAACTTAAGCGAGTCCCGAAACATGGGCAACTGTATTACAAAGTTGGCGTGGGGGTGGGCGTGAAGCCTTCGGCCAAGGTCGGGGTCCAGAAAAACCGGGGGAAGAAGAAGGGCGTCGGCATCAGTGCGAAGAACGCACATTGGCCTATGCTTGGGACGGAGAACCGGTGGACGAAGCGCGGCAGGTTCACAGGCCGGATGCCGGTTCAGAAGAACTTCGCGGGCTTTATGGCAGCCACGCTCAGGGCATCGCGAGGCGGATACCGGAAGGCTGTTCGTCGCGAGTTTTTTAATAAAATCCGGGCCATTTTGGTCCGAAAAAGGAGGCGATAAAATGGCAAAACTCAAAGGTAAAGGCACAGCCTTTCAACTGGAGATTGCGACGGTTCTTACAGCCGTGGCACAGTTAACAGAGATCTCATCCTCTGGTGCGGAGAGTGAGACTTACGACGCATCAACTCTGGATCAGTCCGGTGCCGGGAAGAAATACTCTCAGACCGGTTATACCGAGCCTGGTGAGTACAGCATCTCTGGGTTTTTTGATCCGGCAACCATCGGTACTATTACTGATCTTCTGGACACGCCCGCCGACAAGAACGGCGCGATTGTGTACACAGACTCTGGACCAACAACGTGGACATTCACCGTGGCTGGCGTAAGTCTCGGTGTTAACGTCGTCCAGAATGATGGGGTCAAATTCGACTCCACCATGAAACTGGCCGATCTCCCAACCTGGTAATTTTGAATTGAGGTAACCATGCAAGCCCGACTGCTGGTGCCGCTACGCGCGACGCCGAACACCAAACCCGAACTGATCCAGACTGAGATTGACGGGAATGGTAACGAAGTGAAGTACGTCCCCGCTGGGACCATCATCGACCACCCTGACGCATTCAAACTTGTATTTGGCGGACTCGCAGAGGCTGCCGATGAAGAGTGCCAGAAAGCGGCAGATCGGTGGAAACCAAAAGGCAACATGAAGCCTGGTGCGTTGCGTGAGAGTCATGAGAGAATCATGGCCGAACACGCAGAGCAAGTACAGGCCATGATTGACGATGAAGATGAGGACCTGGATGAGGAAGGGGGTGATCAGGATGTCTGAGAAACTGCTCGGCAGGGACGCGCTTCTCAAGGTTGCAGAGGTTCCAACCGCAGAACTCGATGTCCCCGAACTTGGGGGCAAGGTCCGGTTCAAGGGGTTCACCGCAAAAGATCAGCTTATGTTCGAGAAGTCCTTTCAGGGGACGCGGGGAACTCAGGACAGGACGAAGGTTGAGCAACTGCGTGAGCGGTTGATCATCGCTACGCTGGTTGATGAATCAGGCAATAAGATGTTGACAGAGAATGACATCTCGGTGCTGCAGGATCAGCCGCAGTCCTTGATTGACACTCTGTACGACTGTGCCGCCCGCCTGACAGGTTATAAGTCCTCAGATCAGGACCTGGTAAAAAACTGAGGCGGGACAAACGCAGGCTAACTGCCCTGCGTTTGGCCCGCGTCACCGGGTATGTGGATGTCGATGCGATGCTGGAGTCAATCCCAGCATCGCAGTTCGACGAGTGGTGCGCTTACGACCAGATCGAGCCGCTGAACCAGACAGAACTAAACACGGGTCTGCTGGCAACATTTGTTGCAGGGTTCATGGGAGTGAGCGAGTCAAAGATCGAGGAACTGAGGAGAACCGTCCTGCCAGGCTATGAGCAGGTGGAAGAGGTTGTCCCGAATCTCGGAAGGAAGTCAGGATGGCAGTAAACGAGTCAATGGTGCTGCGTATTCGCGGCGATGTGCGAGACGCCGTCAGGCAGATCCAGAAAGTCTCGGATCGGGTTGACCGTCTTGGCACGCGAGCCAACAAAACGTCAGGCACCATCAAGAAGCTCGCGGGCAGTTTCCTGGCATTCAAAGCCGCAGGTGCGGCCATTCGCGGTGTATTCAGTGGGCTTGATATCGCAGGCCCATCAATCTTTAAGACAACCGCTGACTTTGACGACTCAATTCGGCTGTTATCTACTCGCGTGGAAGGGCTGGACTTCGGCAAGAACTCGAAGTCAATGGAGATTTTCACAGGCCATGTGATGAATCTCGCGCAGACATCCAGGTTCACCGCGTCAGAAGTCGCAAAGGCTGCTTCTTCCATTGGGCAGGTATCGGACCTGAAGGCCGGCGACATAGCTGACGTTCTTCCGGCTGTGCTATCGCTCGGTGCGGCGGCTGGCAACGAGGAAGATGGTCTCAGCCTCGACGGAATTGCTAAGTTGTTGCAGCGAACGGCGGGTACGTTCGGCAAGGAAGTGTCCGACATGTCAAAGATGTCGGACCAGTTCACCTTTGCAATCAACAACTCCAGTGCCTCTCTTGAGGCTATCGGAAACTCACTCTCATATGCAGCCACTACAGCGAAAGTCACGGGTGACGAAGTAGAGGATGTACTTGCTGTATTCATGGGGCTGGCAGATAACTTCAAGGAAGGCAGTCAGGCGGGTACATCGGTCAACCGAATTCTGGCTACCATTTCATCGAACGCAAAAGGGATCAAGGACGATTTCGGTGTCGATGTTACCGGCATGGGCGTGATTGATGCTATGGAGGCACTCGGTAAAGCGACCGAGAATGATGCCATGAAGATCCGCAAGTTGCGGGACACGTTCAGCTTGTTCGGCCTGTCATCCAGTGCTTCGATTATTGAAGTCATAAAGGACATCAAGAGATACCGGTCTGTACTCCTGAGTGATGACATTAAAGGACTTGCTGAGAAAAACGCCGACGCGCTTGAGGGCGGGTTAGGTGGTGCCATCCGGCGGCTCAGGTCTGCCTGGGAAGCGATGAAGATCACCATCGGCCAAACCTTCGCGGGTGAACTTGGTGGGGCAATGCGAACAGCGTCCGCCTGGCTCAATGAGAACCAGGAGGCTGTTGAGAAGTTTATGTCGGGTGTTAAGGCGTCTGCGTTTGCGATTAAGGAAACCATAAAATTCCTGGCAACACCGAATGAAGATGGAACGCTAGGCATTACCCGCGTGTTCGCGTTCTTCATCGATTCACTCTCCCACATGCTGGACAAGTTCCTGATAAAACTTTCCGGCGAGTTCGGAAAAGCGTCTTTCACAATGGCGGGGGCAATTGAGAAGATCCTGCCGGCCGCACTTGGTGGGAGGCATGCGGACACCATTGACGCTGATGTCCGCGCGAACAGGGGGAAGATTGACATTGGGGTGCAAAGGAAGCTGGAGGAAAGGCAAGCGAAGTTTGACTCAGACCATGCGGCTCTGAGGGGTGATGCAAGGGCCAAAATCCTCGACCCCGCATTTGCCTGGCTGAAAGAGATGTTTGCAAAGATAGAAGAGAAGTATAAGCAAAGACGCAAAGATTCAATCGATCAACTCTTGCGCACGCCACAGAGAACACCCGAACAGAAGGCAGCAGCGGCAGCCGCAGCGGCAGCCGCAAAAGAGGAAGCAATGCGTCGTGCGGCGAACAAAGCGGCACAGACTGCTCAGATGATGAGTATCCTTAAGACGATGGGTCCGGGCGTCTCCTCCAAATTTGGTGGGGGTGGTCAGCAGAGGGGTTCGGCTGCGGCGTACAAAGAAATCCTGCGTATGTTCGGTGCGGATAAGAAACAGAGACATGAACAGCGAATGGAGTTTCTGCTGAAGAGGATTGCTGAGAACACTGGCAAGTCCGAGTCCGAAATCAAATCGGAGGTACTGGGATGACAATCACTTACCTGGGGGAATCAAACGAGAGTGGGTCCAGCACCGCGCAGAACAGTAAGGGGAAGCGGTCGTATACCCGGAAATTCAGGCTGGAGACCGACGACAAGACAGACCGTGCCTACGATATTGGAAGTCATGCGTCGTTGCCGGTCATTGGGTCTGTCCACCCCGAGGATGCGAACGCATACTGCACTGACCTCAGTGTTACGAACTCCAACCCGTGGAAGGGGTGGACAGTCACTGCGACTTACAGCGACGAACGGACCTTGCAGCAGTCAGGGACGGGGAACGGACCCGAAGATGATGAGGTCCTGATCTCCTGGCAGAGTGAGGGTTATGAAGAGGTAGTCACTACCGACACGGTCACCGGCAAGGCGATCCTGAACTCGGCTGGCGACCCCTACGATGAACCCCCGACGAGGGAGTCCACACATCTTGTTGCATCGATCCAGGCTAACTTCCTTAGCGTACCTGCATGGATTCTGAGTTATCAGAACGCAGTGAACAGTGATGCCATCACAATCGGTGGGCTGGCGATAGCTGCAGGTCTGGCAAAGATGTCGAACCTGTCAATCGGTAACCGACAGATCCGAAACGGGACAAACTACTATCCAGTTTCTTTCGACATTAAGATCAAAAAAGATGGGTGGAAGTTTGAGCCACTGGAGTCGGGATACCGTCAGCGAAAATTCCCACTTCCGCTGCCCGGGTCTGACGAAAAAGTAGATTGCCTCGGTGCTGACAAGAAAGTCGTTTCTGAGCCGGTGCCGTTGGATGCCTTCGGCCTTCAGTTAGACATTGGCGACCCGGCTACAACGACGTTTGCTTATGGTGACTTCACGATATACCCGCAGTTGGCTTTCGCGGGCAACCTGCCCGGAGTGACTTAATGTCAGACCCGTCCGACATCAAATTGATTGCTGGGTCCGCTGAATTCCGACAACTCCTTGCCCGTATGGTGAGGGAGGAAGCTCAGAAGTTGTCGAACTATAAAGACCGGCGGAACATGGTTGCCGACCATCGCACAGGTCGGGCTGACTGGTTCCACGCGGTCTCTGATGATGGCGTTGGTGCCGGGTCGAGGACTTCCCCCACCACAGGGACCGCGACGATCTATGACCCAAACCCTGGGTCTGGGTTGGTCGAGCGGACGGGCGAGACTATCGACATCGTCAACTACGGCGATGCTGTTGGGTCAGGTGAGCATTTCATTGCCGTGAACTTCGGTGCCGAATGGGTGCCACTGCTTGGCGGGGGTTCGACGAATGCCGTCATCGGTCATGGGGTGATCGTCGATACGATGTGCGACGAGTATTACGTGATTGTCGAGGCTGACGCTCAGACGACCTGGGTCAATGGATGTCAGGTACTCCCCGGTCAAACATACGAGGGGGACATTCATATATATGATCCCTGTCCCGACGACTCAGGTAAGTTGGCCGGCTACACCGAGACTCAACTGCTGGGTGCGATCGTGCAGTTTTACAGAGCATGCAACCCATACTCAGGTGAGTCAAAGTATTTCATCATTGACCTGTGCATCACGGCACAATGTGACGACGTGTAGCAATGGGAAGAATCAGAAGCCCGATAACCAGTGCCTGCCAGGACAGAGTGATTGACCTTTGCCCGGAGCAGCCACTCATCCCGTTAGAGTCAACCTGCGACAAACTCGATGTGATGTTTGTCATCGGCAGGAACGACCCATCGCTATATGTTGCCGCGAAGAATGGGATGAAAGTCTTTGCCGATGAAGTGGCAGCCAGTACGACTGACTACCAGTTGGGCCTGATTGTCGTTGACTATCTGGGGGTGGTGACCGAGGAGCAGTCGTTCAGCTTGAACAACGTGACTGCCTTTAAGTCAACGGTCGATTCTTTATCGAACGGGACAAACTCCGGGGACTCGCGTGACATCAACGGCGGTCTGGAAGATGCCGTTGCTGCTACGGGGTGGCGAAGTGACCCCACAGTTCGGAAGTATATCTTTCTGATCGATGACTTCCTTCCGGGCGGCAACAACGACACATACTCCGCCACTGATGAGAATGAACTCCTCGCTGCAGCAACAAATGGTGCAGCGTCTGACATCATAACGTCCGCCTTGTACCTGGGGTCAGGTTTCCGTTCGGATGCTCACACTTCAGAGGCTCGCAGGATATACCAGCAGGTCGCGACGAATGGTGGGGGGGTCTTTCGTGACTTCATCGGCACTCTGGATTTCGGGGCGATCTTCCGGGAGGCCCTCGACTCACTGTGCAATTCGGATGGAGGAAGCGAAGGGGATGGGTATGTGGTCAGCAGTCACCTACACTGCTGCCGAACAGCGAACTGCCGTCTATGCCTTTATCAGGATTGCTACGACAGTGATGATGTTTATTACTCGTATGCACTCTGGGATGACGATGAGGGTGCTTATGTTGGCACAATCAATGGGTCAACCTTCCGAGGCTTCTGGGCGATCAGGACAGACTGCTGGTTCTTCGTCGAAATTGATGGGGTTATCGTTGGTGCCTGGCCGATGTGCGGCGAGTACGGCGAAGAAACACAGTCGTGCATGAGTCTGAACGGAACCGTTGCGGACGCAGTTACCGGCACCTACAGCAATCAGTGCGTCGGTGACCTGACATTTGAGACATACGAACCCAAGACCCTGCGTCGGAGCAAACTGACAGACCAGTATGGCGAAGAGTATGGTTGTTACAAGCCTTACTGCGGGAACGTAGATTGTACCTGCTCGACGTTGTGCGTCACTGTCACTCGAAACGCACAAGGTGCGATCTGGGATGACTGTTATACGCAGGGGTCTCTGACGTGGGACGGGGAAGGCGACTGCGGGGCTAAGGGTTGGGCAGTGGCCAGGTGGTCCGGCATGGTGACATGTTCGGGCGACGATCTTTCGATGGAAGTCAATCTGGTCCGCAGGATAAACGAGTATACGGGTGATTCCGAATGCTGGTTGGTTCTCGAAGGGTCCGAGCCGAGCGGTTTAAACCCGTTCAGCGGTGAAGTGCAGATTAACGACGCACATTTTGACCTGAGTGCAGAGATCGAAATCGACCTCGGGGACTATACAACCCTGTCCGTTGTACTTACCTGCCTCATATGCGGGACCTGTCAGATACCGGAAGGCAATCTGGAGTGTTGCGAATTCAATCAAATCGGCGTAACTGAGCCGAATCCAATTACAGCGATTTTCTGCGGGGTCTCGACTGACCTGGCTGCCGGACCAAACCCGGACCTGAATCAGTATTACTCCGGGTCTTATGACCCGAATGCCGGGGCCGGCGGGGGTGGTATCATAGATGTTTCGTTCGGCTGCATCGGTCCTACAGATCCATTTTACGGAGATCCTGATGTTGGTCAGTACCAGTTGTGCATGAACTGTAATGACTTGGGGCCAAACCCTGTGTGCAGTTATGCCGATCAGATTTCCTGCGACCCGTTTGTTGTTGTGTTCACTATCGACTTCGACTGTCCGGGGGGAGTGTGCGAAGGTGTTGCACAACCAATGCAGGTTGTGGTCTTTGGGGATACGGAGCCGCTCCCACCATGAAACTTTGTAAGTGCGTACATCATTCTGAATGTCCAGCCGCCAGTGTGCAGAGCGATACAACTCTGCAACTCTGTCAGAACGACCCCAAGTTCCGCGAAGTCTTTATGCGGAAAAAGAAGGGGCAGACAACGGGCAGCAGGTCCCGCAATGCCCAGGGAGAGAAACCTGGCAGCGTGCTTGCGCGAAACATTGAATGGATCTCCGGTATTAAGGGAACGACTGGGTGCAGTTGCAAGAGCATCCAGAAACAAATGGATAGAGAAGGATGTGACTGGTGCGAAAAGAACGAGGATGCTCTGGTTGCCCGAATTATGGTCAATGCGGAAAAACTGGTCCCACTGTTAGGCTCAAACATCCCGATCCTGTCGAAGGCGGGTCGCGCTGCCGCCGAACTTGCTGTAAGGCAACTCCTGAAGGGTGCAATTGCGACAGCGAGGGAAGAGGCGACGACAAAGGGGAAGACTCGACGCCGCCCAACCAGGGCTGAGCGTAACGTGGCAAGGGGCAACGCGCGGTATCCTTTCCTCGAACGTAGTCCGACAGTGCCGACAGGGCCACTCCCGTTCAGGGGTGAGCCGCAGTTGAATCTATTGTTTCATGTTTGGCCGAACGGGGATGCCTGGCGGTCGCACATTGACAAGCTCCAGCCAAACATTCACCGGTTCAAGCGAAAGATTCTCGGCATCGCCTATGACAGCACAACCAAACCTGTTGACGAAGTTAAAGAGGCGTTCGGCCCAGGGTGGGAGTATGTTGTCGTACCGAACGGCGGGTCAACCCGGAAGAACAGGGGTCTGCGTGAAGTTGCCACATATCAGAAGATGGTCCCGATGCTCGATGCTGGGCATGATGATGTGACCTTCTGCTTACATGGTAAAGGTTCGCAGGCCGGGTATGACCGGTCTGACCCGATCCAATGGTGGATCAACGCGATGTACGACACGGTCTATTACAACATCGAGGAAGTCCTGCATCACATGTCTGAGGGGAAGTCAATCGTTGGCAGTTTCCGAAAGATGTCCCGCGACCTCGGGACTCGTTTTCGATGGCACTTCTCCGGGACGTTCTACGCCTTTCGAAACGTAGTCGCAGCGTCGAACGGATGGCCGGAATTCCGGCAGCGGTGGTGGGGGACAGAAAGTTGGCCGGGGGACCACTTCCCAGTACCGGCTTCACATTGCATTTTTGGTGACCACTGTGGAAACCTGTACGAAGTAAGCGAGCAACCTCGCGCAGAACTAGAGGAATGGAGAAAACGAAAATGAAGGTAGAACTCGGAGGCGGGCCATTCCCCAAAGGGGACGGGTTTCTGAATGTGGATATGGACGAATCATGCGACATCCAGCATGATCTTGATGTGTTTCCGTACCCATTCGACGATGAATCGGTGGAGGCAGTATACAGCAGTCACTGCCTTGAACATCTAAACGACCCGATGCCCGTGTTGAAAGAGATTGCACGCATTTGCAAAGTTGGGGCACCGGTTGAGATTAGGGTGCCTGCAATGGGGTCGCCGGTGATGTGGACATTTCAGCATAAGCACTGCTTCAGTGCATTGATGGCAGTAGATGTTGATGGGGTATTTGCTGACAGACATTGGCACGGGCCACGGCGTTTGAAGCTCATAAGCTACCACCTGCAACCGTCATGGCACATTCATGAATTCAAGCGTGACTGTCCAAAAGTTGCCGACTTGTTCCCAGACGATCAGCAGATAATGAAATGGATACCTGCGACAGCACATGAGACGGTCTTTCATTATGAGGTGCAGGTCAATGTATAAGAACCTGTACGAAGTAAGCGAGCAACCCCGCGCAGAACTAGAAGAACGGAGAAAAACTCATGGCACTGTACCTTCCTGAATCTGGGGCATTATTCATCCACATTCCGAAGTGCGGTGGTCATTTCGTTGAGCAAGTCCTCAAGCATCACGGCATAAAGTACCGATGGTCCACACCGACTGACAAGGTATGCCTGCGGCACAGTCGCGCGAAAGATCACCCCCCGGCGGAGTTCACCTTCTGCACAATCAGAGAACTGAAGTCATGGATGCGTAGCTACTGGACGTTCCACATGTGTCAGGGGCATAACCGGCTGCACTGGGATGAGGATGTCCACTACCCGCATCGCAGATTGGGTCCACCGATGGACACTTGGCAGGCGTTCGAACAGCGAACCGACGAATGTCAGGCATATCTTGACGAGATGGTCGAAGGGTGCGATGAGGTATTGCCCATTGAGGACATCCCCAACGGCCTTTCACGGGTTCTGACATCTCTGGGGTATGATATTACCCCTGAGCAGGTCGCGAGCGTTCCTCGGGCAAATAAGACGCACCTGAAGGTGGAACTGGGTGGGGGTAGCCGTGCTTATGGGAACGGGTTTGCCAACATCGATGTTGACCCTGCTGCTGACTTCAACTGGGACCTTAACGTGGCCCCATACCCGTTCCCTGACAGTTGCGTCGATGAACTGTATTCATCGCACTGCCTTGAGCATCTGCAATGCCCTCACAGGACGTTTCGGGAGATCGTGCGAATCTGTAAACCGGGTGCCAAAGTAGAAATCCGGGTGCCTCACCCGCAGAGCCAGATGGCAATGTGTGCCGGCCATGAGCAGGTTATCGGCCCGGTGATGATTGAAAACATGTGCGTCCACTTCCCTGAAATACACTGGCCGGGTTCAAAGAAGTTAACACTCGTTTCGATGCACTACAACCCAACGACCTGGCTACACCAAGCCCGAACTGAACTCCCGTTCCTGAAGGGTTTGTCCGACCAGACAGTCATGAAATGGATTCCAAACGCCGCCCATGAGACGGTCTTCATTTTTAAGGTCGAAAACAATGTATAAGATTTTCAAAGATGTACTTCCCGAACACATTCGGTTGGCCGCATTAGCTACGTTTCCTGACGAGAGTTGGGAACACTGGCATCACTATGAGAGCGGTAAACTTGCCACCAAAGACCGCGACAGAATCCCGCCGGCCTGCCTGGACGCACTGAGTTACATTGCCCTGGTCTGCCGACCTGATGAAGGGTTCTACGATCCCGACCTGGTTGGTGCTGGCCTGCATTACATGCCGGCGGGGTCCGCACTTGGGGAGCATACGGATGCCACGTTTGCCAGTAACCGGCCATGGCGTCGGACGGGTAGTCTTGTCTACTTCCCCGAAAAATTTGATGGTGGGCAACTGGTGGTCGCGGGGGATGTCATCCGCCCGGAGGTCAACACTGCCGTCCTGTTCAGTGGGGGTCAACTGCATGAAGTGTTGACAACGTACACCCCCCGCCGCACTTTCGCACTCTTTTCCTATGTCGTTGACCATTCGAAAAAATCAACGACTCGCGCAAACTTCACTCGGAGTACACAACTATGATTTCTCAGATCACCACACCCGAGCCATCCGCCTGGCTGGACTACGGGTTCGCCGGATGTATTGCACTCATTCTTGTCAGCGTGCTGGGCTTCTGTGGCTGGTGGATTCCCCGGCAGATGAAGCTATTCAACGACCTGGTCCAGTACACCGCAGAGAAACTGCGGGAGGCACATGCAGAGTGCGAATCAAAGTTGATCGAATTTAGCGAGTCTTCACAGCAGCGCGTAGAAGCGTTGATGGAGCGAGAGCATGAACATTCACAGGAGATCGTCAAACACGTTGCGGACCGGATCGCATCTGAACTCGAACGGTTTGTGAACAAGATGTCCGGCGGAAGTGCCGGATAAAGAGAAACCCCACCGGAGAGTCGGGCCTCCGGTGGGGTGGATCTTTTCATGAAGTCAGATCAATCCATCTGACAGAATCCTGAATGCAGTTGCAGCCACTGCTGGTACTTGTCCATTTCCAATGGCTTTAATGCGGTCCACTCGTTTGGCCACCCCATTAGCCACTCGACCCACGTCGGGTTCAGACTGCCACGGGGGTGCGTAGGGGTTCCATCGGGGTTCCGCTCCACTGCGTAGTCCAGTCGATCCCCTCGACGTTTCCCGTCCTTTCGGATCATCGTGGGACCGCTGCCCTTCCAGTCGGACTTCGTAGGTGTCGGCCACAGTGCCACTGCAGTCTGCAGCGATATCCCCGTCTGACTGCGATGCATTTTTGCAAAGTCCGGCCCTGCCGCACTCGCCTTTGGCGTGGGCCAAAACCCACATTCGGTTTCTCTTGTGATTCGCACCGACGTGCCAAGCTCCCAGCACGCACCATCGAACGTCATACCCCAGGCTGGCAAGGTCTTTGATGACGGTGCCGAGTCCACGGGTTCGCAGGACCGGACTGTTTTCCGCGAAGACAAACTCAGGCCGAATCTCTTCAACAACTCGGAACATCTCGCTCCAAAGACCGCTACGCTCGCCGGTAATTCCTGCACCTTTACCTGCTGCGGATATGTCCTGGCAGGGGAATCCGCCGCTGATGAGGTTGACTTTGTTTCGCCACGGTCGTCCGTCGAAGGTCCGAATGTCGTCCCAAATGGGAAAGGGTTCGAGAATCCCGTCTCGCTGCCGTTGCAGCAGGACGTTGCGGGGGTACTCTTCGATCTCGCAGGCAGCGACGGTATCCCATCCAAGTAGTTTTGAAGCGAGAATCCCGCCACCGGCTCCTGCGAAGAGGGCGAGTTCGTTGATATGTGCCATGTCATTTTTTCTCCTGTTATGAAAAAGGGTGGTTGTCTTTGATCCACAGAGCGGCATCCAGGATCAGGTATATCTCTGCGAGATTGAGCGTGACCTTATCTTCGTACCCGTCCATGATGTGATCTCTGAGTTCCGCTGCAAGCGAGAGGAACTGTTCGGGCCTCTGTTCGGTTTCTCCGTTCATTGGATTTCCTTAAGCATTGATGTTACGGCGGACAGGTAAGACTTCACAATTTCATTTCTGTTACTGTTATTCTCTGTCTTCCAGAGGGCTTTGTCGGCCTCCAGTGACAGACCGTATGACGCGGGTTCCAGGTTTGACTTCGCCATGTTGTGACAGTACCAGAGTGGCTGCAGGTTCGACAGCGAGAAGTAAAATTTTATCATCGTTATATCGCCGTCGAAGTTGCTGACAGGTCTGATGTGGTCAACCTGCCAGCAGTGTCTACCCTTCCCGAAACGATCCCAGGACATCTTTGATCCGTAGAACCCACCTTCGATGTGGGACTTGAATTGCTCTTTGGTCCCCAGCAGGCTAACCGTGGTGATCCCGAAAAGTCCGAGTTTTTCTGCTCCCCACCCAAATTTTCGGAGGATCAGTTGGTTCCTCGTTCTGACAGAGTCGTAGGCTCGTTCCCATGGTGATTTACTTTTCGGCATCGATGATCCCCTCGTTAATGAGTCTTTCCAGTTTTTCACAATAACGGAACCGTTGAATCTTCTTACTGAGGCATTGCCTCGAATATCCGAGTGACCTCGCAGCAGATTCCATAGTGAAGTTCCCCAGATGCAGCAGTGCGACAAGCCGAATCATGTCTGACTCATTCTTATCGTCTATCCCTAGCTCGAACGGATTGGTGCATTGAAGGTCGCCCCGATTGAGAACCTTGTTTAACACTTCATGCAGCACATCAAGCTCGTCCGATGTATCCTCATACTTCGCGGCAGCCTCCAGCATATCGGAAGGCACATCTGCGAATGGCAACTTCTTCTTTCGCCTGTAGTTGCTAATCGCGTTTCTTATTGACGTTATCGCATAACGCGACCAGGGGCGTTTCCGGTCCCAGGTCTGGCTTGCCTTAACGCATGCCAGCAGGCCCTCCCCGAATTCTTCCGAGTCCTTTATGGGTCCTTCGAGATGCACCATAAAGCGTTTGCAGGTCTCGTAAACCAAGGGGAAAAATTCCTCTGGGTTTGGTTCATTCAACTCTTCCATAATTTCTCCTTTGCATGCCATGTCAGTTCCAGTTCGTTAATTCGTTTGAGTCGCGCCCGCTTTGATTTGAGTCCTGTGATTATTTTGACCGCCGCATGCAGTGCGGCTGAACTGACCCCCTCCACCGTGAATTGGTCAATCTGGGTCATGTCGTCGTTCGTCTGGAGGTCGAATAACCACTCACACCCCTCGGGCAGTTCCTCGTCTTCTTCCTTCTCCATTGCTTTCAGCGTTTCATATACTGCCCAGTCAGTGAAAGTGGCATCCCATTCTAGCTCGTCAAACTCCAGGCGATACTTGCCAAACTGATTGTCTCGACCACCGAATCGAATCGCCAGGTCATGGTAACCGTCGCCCTCATACTCCTCCAGTCGGCCAATCAGAAGGTAGTTGCCGGCAAATTCGGATATACCCGCCATCGACAGATGCTCCAGTTCCGGCGGGCCTTGGTAATCACTCGTCTTCCGACAGTGGTGGGCAATCACCATGGATGCATCACCGCATGCTTCCTTGAACGCGCGGAGTGCTGGACCAACTTCCATGAGGTTTGACGCGGATACGCCAGCCAATCCCATATACAGTGGATCAACCACCACCACTTCGATCCCATACTGAGCGATGATGGGTCGGAATTTTGAGACGATTTCCTGGTCACTCATGTCGGGGAAGTGAGTCGCCTCCACCCGCAGATCCCGGACATCATCCCGACCGAGACCCCGCGTTAACACTGCCTTCCGAATAGTTCTCATGACCGCCCGGTCACTCGACTCTCCAGTTATGAACAGCGTTTTCCTTTTCCTTCCCACTTCAAACTGCCCGAGCCACTTCGTTCCAGTCGTCAGTGCGACGACCAGGTCCACCAGTAGCGTCGTCTTCAGGCACTTCTGCTTCGCACCAATCACAGTGGGCTGATCGCCAGCGAACACATTCTCGACGATCCAGTCAATCGGAACATCAGCAAGCTCCCAAATGTTGGAGGCAGAGTCGCCAGCATACTTCGGCGGGGACCCCTCGCGGAACAACTGTGCTTTCATCGCGCGGATGCGGTTCGCCGTTTCCTCTGTGCGAGGCAGGTCGGCAATGTCGCCCCCCTTCTTCATCGACCACTCTTCCCACAGGTGCTTCACCTTGATGGTGCAGGTCGATGGCAATTCATCCATCAGGGCAGATGCCCATTTCAGGCCCGGCTCGTCGTTGTCCGGCAGGATGACGATATTCCGTCCATCGAGTGGGGACCAGTCTGTCTTGGCAGCCGCTCCAGACCCTCCAGCGTTGGTTGTGGCATTCAGACCGACCGACCTTGCGGCGATGCATGCCTTCTCGCCCTCGACGATGTACAGAGTCTCCCCGTTTTTCAGGATCTCTGGCAGACCCCATACGGGCTGCCTTTCGACGCCCCCAACTAACCACTTCTGGCCGTCCCAGTGGAACTGGCGGAAGGTCTTCCCCGTCGCGCCGTCGCCCCGCACAACACCCAGTCTCGGGACTGAGTCAATGTCATAGTACACATATGCAGAGACCGCATAAGAATGGCCGAGTGATGCTTCACCTGCTGCCCTCAAACTGGCGAACGGGTCCAGCCTGCCTTCGTTGCCGTACTCAGCGAACAGCAGATCGCCGGGTCTCGAATTGTCCCCATCAGTCAGGGCCTCGAATATCTCGCGACTCTTGCATTGTTTCGAAAGACAATGCACCTTGACTTTCCCAGGTTCATCGCCGGGAGCATATGCACAGTTCAAATCTTCCCCGTTGTGTGCAGGGCACTGACATCTGGACCCGTTGTATTTCAGGCCCCGCTCACGCAGGGCCGCCTCGAAGTCTGTAACACTAGATATCCTATCCATGAGATCTCCTGTATTCTGAGATGGCCTTAAGCAGGGAGGCTTGACCCCCCTCTTTCTGGTTCAGGTTACGCCGCATGGCAAGTTCGATTGTTCTGCGTGCTATGATGCGATGAATTCTAACCTGCCCGACTACACCTTGTCTATGCAATCTTTTATTTAGTTGCAGGTAAGACTCCAAATTGTCTGTCAGGCCAAACCATGCAAGGTCATTTCCACCTGCCTGCATGTTCACGCCGTGGGACAGGGACAACGGATGGACGGCCAACAGGGGCAGCTTACCCGCGTTCCATTGTCGGCAGAGATCGTCTGCTGCCTTACCGGATACACCACCCGCAATGTATGGAATTTTCGGCCACTTCTTTCTTAGTGCGGACAGGTCATGCCGGAACTGATAAGCTAGCAGCAGAGGTTTTCCGTTAAGCTCCTCCACCAGCGACTCAACGGCCTGAATCTTCTGGTCATGGACAAACTCCACCATGCCGTCGTCGCCGTATACACACCCATTCGCGATCTGCCTGCACTTGTTGTATCTGGCACCGGCACTGTCGGCGGTCAGGACCCCTCCAGAGTCCAACCCGCAAAACAGATCCTGCTCGACTTCCCGGTAAGTCTTCATCGCCCTGGCGGGCATGTCCACCAGGATGTCGTTGAAAACGACCGGGGGGAGGTCGATGTACTTCTCCATATCAATACGGAAGGCAACGTCTTTGATCCTTTCCTCGATTTCTTCCTGTGCCCCCGCACGCAGGAGCCACTCATAGCCCTTGTAACCGCCCTGGTAGAAATACTTCTGCTTGAATTCCGTTATACCGGTCCCGAGAGCGTGTCCATAGTCAGCGATCCTGAATTGAGACCACAGGTCCATCATACCCTGCGGCGTTGGCGTGCCTGTCAGGAGAATCCTATCCTTGAACTTCACTGCGATTCGAATCATCGCCTTCGTTCGGGCGGATCGATGTGATTTAAACTTGCTCGACTCGTCAATGACAAGCAGCGACTTTTTAATGCTCCAGAAAGCCACTGATATCTTCTTATCAGTCAAAATTTTTGACACATACTCGGGGTTGATCAGATAGATGTCCGCATCTGCCCTGAGCGCGGCATCGCGTTGAACGGGCGTGCCATGCACCAGAGAAAACTTCAGGTGCTTGAACTGCTCCCACTTCTCTGCTTCCTGCCTCCAGACCGAGTGGATGACTCGGACGGGAGCCACGATCACTGCCTTTTGTTTTGTGTCAACTATGTATTGCAGGACGGTCGCCGTCTTTCCCGCACCGGGGTCGAGGAACAATGCTGCCCCCCGACCCGACTGGCGGTGTAGATGGGCGAGAGCCGCACGCTGGTATGTGTGGGGTCGCCATCTTTTCACGTCTCGTCTTCCTCCTGATATGCCATATAGAGAATGCAGTAGCCTGCGAGATCGCGGATTGTATCGTCCACCGTCTCGTCTTTCACTGCCCCCTCACCGTCACCGAGTTGCCCCATCCGGGCGATCTTGTCGGACATGCGACACAGCATCGCTGTGCGTGGCGGAAGGTTCGGTGCTAACACGGGCCGCCTGAATGCCGACCCGCCGTAGTCCGAGTTCTTCCGCAGCAGGAGTTTTATAATTTCCACACCGGCATGCAGGATGTTGTGCTGTGCATCAGATCCGTTGCACAATACCTGTTCCATCATGTTCACCAAATCAACCTCATTGAAGGTCTTCTCTTCCTGACCTGTTGTCTCTTCATTCACCATTGAATTGCCCTCAGATAAAATTCCTTTGCCCGATCCAGGTCATGGGTCACCAAAACGCGAAAGCCTAAGTCCCTCAGTTCTTCGATCTGTTTGATCTGCGATGCTTGAAGTTTGGACGCGGCGTTTCGTTTGAATTCGATGAATATGACCCGGTGGTTAGGCGTTAGCACTGTTCGGTCGGGGAAACCATTTCGCCCGTCTTCCCTTAACTTGAGACACTTGCCTCCATGACTCTCAACGAACTTCACAAATGCATCTTCGATCTTCCTTTCGATGTCGGTCATTTACAGTACCTTGGTGACACTGATCCCTCTACGGCGAGGGGTAGCCCAACTGCCCACGCAGGCGGTTTCTCCATGATACGCACCAGTTTATCAAGTTCTCTTGCCCAGCCCTCACATACAATTTCGTCATGCACATGCAGGACAACATCCGGTGCGTCGGGGTCTGCATCCAGTTCAGAGAGGGAGTGCATCAGCAGGTCTCTGGCGACCGCCTGAGTGATGTTCTCAGCCAACAGACCCCCGTACAGCGCCTTTCGCTGACCAATCGGGTATGATGCCTGAGCGTAAGTGACGCACTTTACAGTCTCCCCCGTATCGACCTTTTCGGGTTCCGGCAGATCAATGCCCGTCACCTGTGCGTGTTCCGCGAATTCCTCCATTGCACTCTTCGGTACCCGCACAACATTCTTCGTCGGAATGTATGCCACCCCTGCCTCCTTCAGACCCTCCGGTATGTCTGACCCGTTATCCCCCGCAGGAAAGTCGAACACTGTAGACCAGGGTGCTTTCATCGTCTCAACTCGGGAGTCATGGTATGTCAGGCGACGACCGCTAGGCAACCTGATCTGCAAAGCACCCTCATGCGAGCGGAACAAAATAGTCCCTACCTTTTCAACGTTACCACCCTCAAGGGCATTCACCGCTGCCTGGCCCAGAAGTCCCCACCACTCACTGATGGATGCGAAAGTCCTGCGGTATTCCTTCACGATCATTCGCGCTTCCGGTCGCGTCATTTCTGACCCGGCAATCGCCGCATTCACGTGAAACGTCCTCCATCCCATGCCGTAGCCGCACCCGAGGATCGCCATTTTCCCGACCTGCCGCTGATCCTTAGTCACTGCTTCCGGCTCAATGTTGAAGATCCGACTGGCAAAGTCAACATAGATGTCTTTGCCCTGCTCGTATGACTCAAGCAGCTTGACTTCACTTGCTAGCCACGCTTCGACCCTCACCTCAATTGCGTTCCAGTCTGCTGTGAGCATTGAGAGACCGGGACTCGGCACGATCAGACCTCTGAGTGAACTCGTCACGAGATCCAGAATCTCTGATTCTTCAACATGGCTCTTCACGCATGCCCATGCATCATCCGCACGGCGTATCCGGGCAAGTTCGGTGAGGAACGAATCGACCTTCTCCGGGGAGAAGTTTCCCCTCGGGATGTTGTGGACCTGGAAACCTCTGCCACTAAAACGTCCGGTAGCAGATGCCCCACAGTGCAGCAGGCTTCCCCTCACCCGACCGTCACCACTCAGTCTGGAGACCGCAGCTTGTAGTTTGGATGTAGCGTTTCCGCCGCCAACGGCCCTTAATGAAATCACCTCCCTCGCCTTGGCAGGGAGGTCATCACGGCCCAGCAATGACTCGACGGTTTCCTTCCGCAGGTTGCCGACCTCAACTCCCTCAGTCTGGAGCCACTCTTTTATTTTAGTGATTTCATCGACGGTCTTTGCCGCACCCCCGGTCAGAGACCTCAGTCTCTGATTGATCTTAGTCTTAACGAGGGTGACCAGCGACTCAAGCTGGGGGATCACTCTCCCGTCAATCCGCACGCCTCGTTGGTTGATCATCTCTGAGACGATGTAATCGTCTCGATGAAATTCGTCAAACGCCAGGCATCGCAGGAAGATGGCAACCTCGGTCTCAACATCCTGTTCGCAGTATTGGTACAGCCTCTGCAGGTTCTCCCTGCCCTCAACGTAAACATAGCGCTGGTTCTCGACGGAGTCAAACAGAGATCCCTCAAAGTCCATGCAGGGGCGGCACATTTCCATCATCAATGCCTTCCCCTCGGCGTCCTTCTGCTGCCCCAGTCCGAGGAACTTCGCGGCGTTTTCAAGGCTGGAAGGAATGTTGATCTGCCGCCCGAACGCTGCACTGCATGACCACTGCTCGTAATTCACCGGCACCCACCGCAGTTTCTGCGATGCAATGTTCGTCCAGATGGATGCTTCAAACGCTGCGTTCCAGGCACTGACTGTGCCACCATTCCAGATGTGTGACCGAACGTCGGCAGGAAGTTCATCCTTTGCCGACAGGACCGGACCTCCATCAGCGGGCGTGATGATGCCCTTGCTCTTGAGATTGTATTCACGGTCTCTCAGTTGCCACGCCATGCACATGATCTCTGTGCTTGGATGCTCCGCATATACGTTCGCGCCAATAGTGATGTCCGCTGCTGAACGGGTCTCGAAGTCGATAAACAGTGTGTCTTCCATTGTGTTACCATTTGCTCACATGTGGTTACGAAAAGAACCAGCCGGGCATTCGCCCGGCTGGTCAGGCGGGCGAATGCCCTAGAATGGGGTGTCATCGTCCAGGTTGAAACCAGGGTCGTCGAACGCACAACCCCCACCAGCCAGTCGAGTTCCATCCCCGACACGCATAACGGCGTTCAGCCAGAACTTAACACCGAAGTTCGTTCCGGTGTCGAACGTCTGCGCGGCCACCTCCGCCCGGACCATGCAGCCCGGGTAGAAGTCCTCCACTGGGTTTACCGACTCGCTGACCACGCCCTTCTCGCGGACGCGAAGCGCGACAGGGTTGTACGAGTTGGCCGTGATGAAGTGAGCGCCAGCATAGTGGTCGCCCTTCCCCCGGTCAGCCTTCCCCTGGCCGTTCCGAATGCCTTCCTTGCCCCCATCTGGGACTCCATTTTCCCACCCTTCCGCCCGGCAAACCTCTGCGATTGCCTTACGGAGGTTCGCCAGGTCGGAGCCAGCCGGAAAGATCAACTCAGCCGAGAATTTCGGCTTGTGTGCTGGGTCATCTGATGGGCGAGGGGACGCCAGAAATGGGTAACTGAGGATCGCCACGGGCGTGATTACTTTGACGCTTTTACTTTTAGCCATTGTTACGACTTTCGTTTTGTTGAAATGAAAAAACTGAACTGTTCTGTATCTGCTGTTTGGTTCCGTCTATGCCACTCTACCCTCCTACAGGCTCGATTGTTGGTTTCCTGAGTTCCTCTTTCCCCCGCTCGATGATACCAGAATCCCTTAACATGTCAAACAACTCGGGGGATTTCTTCGCTATCTGTGACAGGGTCATCCACTCCATCGGCACAGTCTGTTCGCTGATCAACAAACTAAACGCTTCCCTGTCAGCAATCTTCCATGTCTCATTCAGGCCCTCGGTTCGCACTTGCCAGCCTTCAGGCACATTTCCGGTCATTTCCCACTCACGTTTGGCCTGCCTCTCACCAGTGCTGATCAGTCGATTGATCGCACGTTTGTTGTTCGCCAGCCAAATGTAGTCTTCTTCGGTTATCGTGTCAATGTTTGTCATGATATTTTTCAGCCTTTCCAAAATTAAAACCATAAGAGGGCAACTCGATGTTGCCGGACAGTAATCGCAATGTTCCCCGGCGGCCAACCCTGCGTGACTAACAAACTCCTCGGCAGAAGGATCTGTCTCAGCCATCCATAGTCGCAAAGACTCACCATGCTCGCGGACCAGCAGGTCGCCAGCTACCCTGGACCGGAGCGTCTCGTAATCAATTTCCTCAAGGTGCATCGCGCCGAACTGGAAGATGCCCAGGATTATCCTATCGCCCGGCTCCGCATGGATGTCGGCATACACACTCAACTGTGCGTTGCCCTCAACAGGCACAGCCATCCTGCCGGTCTTGAGGTCCAGGATGACAGTCACGCCAGGGTACTTGATAAGCACATCGGCTGTGCCACCCATGTCCTCTGCCATTTCGTAGGTGCCAAACCGCTCGAATGATACATCAATGACATCCCCATTCTTCGCGGCTTCTTCCCTGGCAATCGCAATCTGATCATCTACTGCCTTCCACCACTTCGAGATCAACTCGACATCTTCCAGAGTGAGCGTGTACAGGCCATCATCCGTTCGCAGTTTGTCGCCCGCCATGCCCAACAGGTGGTCCAGTCGGGTCTCGGGCGACCCATACAGACTGTCGGCCAACTCATGCAACGCAGTGCCCCGAACGGAAGCGGGACTTGGCATGTCGTCGGACGGCAAGACTTTACTCGCAACGCATTTCAACCAACGCTTCCGCGCGGAAGGGTTCCATCGGACGTGTAACATCAGTTCTTCTCCCGGTAGATAAACAGTAAGGATTCGGTCAACGCCGGCTCGTCATGTCGGCCCACAAGGCCGACGAGCGTTGATCTCAGTTCCGACAGATCGGCGTCCGATGAACATGCCACCATACGCTCGATCTCTTCCAGCTTCTCCCCACCCAACTGCGGGAAGGCTAACGACAAATACTTCTGAAAACTAAGCCCACTTCGACTCATCGAACAGTTCTCCCAGTGAGTGTTTGAAAAACATGTAAGTGGAGTCGAATGACCGCCGAGATTCAAACAACTTGAATCCACTGTCCTTCTCGCCCGACAGTCGAGACGAGTATTCCCCTACCCCCCGTTCGGGGCCATGATTGATGAACAGGCCCTTAGTTGACTGTGACTTAAGGTGGTCTGTAATTGTTCGGTATTCTTCGATGTCGCCCAGGTCCACGCTCTCGAAGTGAGGGTAAACGTGCGGCTTGTCGAACAGGATGGTCTTCCCATCGTCTGCCAGAGGGTGACATTTCAGCAGCACGTCATACCTTAAAGCCCGTTCGTTGTACGCCAGACAAAGGCCGACCCCCTTCGGTTCGATTCGCCAGCCATAGTCGCCATAATGAAGTCGCTTGAATTTCATATCAGGTTAAACTCCCAAAGATCCCAGATCAGGTAGATGATGATGGGGGCCAACAGTATGACCCCACCCAGAATGCCCGCAGAAATGTCATCAATCATTTGAATCTCCCAAATTTTTTGACGGGGAGGGGACAAACCAGTCCGCATCCACCAACCCGTCCCTGACAATCTGAAACCCCTGACTGACAACAGTTCGAGGTTGCAACATGCATATGTTCGATGAGCAGTCACTGCCCATCTTGTCTTCAAACAGCCTGTTGATGCTGAACAGCAGAGACCTGGCAATCATGGGTGACATGCCCGGGATCGCAAACTTACCACCAGGCAGGTCCAACAGGACCCACCACTTCCAATCGTTTCCACTGAATGACATTGGTCTTTCCTTGTTAAATTTTGACGGGAGGGTCAGAAGGGGGCCGGATTCGAACCGGCGATAAATCCACCCCTAACCGCGTCCAGTTAGAGTTCGACCGAGTACCGCGCGCTTACTCAGTCAATGGCCTGCACCCATTGAGTGCAGTGGGTTTCCTTGTGCTACCCAATCCCCTTCTGATCCTCCCGTCGAGGTCAATATCTTACTAAACTTCCGCAGAACGGTGAGTCTGCTCAGTAACATGCATCACGTTACCGTGCGTGTCAATGGTTACTACTTCGTCGCAGTCTCTGAGGACTTCTGATCCTCCCGTCGCGGGAGACGGAACGCCTGGGCCTGACCCAGAGCATCAGAAAAAAATTGACGGGGGGCCTTTCCCCGCAGCGGAGCCACAAACATGTGGGCCGCCATCGCAAACTCCGTTGACACGCCCAGCATATCACACTCTTCAATGATTTTTTTGTGCATATGCAAATGAGTCTTCCAAACCCTTTGGTCATCGCTCATGTGGTAGAACGGGTCGAACCCGTCCAGCAAATCGAACACGGTCTCAAAATTTTTGACGGTTAAGTTCTCCATGGTTCTGCTCCTGATGTGTTTTAGGTGTTGTGTTTCGTCCGTCTGTCAGAAGTCTAACTAGTATTTCGGGTCACGCAACCCCGATCCTCCACCAAATTTCGATTTATTTTCGAAGTTCGAAAAACCCCACAAATTCTCTGAACTTCCTTAACGCACGCACGCACGCACGCACGCACGCACGCACGCACGCA
>Ga0208019_1000138_pt1 | contig 38715 bp, 49 predicted proteins | sample CB_VirMetaG_5_FD_184540 | JGI IMG/M metagenome (GOLD analysis project Ga0208019, IMG submission 184540) | Freshwater to marine saline gradient viral communities from Chesapeake Bay - CB_1508_1D Viral MetaG (SPAdes) (version 4) | ecosystem: Environmental > Aquatic > Marine > Coastal | place: USA... | reverse complement strand
GCGCCCAATCTGGACAGCTTTATCATTCGGGTTCACAACATTAAAGCGCGTCCATAGTTTACGTCCCTTATACTGCCCCTCAATGACTTCGTTTGTAAATTGAACGTATTTACCATTCATGGCTTTTGTGTCCTTGATTTCGCCCTCAGTGGCAATCATGGCATAATCGCCGGCGGGCAGCGCATCAAATTCTGTTTGTGCTTCCACCTCATTCGGGTTGTATCCTGGTATTGCAGTCATAGTATAGTCTCCTTTTTGGTTTGGTTGGTTAATCGGTTAATCAGTAAATATTATCTTTGCCCTACATTTGAAATAAAGGCTTCCCATGATAGGGGGATTTCATCGGGTAGGGCTAGGCTTGCGCGGTGTTTAGCCATAAATGCGGGGCTGTCATTAGTGTAAATAACGCGCCCGCCGTCTATAGCCTTAACGCTCTTTTTAAAACCCTCTTGTGATGATTTGGTTAGTGTCTTTGTTTTGGCAAATAATACAGCGTCCGCCCATTCAAAGACCTTTGCCCCTGCTTTTTCATGCAGCTTTAATTGATGGCGGTCATACCCGTCGCCCATAGGATCGTCATAGCGTTTAATCTGGTCATGCGCGATTAAGATAATCGTCATACCCTTTTCATCGCGCAATCTTGTAAGGCCGTTTAAGAGGCGTTCAATATATACAAGACTTTCACCGTATCCGCGCCCGTATGAAATATCGGTAACAGATTTAACGCCGTGAAGCTCAGCAACGTGTTTATGGATAAGCTGCTCCAGCCAGTCTATGCTATCAATCACGACTGTTTTAAATTCATGGTCTTGGCCTTGCAGCGCAAGCATTGCGGAGCCTAATACCTCCCATGAGGGTATTTTAATCTTTGCGCACTCGATACCGTCTAGCCCGTTTTCTATATCAAGAAATACAGGGTTCGGGGCATCTGCCGCAAAGGTGGATTTTCCAATACCTCCCGCGCCATAAATAACAATACGCGGCGGCTTTTGTTCGGTTGTTTTCTTTAAAGTAGATAAGTCTATAGATTGGTTCATAGGTCTGTCTTTCTGTTAATAGGTTGGTCGGTTGGTTAATCAGTAAGTCTGTATTGACAATGTGAGATTATAATTTTATACCAATATAGTCAATAGATTTTTTTCATTTTTTTTCAGGGGAGAAAAGCACATGCAAGAAACGCAAGAAACATACGGTTTTAGCAAATATTTACAATTAGGTTTATCGGTTATACCGATTTACGGCATTGATGAGCAGGGCTGTACTTGCGGTATAAAGGATTGTGGCTCTGCTGGCAAGCATCCCCCAATTAACTGGCGGACATATACAAAGGAGCGCATGACGCCATGGGCGGTTGCGAGTTATTCGCAAGAAAAATACAACGTCGGTATTGTTACGGGTAAAATATCGGGCGTTATGGTTTTGGATATTGACGGGGATTTGCCGGATGATTTCCCAAAACTACCTAAAACATGGGAAGCAAAAACAGCGAAGGGGCGGCACTTATATTTTAAATATGAGGACGGTATGAAAAACCGCGCCAAGATAAACGGGCATAATATAGATTTTCGCGCCGATGGCGGGTATGTTGTTGCCCCGCCTTCCATTCATCATACAGGCGTATGTTATGAATGGGTAAACGCACCACTTGATACTGATTTGGCTGATATGCCTAAAGCGTTAAAGGAGTATATGGAGAAAAAAGAGGACGTTCAGGTTGTGCCTAGACAGGAATACAGACCGCAGGGTAGTTATAATAATTATATAGACGCGGCGTTTAAATCAGAGTGCGAGATATTATCGCGCACAGGTGAGGGCGGCCGCAATGACCAGCTTAATAAATCAGCTTTTGCATTATCGCAGTTTATATCCCATGGTTTAAGTGAGGGCGATATAATAAATGAATTAACCGCTATCGCGCATTCCATAGGTTTAAAGGGCAAGGAAGTCGAGGCCACGATAAAATCTGGTATTAAGGCAGGCAGGGGGAGCCCGCGCAATATTCCGGATGAGTTTATCGTAGAGCCTCCTGTAATTGCAGAAAATAAAATTTCACCATTCAATCATGAAAAATCAGATATACCAGATTACTTAATTAAGAACGCGCCTTCTTTTATCGGCGATTTAATAAGCTGGATACTTGACACATCTTTATACCCGCAGCCCGTGCTTGCCTTGGCCGCCGCTATTCCGTGTGCGGGTAATATTATGGCGCATAAGGTAAGGACAGAAACTAATTTGCGCTCGAACTTTTATGTTTTAGGCGTGGCGGAAAGCGGCGCTGGTAAGGAACATGCACGCCAGTGTATTGAGAAGCTTTATGCGGCCAGCGGCATACATAGTACGCTTTTAGGAGATCCCGCCAGTAGTACGGCTGTTATTAACTCTGTTGTGCGGGCTAGCGGTAGGGGCTTTATGCGGATTGATGAGTTCGGGCGGTTTTTATCTGCTATTAGCGGGGCGAGGGGTGCGGCGCATACACAGGCTATTACTACAAATATGATGCATATGTATAATCACGCGGGGCAGAAGTTTATCGGGCAGGAATACGCCAATAACGAGGCAGCAGGGGGGCGCGGTGATATAGACCAGCCATGTTTAAATATATACGCGACAACCGTACCAAGCCGCTTTTATAAGTCGTTAAACGCGGATGATAGTATCGACGGGTTTTTAAGCCGGTGGCTTATATTTGAAAGCACGCGCTTTGATGTTGAGCCTAATTTAAATAGATCGTCTGATAAACCTCCCAAGAGTTTGATTGACGCGGTTCACTTTTGGCAAGACCAGAAAATGTTTCATAGCGATGGGAGCGATGGCGATTTAGCGCAATATACCTCTATAAAGCCGCGCATAGCCAAGTTTGATGATGGGGCGCGTCATTTATTTTATGCCTTTATGAAGCAAGCGCGGGTATATATGCAAGGGGCTGGGCAGGAATATGAGCGGGCTATTTGGAATAGAGCTGCTGAACATGCGGGTAAGCTATCGCTACTTTGTGTTGATACAGATACATTTACAATCAACGCACACGCTATGCAATGGGCGATTGATCTAGCTATCTGGAATGCCAATAACTTTATATCAAAGATTAAGCACTATATTTCAGAGAATACTTACGAGGCCGATTTAAAGAAGGTGATGAATATTATCCGCGATGAGGGGCGTAACGGCATAACAAGACACAGCCTGACAAGAAAAACACAATATCTTGATAGACGTAAGAGGAGCGATATTATCGCCAACCTTATTGAGGGCGGCCAGATTATGGAAGATAAAATGCAAAATGATGGTCGGGGCAGGGAGTTAACTGTATATAAATATTTATTTTAAATAATAAATAATTAATATAATCATGAAAAGGCACTATGTAATGTAGTGTCTTTTTTTTATAAATGTTTTTTATATTCACGACTAACGTCAATTCGGACTAACGTCAAATTTGACGAAAATAAGTGCCTCTAGGTATTGGAAAACTGCGAAAAATACTATTTCCATATAATTTCGTCAAGGGTCAAGGGGGGTGTCTTTTTGTGTTATATAATATGTAAATCTTAAAGTGTATGATTATTTGACCTTAATATATATTTATATATATATTATATTATATATTATTATATATTAATAACTTAGCACATAGTTTTCTTTACATAAGTAGCGCGACTAACGTCAAATCGACCTTGACTATGAACAAATTCCTATTTAATGGGCGCAACTTATTTTGTAAAATAAAAATATTATTGACACCCACACCTGATATGGTATGGTCTACAGGAACTTTTATTTTTCAACCGTGTTGATCTATAAGGGTTGACTTTGAGAAGAAAGTCTAACACACAGAACTGAGTATATTTTCTAGGAATTGCATCTGGAAAAAGCCCCTAGCTTGGATAAACAGGCTAGGGGTTTAGTTTTGGGGAGGCTTATAATTTAAGTTTATTGCAATTAAGTAAAAATTCGGTTAACTTTTTAAGTGGCACATCGCCATAATAACAACAGGAGCAACAATATGATTATTAAGCATTACTTAAACAATTCACTTTGCCTAATTGAGGGTGTTTCAAACATCTGGGTTCATGGCGAAGACAGGGAAAGCATATCAAAGGACAATGATTTTTTTGCTTATACAAAAGAAGAACTAGACAGCATGCACAAGATTGTTTTTTTTGACGACATGAACGGCAACCCGAAAACACTGCGTGTACATAGCGATGTAAGGGTTTATATTTGTAATGATGACGGAAAAACAATCGAGAAGGTTTCCTTTTAAAACTTGCATTTTAAAACGTCTTTAGTTAAAATGTGTTAACTATCAGGTGTGGTGGGATCATCACTCTAATTAAGCCGCCTAATAACAAAAAGTTAACGGGCGGTTTTTTATTGCATTAAGGTTAATAACTGGTTAATATACCCTTGCGTATATCTGATGCGTTTCTATGGTAAGCCCCTCGCTACCCTCACTGGCGGGGGGTTTCTTTTATCAAAAAATCTGTTTACTTTGTGTTTTAAGTATGTTTTAATAAGCTTAAGAAAGTGAGGATTTATGAACAAGATATACATGGACGGTGAACATTACAGCCGTGAACAATTTAAGAAAGCAGCCATAAGCCATTTTAAGACGCTTACAGTAGGGTTAATCATTGGCGGGCTTATCGGGGCATCATTTTATCATCAGAACGCATCCAGCGTGCCTGAAATCGTCAAGGAATACACATGTAGCCCTGAACAAAAGGCCGAGATAATACAAAACAGGCTAGTGATCGCCCTGGAGGGCGGTTCAGTCTTAACACCAAAACCGGAGAGAAAGCCATGAAACCGAGTGATTATATAAAGGAATTTGATTTATTTTGTGACACGTTTCCCTATATTCTAGGCGAAAACCTTGTAAGACACGTGTTTGAAACCGGAGCGTATGACAAGTTTGTCACGAATGATAATTTGCCATGGTCGCCAAGGGCGGCATAAATTACTTTGCAAGTATAAAAAACTTTGCTATCCTATGGTATGGAAAAAAAACCAGTGGGATGCCCGACAAAATACAACGACGAAGTCCTTGCTATAACAAAGGATTATCTCGAAAACTTTAAAGATAATGGCGACATAATACCAAGTGTAGCTAGCCTTTCTCTACTGCTCAATGTAGCAAAATCAACGATATACGAATGGGAAAAGCACGAAGATAAGCAAGAATTTTCGAACACGTTAAAGAAAATACAAGCAAAACAAGAGAAGCTTTTACTTGAAATGGGGCTGCTTTCTGAATGGAACAGCACTATTGTAAAACTTGCGCTTGCCAATCACGGATATTCTGATAAGATGGAACAGTCACAGCCAGACATGGCCGCGGCATTAATGGCATTTATAGCATCACGTAACGAAAAGGTTATACCATGACAGATAAATATTCACTAGCTTATTTAAACATTGATGAACTAGCAGAGCTTTCCGCGCCCGCGACAGGCGACTGGCTTGTTATTTATGACGTAAGCACAGGCGAGTTTAAAAAGATCGACGCTGAATATTACGCGGCAGCTTAAGGGGTGACAGATGGCTAACGAAGTAGTTTATACAACGTATTATATTGCCGCGCCGAACAAGGCTTCTACGTCCGGTATGTATGGCAAGGCAACAGGCGGCGGTGAGGTATTGGACATTGGCACAGCATCGGCGCAGTTGACCGGCGATGTGTGCAGACTACAGGCGAAGGGTACGGGTTTTTGGTTTAAATTCGGAGAAAGCGGCGTAGCGGCAACGGCCAATACGGATGGCAACGACTACCTTGCAGCAGGCGCAACGATTGACATACAATTAAGCGAAACGCAGAATTATTTTGACACAGCAGCCGACGCCTAATAACCCGTTTAAATACCTTGCTGATAAACGGTGGCGATTAAACAACCTGTATAAAATAATAAACGCCGAGGGCAAAGAGATAGACTTCGTCATGAACGAAGCGCAAAATAACCTTTATGAAAACCTTCATAACTTTAATATTATCCTTAAAGCCCGTCAGCTAGGTTTCTCAACATTTATCTTAATATATATACTTGATACGTGTTTATTCAGAGCGAATACAAGCGCAGGCGTTATCGCGCAAGGACTGAACGAAGCAGAGGACTTGTTTAGAAACAAGGTTAAATTTGCGTATGACAAGCTTCCCGATCCCATTCGATTGTCAATCACAGCCACACAAAACACCGCAAGAAAGCTAGAGTTCAGTAACGGCTCAAGCATAAGCGTTGGTACTTCACTGCGTGGTGGTACAAACCAGATATTGCACGTTTCAGAATATGGGAAAATATCAGCGCGTTATCCAGATAAAGCCCGTGAGATAAAGACAGGCGCGCTTAACACGGTTCATACAGACCAGCTTATTTTTATTGAAAGCACAGCAGAAGGACAGCAGGGTGAGTTTTACGACTATGTCCAAATGGCGCGCAGGTTAAAACAAGAGGATAAAGAGCTTACAAGCCTTGACCCGAAAATACATTTCTACCCTTGGTATGATAACAAAGAATACAAGTTAAAGGCTGATGTATCAATTACACGCGAGATGGCGGATTATTTCGATAGCCTGCCCGTTGTGCTAACGCCGGATCAAAAATCATGGTACGTTAAGAAGGCCGAGCAAATGGGCGATGATATGAAGCGTGAGTTCCCCGCAAGCCCTGAAGAAGCGTTCGAGCAATCCATGGAAGGCGCGTACTACACAAAGCAAATGGATCTCGTGCGCAAGAATAAGCAGATAGGGCATGTTCCGTATGAGCCGTCAAAGCCTGTCTATACATTCTGGGATCTAGGACTAAACGACATGATGTGCATATGGTTCTTTCAACACATAGGCAATCAGTACAGATTTATTGACTATTACGAGAATTACGGCGAAGGGCTACAGCATTACGCCAGTTATCTTGCAAGCCTTGGTTATACGTATATCGAGCATGTTTGGCCGCATGATGGAAACAATAGGGATTTATCAACAGGTAAGGAGCGCAGCGAAACAGCGAGGGCGCTTGGTATTAACCCTTTAAAGATTGTACCGCGCACAGTAAGCGTGAACGATGATATACAGCTTGTCAGAAATATACTGCCCCGTTGTTGGTTTGATGCGCGTAAGTGCGACAAGGGGATAAAACATCTTGATAATTATCGCAAAGAATGGGATGATAGGCTGGGCGTTTGGAAAAATAAACCTTTACATGACAGCGCATCTCACGGAGCTGATGCTTTCAGAACGTTTGTAAAGGGGTATAATGAGCGCCAGATAGAATTTTACGATACGTCACTGCCCGCGCAAGCCCAAGGCTACGACATGCTTAACTGGTAAAGGAGTTAAATATGGGTGGTCTTAATCCGTTTTCAAAGCCAAAAATGCCCGCAATAGAGCCGGTAAAAATTCCCACGAAAGAAGAATCCGCAGAAGATATTGCCAAAGCGCAAGAAGAAGAAAAAAAACGCCTTAGAACGCAGCGCGGGCGTGCGGCTACTATTTTAAATAAACCTGAAATAGTCGGGGATGATTCAGGGTTGGCAACAAAGAAACTGTTAGGCGGGTAATATGGGCATCGCGCAGGAACTTATACAAAAGCAACAAAGTATAGAAAACGACAGGGCAACATTTGAGAGCCATTGGCAAGAGGTTGCCGAGCTGGTTCTCCCGCGTTCAAATATCTTCTTTGAGGACAACCACACGCAAGGCGAAAAACGCACGCAGAAGAAGTTTGACGATACAGCAACACTTGCCCTTGAACACGGCGCGGCGGCAATCGAGAGTGTCGTAACCCCACGCGGCCAAAAGTGGCACGGTATCGGCGTAGATGAGAGTTTGGAGAACGATCAAGAAGCACAAGAATGGGGTGATGCTTTACGTGATTTTCTTTTTCGTAAACGATATGGGTCGCGCAGTAATTTCGCGTCACAGATACACGAGTGCTATTTAAGCCTATTGGCCTATGGTAATTGCTGTTTAATCGTCGAGGATATGCTGGACGGTAATATCCGTTATAAGGCAAGCCATATCAAGGAACACTACTTTCTTGAAAACCAATTTGGAACGATTGATACGAACTATAGAAAGTATCAGCTTACGGCAAGGCAGGCGGTACAGAAATTTAAAGACAAAACACCTGAAAAGGTGTTAAAATGTATGGATAAAGAGCCGGGCAAGTTAATAGACTTCCTGCATGTTGTAATGCCTGATGAGGATGGCGATAGTGGCACTAATTATATATCGTATCATGTGTTTCCTGACGATGCTTCTATTCTGGGCATTGGCGGCTTCCGTTCTTTTCCTTATATAATCTCAAGATGGGTAACGACTGCGGGTGAAACATACGGGCGAAGCCCTGCAATGAATCTGTTAAGCGAGATTAAAATGCTTAATCAGATGCGCAAGACTGATTTAAGAGCGCGGCACATGGCGGTAAGTCCGCCTTTGCTTGCGGCAGATCAATCAAGGGTGCGTAAGTTTTCTATGAAGCCCGACGCACTTAATTATGGCACGCTGGACATGAACGGTAATCCGTTGGTTAGGCCATATCAAAACGGCGCGAATATCCCCGCAAGTAATGACGGTATGGAGCAATCACGCGAGTTTATTAATCGCGGTTTCTTTGTAACGCTTTTCCAGATACTTGTTGAAAGCCCCGCAATGACGGCCACAGAAGTATTGCAACGCGCACAAGAAAAAGGGCAGTTACTCACACCGACCGCAGGGCGGCAGATGTCAGAGCTATTAGAGCCAATGATAATGCGCGAAATAAGCATATACGAGGATTACGGCATATTTAACGACGGGCAGTTTTTAAAGATGCCTGAAAGCATTAAACGCACCGAGGGTGATTATAAGATTATTTATACCAATCCTTTGAGCCGTATGCAAAAAGCAGAAGAAGCACTTGGTGTTGAGCGCACTATACAATCAATGCTGCCGTTAGCGCAGATTGATCCGTCTATTCTTGAGCGTGTTGACTGGGGTGAGTACGCTGACTTAATGCGAGAAGCGAACGGTGCGCCTGCGAAGCTATTTAAGACAAAAGAAGAAATGCAGGCGATTGAGCAGCAAAAAGCACAAGCCGCGCAAATGCAACAGTTAATGCAGGCCGCGCCGCAAGTTGCTGGGGCAATTAAGGATGTAGCACAGGCACAGAGTTACGCGAGTGAATAAAAAACAGATTGTTTATAATAAAGTCTTTGGAAGTGAATACGGTAAAGAGGTATTGGCCGATTTGCGGGCAATATGTTATCCGACAAAGCGTTTATCGGACGGGGCAAGGGATAACGAAGGTAAGCTGGATACAAGCCAGATACTTATACACGAAGGACGTAGAGAGGTGTTTCTGCACATAATTGATACAATGAAGATCAATTTTGAAGAAGTTTATAACTATAACTTAGAGGACTATTAAATGGAAAAAGAACTTTACAATGCATTATTGGAATTAAAAGAGGTAGCGAAGATACTAGGCGCGTACCAACATGGGGATAACACACGCGTCCGTACCGCATATGATAACGCGAACAAGGTAATTAATGCGTATGACGCAAAGCCGAAAAGTGAACCAAAGCCAAAGAGCGAGCCAAAAGTTAAAGCAACCAAAAAGGAGAAAAAATAATGACCGAAGAAGCCCCACAGGCGGAAGGACAAGCGCAAGACGCCCCCGAAAGCCAAGGACAAGCGAATGAAACCAAAGCATGGTATGAAAGCAGCGAGGGAATTACGCCCGAAGATGTAGGTTATATTCAAAACAAAGGCTGGCAAGAAGACCCGTTTAAGGCGGTGAAATCCTATCAAGAATTAGAAAAGTTTCGCGGTGCGGATGAAAAAAGCTTAATTAAACTCCCTAAAGACTTCGACGAAGAAGGTGCGCTTGACCCTATTTACGATAGGCTTGGTAGGCCGGAAAGCGCGGATAAGTATGAAATTAAACTCCCCGAAGGTATTCCGATTGACGAGGCGCGATTAAGCGCGTTCAAAGAAGCAGCGCATAAGTTGGGCTTAAATAATAAGCAAGCGGCGGCACTAGCGGATTTAGACGTGCAGTACACATTGCAGCACTTGGAAAAATCCAATGCCGAGGAAAAACAAAAGCAAGAAGCTGAATACGAAGCCCTGAAAAAGGAATGGGGTTCAAACGCGGCAGAGCGTGAAGAATTATCCCGTAGAGGGCTACGCGCAGTATTGCCAAAGGGTGCGAACGCTGACGAGATAATTGGCAAGATTGAACAGGCTATCGGAACGGCGGCAGTGTTAAAGATGTTTGCGAATGTCGGGGATCGTTTAACGCGCGAGGATAAAGTGCATGATAGCTCTGGTGATAGGCCGTTTGGTTATACGCGTGAGCAAGCGGCGGCAGATAAAGCGGCTCTTATGAGTGAGATTAAAGCCGACGCAGGACGACTGGCGGCATATAATAAGGGCGTTGGTTCTGATTATGATAAAATGGCACGTATAAATAAAATACTTGCTAGTTGATTTATTATATAACTTAACGTATTATTGAAAAATCAGATAAGGCGCGTTGCCCCTGATATTAATTGTTTGGGCAAACATAAAATGCCAAGGACGCGCCCCCTTCTTAAGGGATAAGCAAAAAGCCGATTATTTTTTGTTTTAACCTAATATAGGAGGGTATCATGACAGATATTCAAGCCTTACGTACGCAGGAGTACTCAACAAACCTTGAGTTACTTTCGCAACAAAAGACTGCCCGCCTTGCGCCGTACACAGTAGTACAGCAAGCTAGCGGAAATAAAGCGTTCCGTATGATGTCACAAATTGACTCAACGAGCGCGGTACGTCGTACCACAAGTGCAAAACCAGCAATGAACATTGATCTTGTCCATGACGGACGATGGGTTTACCCGTTGATGTCGGACTGGGGCAAGGTTGTAGATGACCTTGACCTATTGCAGACCAATATCTCACCGCAGGGTGCTTATGTTCAATCGGCTGTTGCAGCCCTTAACCGTCAATCAGACGATGACTTTTTGACAGCGTTTTTCGGAACTGCAAAAACAGACGAAACAGGAAGTACCTCAACGACATTCGATAGCAACAACGTAGTTGCTGTTGATGTTGGCGCGGCGTCTGCGACTGGATTAAATGTTGAAAAGCTGCGTGCAGCCAAGAAAATCTTACTTGCGAATGAAGTGGACATTGATATGGAGGATATTTATATCGGTGTAAACGCAGAAGCGCATGATGATCTATTGGCACTCACGCAAATTACAAGCACTGACTTTAATAATGCGGAAGGCCGCCCAACACTTGTTGATGGTAAAGTATCACGCTTTATGGGCATGAACTTTATTCATTGCGAGCGATTACCAACAGATTCTAACTCTTACCGTCGTTTGCCTGTATGGGTTCCGTCCGGTATGGGTAAAGGTGTGTGGAAAACGCAAACAGGTGTTGTTCGTAACCGTCCTGACCTACAAGGCAATCCGATGTACGTTGAGGCTTCCCAAATGGAAGGCTTTACACGTCTTGAAGAAGCCAAGTGCGTCGAGATTAAAATCAGTGAAGCATAGGAGGACTAAATAATGGCTACATATAAAGCAACACACATTACAGCTTTTGACAGCACCCCACCTACAACCGTTAATTCACGGTTGCATGGCGGTGTGAAGAAAGTGTTTGTAGATACGTTTGAACTAGCGGACACGGCAAACGCCGATGACGCGATTGTGTTCAAAATTCCTATCGACGCGATTATTCATTCTGTCAAATTTGCTTGTGACGATCTGGGTACAGCCGGAACAGTGGATATTGGGTTCCATAAAAAGAACACTGATGGCACGTATTCCGCGGTCGATGCAGATGCGATTGCAAACAATATTGATGTAAACGCGGCGGCTGTTTCTCTTACAGAATATCGTTATTCTGTTAAGGGTATCCAGACCGCAACACAGACAGCATGGGAGCTTGCGGGCTTGTCGGCACGTCCAGCGTACGGGGAGTTGTATATCTCTCTTACGACAGACACAGGAACGACAGCAGCCGGTACTGTAACTATGTATGTTGAAATTACTGAATAAGGAGTGGGGGGCAAACGCCCCCTATTTTTTCTATGGCAAGTAAGACGGATATTGTAAATAGAGCCTTTTCAAAACTAGGGCAAACGCGCGTGTCAAATATTGATAACGACACAACAGCAAACGCAATAGCGATGAAAGACATGTACGAGATTATCCGCGATGATATGTTGACAGCGTATCCGTGGAATTTTGCCGTAACAAGAACGCAATTGGCGAAAGATGCCACAGTGCCCGCATGGGGTTATGATAATAGATACACACTACCAAGTGATTTTTTGGCATTATTGGAAATTAAAGATAATCCGCAGTACACATTGGAAACTGACAAGACAAGTGGCGGGCGGTATATATTAACGGACGCGGGGTCTCCGATTTATATTAAATACATTAAGCGCGTGACAAACACAGGCGAGTTTGATCCTCTGTTTGTAGAGGCATTCGCGACAAGATTGGCTTATGAGGGTTGCGAATTTATAACGCAGTCCAATACAAAGAAGGACTTATTGTTTCGGGATTTACAGGTTTCTATCGAGCGTGCGTATGCCAGCGATGCTATTCAAGAAACGCCTGTATTCAGGCAAGAGGATTCATGGATTGTAATACGCAACCAAGATAGTGACGATATAGATTACAACGCGTAAGGGTAGAAATGACAAAAGCAAGCCCTATTCAGACAAACTTTACAGCCGGTGAATGGTCACCCTTGATGCAAGGGCATATCAATATACAAAAATTTGCAGATAGTGCGCAATTAATCCAGAATTTAATATGCTTAAAACAAGGGGCGGTTACGCGCCGCGGCGGTACGCGCTTTGTTAAAGAGGTGAAGAATAGCGCACATAATACAGTTTTAATACCCTTTGAGTTTAATATCGAGCAGGCCTATCAAATAGAAACGGGCGATGAGTATTTCAGGTTTTTTGCCGATAACGCGGTAATTACCGAAAGCGCACAAAATATAACAGGTGTAACGCAGGCCGATCCCGCGGTGTTGACGTATGATGGTGCAGATAATTATACGAACGGAAAAGAGGTTTATATCTCTGGCGTAGCGGGTATGACGGAGCTTAACGGGAAGTTTTATAAAGTAGCAAATGTTGATACGGGTGCAAATACCTTTGAATTACAGGACATTGACGGAAACGATATAGATTCCAGCGCGTATACGGCTTATTCAAGTGGCGGCACGGTTGCGCAAGTGTACGAGATAGCAACGCCGTATCAGCAAGAGGATTTACTTGATAGTAACTACGCGCCTAGCTATCAATACGCGCAAAGTGCAGATGTTCTTTATTTGGTGCATGGGAGTTATACCCCCCGCGCACTAGTAAGGACTTCGAACACAAACTGGACATTAAACGAGATAGAATTTAACGACGGGCCGTATTTACCGGAAAACGATACAGCAACGACATTTACGATAACAAGCGGCACATTAACCGCAAGTAGTACCACGGGAATAAACGGCGGGCAGGGATTTTTAAGTACAGACGTCGGGCGGCTAATAAGAATAAAGGACGGTTCGGACTGGAAGTGGGGTGTAATTGATAGTTATACCAGTACGACGGAAGTTGAGGTAACAAACGGCACATTAAGTGGACATACAACGAGCGCGACAACGTCGTGGCGAATGGGTGTTTATTCTGAAACCACGGGTTATCCGAGGGTGGTTTCCTTCTTTCAAGACAGGATTTTATTTGCAGGGTGTGATTCATACCCTGATAGGTACGATTTAAGCCGCACAGGGGGTTATTCTGATACAGACGTATTCTTTGCACCAAGCGACGCCGATGGTACAGTGACAGATGATGCAGCCATTACAGGCACACTTCAAAGCGGGCGCGTGAATGCCATACAATGGGCGGGGAGTGATTCAAGGGGTTTGTTGTTAGGCACAGCCGAAAAAGAATGGATTGTGCGTCCTGACGCGAATAACGGCGTATTAACCCCTAGTAATTCAAAGGCTGACCCGATTAGCTCCGTTGGTTCGGCGTATATACAACCAGTTGATGCAGAAAGCGGTACGGTATACGTACAACGGGCGCGAAGGAAAATACTTGATATTGTTTATAATATTAACCGCGATGAATTAACCCCGCGTGATTTATCAATCCTTGGTGAGCATTTATCAAGAACGGGGTTGTGTGAGATTAAGGTACAACAAGAGCCTATTAACTGTATCTGGGGGCGTCGTACAGATGGTTTGCTTATCGGGTTTACTTACTATCCTGACGAACAGGTGTTTGCGTTCCACAGGCACCCTATGGGCGGAAGCGGCATAGTGAGATCAATTAGCACCATTCCAAGTAGTGACACCTCAAGGGATGAATTGTGGCTTATTACAGAGCGCACTATAAACGGCACAACACGCAAATACATTGAATACATGGAGCGTTATTACGAAAGCGATATTGATAAAGAGGATGCATTTTGTGTTGACAGCGGATTAACATATGACAGTAGCGCGACGGCAACCGTAACGGGGCTGGATCACTTGGAGGGCGAAACAGTTAAGGTGATGGTTGATGGAAATTCTCACCCTGATTTAACCGTAACCAATGGCACTATAACATTAGCCAATGACCGGACGGGAAGTGTTATTCAGGCAGGGCTTGGCTACACATGGGCTTTAAAGACCTACAAATTAGAGGCCGGTGCGCAAGACGGGACAGCTCAAGGCAAGACAAAGCGCATTACAAACATTGTTGTTCGCCTTTTAAATGCACTAGGGCTTTATTACGGGCCAGATGCAAGCACATATGATGAATACGACTTTAATCAAGGCGCGGAATATGATGAAACATTAGCCCTTTATAGCGGTGATACATTGCCTTTGAAGTTTCCGAATGGATACGATCAAAAGGGCGAGATATATTTACAACATGACGGGGTTTTTCCGATAACGATTTTGGCAATAATGCCGCAAGTGGTGACGCAGGACAGATGATAGTAGTACCGTTTATAACAGCGCATTTAGAAGGGTTTGAGGTAATTAAAGAGCAATATCAGGAATATATAAACGAGGATTTTGCGCATGTCTTGGCAAGCACGATAGCATATAGCGCGGTTGTAGATGATAAGGTTATAGCGGTTGGCGGTTTATTAAGATTAGGATTTGAGCGTTATCAGGCATGGGCATTAATGAGCAACGACACAGCGAAGCACATGGTTGCAATAACAAGGGAAGTCAAAAGATTTTTAGGTATGTTTGACGCGCGAATAGAAATTGCCGTTAAGGATAATTTTAAGGCAGGACATAAATGGGCAGATATGTTAGGATTTAAATGTGAAACACCAAACGGAATGCCCCGCTATGAGCAGGGTGAAACGTATTATTTGTATGCGAGGTATTAGATGGCACAAGCACTACCCTTCATAGCAGCAGCAGCAAGCGCAGCGAGCACGTTTTCGCAAGGCCGTCAACAACAAGCTGTTGCTGATTACAACACGTCTATTGCGCGACAGAATGCACAAATAGCCGAACAACAAACAAAGGCAGAATTGGATGTAGCCGATAGACAGCGCAGACTTAGGCTGGGCGCGAACATTGCCGCGGGCGGTGCGAGCGGTGTAGGACAGCCATTTGATATATTAAGCGATAATGTGGCTCAAGAAACCCTGAACTTACTTACTCTTGAAAGCGAGGGGTTATTAAAGAAAAGAAGTTTCGAGCAGCAAGCCGCGTTAAGTAAGCTACAAAGACCGTCCACGGCGGGGTTGATTATGAGCAGCGTATCGAGTGGTTTAAAGGGGTACGCTGGCGCGGGTGGTTCTTTTGGCGGTGGTAGCGGGTTTGCCACGCCTAGCTCTACAAAATTATCTGCAAATTCTTATAGTTTAGCATCGAAGGGAAGCTTGTACTAATGCCTAAAATTACGCAATACACGCAGCAAAACTTGCCTAATCAGATGATACAGGCAAGCGCGTCAGGTATTGCGCCTAATGCACTTCAAGGCGCAGCCGATCTTGCGAATGTTGTCGGGCAAATAAACACAAAGCTGCAAGAAGTTGAATACTATAAAATGCTTCCGCAAATAGAGTTGGAAAATATACAGCGCAGTCAGGAATTATCACAAGCGGAGATTGATTTATCGCAGGACTATAGCCAAGTTTATAGCCGCGATTTTGAACAGCGCACAGCGTCATTAAATATTCCCCCTGCCATGCAGGAGCGATGGGCGGTTGATAAGGCAAAGTTACAAACGAGTTTTGCGCGGCAAGGCATTCAAGAGCAAGCCAGACGCGCCGGTGTAAAGGCTGAAACAGATTTTGTTCTAGCCCTTAATGATTCTAAGAAATTAGTTAAGATGGATAGTCGTTACATAGGCGCGGCAAAGGAGGCTATAAGGAATCAAATTAACGCTATGCCAGCACTATCCCCGCAGGATAAAGAGGAGCTATTTTTAACAAAAGCCTTGCCTGAATTAGAGGCGGCAGAAATAGAAGGATTAATCGAGAGAGATGCACGAGGTGCGGATAGGGTGCTTACGATTGGTAAGTTCTCAACGGGTAATATTAGTTTTGACGATTTTGCTAATGAATTATTTAGAATAGAAGGTGGTTACGTTGAAGATGATGCGGGTGCGGGACAGACAATATTTGGTATAAATGAAAGTGCGAACAAGGCAGAGTTTGCGCAAATAATGGAATTAGTCAATTCAGGTAAAGAAAAACAAGCTAAAAACTTAGCAAAGCAAGTCGCAAAAAAGAAATATTGGGATGCGATAGATGCGGATAACTTAGACCCTAGATTAGCCTTTATAGCTGCCGATGCTGCTTTTAATCAAGGGGTTGGTGCGGCAAAGGAAATGCTTAAAAAATCAGGCGGGGATATAAATAAATTTATAGAGCTTAGAAAAGAGCGTTACATACAAACAGCGAAAAACCCGCAAAAAGCACAATATTTGAATGGGTGGCTTAATCGTGTTGATGAGATGCAAGCGTTTGCTAGTGGAAGTGTTTTAAGTCCGGAAGTGCTTGCAAAATACAAAGAAGTGGCAAGATCGACAATTGAGATACAGGAGGCGCAAGAGAAGAAAGATTTAATCGCGTCCAGAGAAGCGGATATACAAACAAAAATACAAAATGAGGACAAATTATTAGAATTGTTGGACAGCGCGGAATTATCATTTGATGAAAAAATAGCAAAGGTAAATGAGTTTGATTTAGGTGGTGGAATAAGGGATGAATTTGCCACAGAAGCGAGAGCTTACCTAAAGTCACAAAATGAAATAACGGCGCAAACAAATACGCAAGTAATGGCTGATTTTATAACGCGCATGTATGATGTAAATGCGGCGGCGGAAGACAGCCCACAAGATTATTTACTTGGTGTTTCAAATATAAGGCAGGAAATATTATCGGCTAGGAATAAAGGTGAGCTATCAAAAGATGATGCTGTTAAGTTAAACAATCAGATTAAAACATTAATGTCCGCAAAAATATCAGATGCGACAAAAGAGGTTGCTTATAATTTTTCACGTGAAACAAGAAGTATAATCGAAAACGCATTACCACCTGAATACAGATCGGAAGCAATCAGGGAGTTATTTTATCAAACATACGACCCTGAAACGTCCGGTATAAGAAAAACGAAGCAGGAAAAGAAAACAATACAAGAGGCATATAAGGATAAAGCGTTTGAGGTTATAGATTCAATAAATGCAAAAAGACGGGAGCGTGCGCAAGGTATGGCGCGAAGCCTATCTGTTGGTGGTGACACGCCCGTTGAGGATGTTGAAGCCTTACTTGAAAGAACAGGGTATACGATGAGTGATGTGGAAGAAACCGCAAAAAATAAAAATATTACTACAGAGGCAGTTTTAAACTGGTTGAGAGTTAATGGTTGATATTTTTCAAGATAAAGGTGTAGAGCCTAGCCAAGGTATGCTTTCCACCAACACGCCTGTCGATATATTTGATGATAAAGGTATCACAAATATACCTGTTTATAATATGGGGCAAGATAAGGAAGTAGATGCGGAAATTGACCATAATAAAAACCAATGGGGCGATATAGCCAAGTCCGTATTTACAGAGCGTGAACTTTTAGAGATTAAGTCAAAAGGTACGATTGATTTTTTCGAAGCGGCAAAAAAAGACGCGGATTTACCTTTCTATTCGATAGGTGAGGATGCGTACGACCGGATTAAATTAGCAAACATATCAAAGAAAATTGTAAACAATGAAGAAGTAAGTGACGCGGAAAACGAAGTGCTTATTAGTTATATGCGCAATGAGGCAGAAAAAGCAATTCGTGGTTATTCAATCCGCGGGAAAATAGGTTCAGGATTTGCGCAAGTTCCTGCTTTTATGGTTGAGCTTGCTGCGTTTGGTGGCTTTGGTAAATTTGCGGCGGCTGGTGCGGTTAAGGCTTCAGAAAAAGTATTACAAAAGAGCCTTGGTAAAGTTGCAAAAAAAGTAGTGGCGGCAACAGCAGGAACGGCGGCAATATCTTCGGCACTTGTACCGTTGCAAGCCCCAGCAGAATACGGGCAAAGGCGGTTAAATGAATATATGGCACTTACTGATAAGGGTGAGGTGTTCTTTAGGGAGGCACAGGAAAAACCCTTTACTACCGCATTAAAGGCGGCAGGTACGACAGGTATCGAGGTTGTATCAGAAAAGACTGGCGGCGCAATAAGCGCAGTTGTGACAAAACCAATTGCAAAATTAGCCAGTCCGTATGTGAATAAGGTTGGTAGTGCATTATTTGATAAGCTCTCACCAAAAGTAAAAGACGTTATTTATCGCGCTTACAAGGAAATAAAGCCAACGGCAAAGATGGCGGAGGTTTTTTCGTATGACGGCTGGAATGGCATTATAGAGGAAATAGGTGAAGAACGTATCGGCGATTTGATGCGCGTTGCTTTAGACTTAGACGAGCAAGAAGGCTATTCGATAGATCAGGTGATGAAAGCCCTTTATCCGGGTGCAGAGCAGTTGTTGGTTGAAGCAGGTGTAATGACTTTAATAGGCACGACACGGAGCGCGACTAACGGCACAGCGTCATTTGTAAGTAAGGCGGCAGAAAAAAAACTTGGCTTAAGTAAATCACAATCAGAGGACATGATTAAGTCTTTATCGCAAACAGAGATTGACGGCTTGTTTAAAGATTTAAGTAAAGAGCAGGTAACAACACAGCTAAAAAAGATAGAGGGCGCGGCTTTTGAATTAGCGAAGGGGCAAAATATTACAGAGGATGAATCCCGCGCTTGGTCAAAATTAATGGCTGGTAATTCCCTGTGGGGAGCGGTGAATTATAATATATCGCCTGAAAAATACTGGAAAGATTTACAGATAGGTATTGAAAATTATAAGGGGTTGCCGCGTTCTCAAAAAGAAATACAAGAGATATTGAATTTTGAGCCTGATTATACGGGTGGTGCAGAGTTTCCGTTCCAAGAAAAAATAAACGAATTAAGGACGTATCAACAAAAGCTAGAAAAACAACACGCGCGACAAAAGAAAGCTATGGAAAAGGCGGTGGCAGAAGGTAGGAAGTACAGACCTAGAACACAAAAAGCAACGAGTCCTATTTTAAAATACTTGAATAGTAAGGGCGGCGTTTTAATCGGCTCTGAATTAGCATCCGAATTAGAGGTTATGGGTATAACGCCAAAGACGGACCCTTGGTTGTTTAGGAAAAAAGGCGTAAGGGTTGCTACAGGTCAAGGGGTTCAGGTGATTGAGCCTTTATCTTCCTTAGATACTATTGATAAAGACGATATAAACAGCTTTGTGGGGCAATATTTTGAGAATGACAAAACGCATGAGGGCGATGATAGCGGTTATTATGTAGGTAGAGACGCTTTACTTAATGCTATTGACAAAGAGGTGCGCGGCGGTAAACAAGGGGATTTGCTTGATGAAAGTATGGACTCTTGGTTCGATGATGCTTTGCGTTATTTAGATATGGCTGGTGTTAGCCTTGAAAATACGGATGAAGAAATAAACGCGGCTTTGATGGCATTTGAGCGCGGTGATAAATTGTTTCAAAGCGAAGCGCAGGCTGACTTCTTGCAATCAGCCCTTATCCGCGAAGCGCAAAACTTGAAACAAGAGAAGGGAAGCGGTGAGCAGTTCCTTGCCATGCTTCGCAAAACATCCGGCATAAAAGAAGAAGAAATCGCGTGGACGGGGCTTGATGAATACTTAAAAGGCAAAAAATCCGTCACCAAAAACGAGATCGTTGATTATCTCAATGAAAATCAGGTGCAGATTGAGGAGGTGACACTTGCCATTAGTGAGGGGCGGTTTAACAGGGAAGACTTAGATAATGCAAGCACAAACAGGGGCCTCGCAAACCGCGATTTAATTCAAAAAGCACAAGAGATTGGCTACACACAAGTTGATGCCATGAATCTGCAATTCAAGTTGAGTGATAGTAGACTTGGCGTGTTAGATTTAGAGCCAGAATTACAAGATTATGCACGCGCACTGATAGAAGCTGATCAAGAGTATGACAAAATAAAAGAGGGGCAAACACAAAGCGCGACTAAATTTGCCCAATACACCCTGCCCGGTGGAGATAACTACCGTGAAGTGTTGCTGACGTTGCCGGAGCAATCTTCTATATCAGAAGAAGACTTTTACTTGGAAGCGGGATACCCAAAAGAAAAATTTGATGCTTTGTCAGATGCAAAGAAAGAATCTCTGCGGAAACTATATGAAAGCCGTATTTCAAGGGAGTCTTCAAAAACAAGTTTCAAATCCTCCCACTTCGACCAAGCCAACATATTAGCCCATGTGCGCCTGAACGATCGTGTTGATGCGGAAGGTAAGAAGGTTCTGTTTGTTGAGGAAATACAGTCCGACTGGCATCAAACTGGACGGAAAAAGGGGTATAAAGGCGTATTAGATGAAAAAGATTTTGATGCGTGGATACAAAAAAACCGTGGTAAAGACGATCCGCTTAATTTAGAGGATGCAAAACAAAGACCTGATTATCAAGAATTTGTTGATGCATATCTTAATGAACAAGATAGCGCTGTCCCCGATGCCCCCTTTAAGAAAAGCTGGCATGAAATGGCCTTCCGCCGTATCGCGCAAATGGCGGCGCAGAACGGATACGATGCGGTTGCGTGGACACCGGGCGAAGTGCAAAACGAGCGTTATGATCTGTCGAAGCAGGTGGATAAAATCGTCGTTCCGATGGTGAATGAAAACAGCCGTTCGGTTCGGATTGATGCGCCTGATGGCAAGTCCTTTAAGATGATGGTGTCGAATGACGGCATAGTTAGCGAAGGCGTACACGCAGCGCAGCAATTCACTGGAAAGCCGCTGGATGAAGTCGTCGGTAAGGATATGGCTGAAAAAATCATGGCGCTTGCGGAACCGGGCGAATTTTCCGGTGACGGCCTGAAAGTCGGCGGCGAAGGCATGAAAGGGTTTTACGATAAAATCCTGAAAAGCTATGCCGATAAGTTTGGTAAAAAATACGGGGCCAGCGTTGGTGTTGGAAAAATTAAAATCCCACCACAAAAAGTTGCTGGCTTTGAAAATGATCCAAGTTTTACGAGTCAAGAAAAGCAAGAAATACGCAATGGATTTAATAAAGATGTATGGACGCTGCCGATCACAGATGCAATGCGCGAATCCGCACAGCAAGGGTTTACGTTGTTTCAAACCGGCGATTACATGCGCAACAATATGGGGGTGCGCGGCTCTGTCCAATTTATGCAAGACGGCAGAAAAATAATAAGCATTTTAAATACAGCCGATGAATCGACATTATTGCATGAAACAGGGCATATATTTTTACGTCAGTTACGCGATGCGTCAGGTAAGAGCTTAGCGGCACAGGATCAATATAAGGCTATATTAAAATACTTAGGCAATGAAGGTGAGCCATTAACCCGTGAACAAGAAGAAAAGTTCGCAAGGGGGTTTGAGCGTTACTTAATGGAGGGCGTTGCACCTAGTAATGCACTGCGTGATGCGTTTGAGTCATTCCGTGATTGGCTTGTATCTATTTATCAAAATGTCATGGGCTTAGATGTGCCGATGAATAATGAAGCCAGAAAAGTATATGACGCTCTTTTAGGTGGTAAAGATTTAGATATATATTTCCAGCCTGTAGAGATTGATAATCATGAAAGCGGATGGGCTAAATTTTATAGATATTGGATTGATGATTTATTACCGATAAGTCAGGTTGTTAAGAAAGCCGAGGATATACGCGGCGCATTTCCAGATGGCACAAGCCCTAATTACTTAGCGCGGTTATTTGCTGCGAGTAAGGGGCGTTTGTTACAAAACTTACAAAATAACACATATTATATAGATGAGAGTGGTAAGCCAGTTATTACGGGCGAAGGCATTAAAACAGTCTTTGAAGATTTCGACCATGAGTTTGGTGAAATAGAAAACGACTATGAAACGCGGTTTGATGATTTTGAGAGTTATTTAATAGCAAAACGCTATTTAGAGGATTTGCAAGGGCGCGAGGATGTTGAAGTCACGCCAAGGCAATTAGAGGAATCAGCAGAAACAATCGCGCTTTTATCTGAAAAATACGGTGAAAACTACGAGAGGTTTAATCATTACGCCGAGCGAGTTTATAAGTTTCAAGAACGTATTTTAGAAAACTTGGTAAGAAGTGGAATGTTGAGCCAAGAGCAATACGATAAGATTTTAAACGAAAACAAGAATTACATACCATTTCAAAGAGTATTTGAAGAACATGAAATAGAAGGTGAGTTTTTTGCGGTAGGCGGGCGTGGTAAATTTACGTCAGCGGGACAGCCAGTGAAAAAAATAAAGGGTTCGCAAAGAGAAGTTAAAGACGTATTTGCACAAATACTTATAAATAGTGCGCGTGTAATTACAGCAGCAGAAAAAAATAAAGTTATGCGAAGTATCGCGGACTTAGCACCTTATCTACCTGAAAATATAAAAGCCGTTAAAAGGCCAATGAGTAAAATAACACTTGACGATGGGAGCGTTACTTATAGGCCAAGCGGTAAGCCAGAGGGGGCAGTTATTCAGTACCGCGCCGATGGTAAGATTAAGTTTGTTGAAGTAAGTAAGCCTTTGTACGAAGCTATGCAGGGGATGCACCCTGTAGAAATAGGTGCGTTTTTAAGAATTATACAAGGTGTTTCAAGTTTTTTCAGGACGGCGGCAACAATTACACCTGAATTTATCGCAAGAAACTATATCCGCGATGTAATGACAGGAACGGTGCAAAGTGAAAAAGGAACAAAGCCAGTAGATATTGTCAAGGGATTGTTAGCGGTTGCGGGTAAAAATGATTTGTACAATGAATGGATGCAATCGGGCGGTAGTTTTAATAGTTATATGGAGCTAGACGAAAAGGGGGCACAACGTGCCTTACAGGAGCTTATACGCCCGCGCGGGCGTATGATGCGTTATTTGCGCACGGGGGGTATAGGGGCATTACAAGACTTATCAGGGCTTGTTGAACAGGCAAACAGGGTGGCTGTTTATCGGAGGGCGCGTTTATCTGGTGAAACGCCTGTTGCGGCGGCATTCCAAAGTAGGGATGCTACGCTTGATTTTAGTCGTGCGGGCAAGGTTGGGCGTATTGCAAATAGATATATACCTTTTTTAAATGCAGGAATACAGGGATCTGATAAACTAATTAGGGCTTTTAAGAATAACCCCAAAGCTATGTTATGGCGCGGATTTACTACTATCACAATCCCGTCAGTTATAATTACAGGCTATTATTTATACGGCGCGTCCGATGATGAGCGTGAAGAATATTTGAACATACCACAGTGGCAAAAAGATATGTTTTGGGTATTTAAGGCAAACGGCACTTGGTGGCGCATACCAAAGCCTTTTTCACTTGGTTATGCTTTCGGGTCAACCATTGAAAGATTTATGCTTTGGAGTTATCAAGGGGATAAACCAGAGGCAGAAAACCTATGGCGTGAATTTGTTCTTGGTATAGGCGGCTCATTAAGCCCTATTCAAGATGTGGGCGCGTTGCTTACACCAATCGGCAGAATTACAGTTGAGAGTTTATCTAATTATAATTTCTTTACAGGGCGAAGTATTTACCCTGATTGGATGGATAGTTTGCCACAAGAAGAACGTGCGACAAAATATCAAAGTGAAACTGCTATGCTTTTGGGTGAGTTAAGCGGACAAAGTCCTGCTATAATTGAAAACGCTATAAGAGGTTTTTTGGCAACCAGTACACCTTATGTGCTGGGCGCGGGCGATTATTTAATCAATTCTGTTAAGGAGTGGAATGGCGAAGATATACCGGAGCAACCAATAACGCCTGCGGACTTAATGTTTATACGTGGCTTTAGTGTGCGCTCACCCGAAGGGTATAGATCGGTTTCAGCCAAGAATTTTTATGACAGATTTAGCGAGATAAAAGAAAGGCGAACAGCGTATAATCAGAAAAAAGGCGAAGAACGTGCCGAATATTTTGAAAAATATGGTGAATTGATACGCATGTATAATCCGATGAAAAACTATGCCGAAAGAATATCTAATATATCTGAAAAAATAGATAGAATTTATGATGATGTTGATATGAGCAGCGAAGACAAGGTCTATGAAATAGAGGAATTAGAAAAGCAGATAACGCAAATAGCTAAAGAGGGTAACGCGCGATATATGGAAGAAATGGAATAACAATTATCATAGATTTATGATATTTTAAGATTAGGAGAAAATAATGACACTAAGCACAACGATAAACACAAAGACATACACGGGCGATAACTCAACGACAGAGTTTAGTTTTCCATACTTGTTTTATGCGGATGGTGACTTGGTTGTCACGCTGGACGGGGTAACGCAAACGCTAACGACACATTACACGGTAACGGGTGCGGGCGTTGAGGCGGGCGGAACGGTGACTTTTGTAACTGCACCGGAAACAGATGCTTCTATTATTATTCAGCGCATTGTTGATTATACGCAAGAAACTGATTTTGAAAACTTCGACGGCAATCCTGCGGATGTTACAGAAAAGCAATTTGACTTACTGGCGATGCAAACACAGCAGTTAGCAGAGCAGACAGACAGGGCAATTCTCGCGCCGATTACAACAAGCTTAACCAGTAATGTTATTACTGGAACGATTGATACGACGTCAAGGGTGTTGGTGATTACAACAAGCGGCGTAGCTTCATCCACATTATCGAGCCTTACAACGAACATTGATACGATTTTTAGCGGTCTGGCAGAAGATGATCTTTTAAAATACAATGGCAGCGAGTGGGAAAATGCGACGTTTGCGGAAGTTGTTGATATTAACTCATTAACGACTATGAGCGCAGCACCCGCAGCAACGACAGATTTTATCCCGATATATGACGCAAGCGCGGGGACTAATTTAAAAATCACCCCTTCGGATTTATTTAAATCAATAAATACGATTACGGCTGAAACGTCGCCCGTAGGAACGGCGGATTTGTTAGTGGTATATGACGCAAGCGCGTCTGCCGCAAAGTCTATGACAATCAACAACGCGCTAAAGTCAGTGAACGACTTAACAACAGACAGCACACCTGATAAGTACAGCGATTATTTATTATCTTACGACGCAAGCGCGAATGAAGCAAAAAAGATAAAGCCAATTATTTATGGCGATGTTTTTCATTTGGCGGATGAAAAGGCGTCCGGAACGGCAGGCGGGTCAAGTGTGGCTACAACATGGACAAAACATGACTTGGCGAGTAAATCAAATGGAATAACAGGCGCGTCGGTGGCGTCAAGCGTTGTATCGCTGCCAGCGGGAACTTACAGGGCTACAGGGTACGCTTTAGCCTATCAGCCGACAGGGTTTAAAATAAGATTAAGAAATACTACAGATGGGTCAACAATAGCGGTTGGTTCGAATGGGTATTCGAGCGCATCAAACAACGATAATGTCCATTCACATATTATAAATCATATCTTTACTTTAGCGGGAACTAAAAATATTGAGCTACAGTATTACGCCGGCGCGGCAGTCGCAACGAACGGGCTTGGTATAGCAACCTCCAGCGGTGAAGTGGAAGTTTACGCCGACTTAAAATTCGAGAGGGTCGCATGATATTCATAATCCTCGCATCACTAAAGTTTATTTTTCTAGGCGCGATATACGGACGGATAGACGGCGGCGGGGTATTAAAGACAAAGGAAATAATAGAGCGTCTATTGGTGATGTTTGCCTTTGTGCTGGCGTGTTCTTTGTATGTGGATTTTTGGGCGTTTTTTGTCATCATAGCTATATTTTTTGCTTTTACAGGCCATGGGCAATATTTTCTTGATAGACAGCTTGTAGGGCAAAAGGAGCGCGTAGAGCGTGTTGATTTTATCGTCAAGTGGATATTCGGTAAAGACTGGCGCGAAAATTATTCTAAAAAGCATAAATTTACCAAAGAGGAAACAGAGAAATATTATAGCGAAATACGCAAGAAACTATACTGGCGTAATGTATTCGGGATGTTCTTAACGGGGTCATTGGTGGGTTTGCCAAGTGGTTTTATTATGCTTGCGATTGGCCAATATATACCCGCTATGTTATTCTTTAGTACAGGAATAGCAAAGGCTCTGGCATATATGGCTGGGAATCTGTTAGGGGATTTTGTGCAGGAAACCGTATTTGCGGAATACACAAACGGTGCATTGCGTAACTTTATTTGTTTAGTGGTGATTTTTTATTATTTAGCGGGGTAAAAAAACTTTATCTGCACAACCTATGGGCGAGTATGACAGGGATAAGCTTTTTTTTGAAAGAGATATGTATTTTAATCGGGTGTATTTTTACCATGATATTGTTTGGGCGTAGAGATGATTGAGAACCTTGAAACTTTTAGACCGGAAGCGAAGTTAGTAATAACGATGTTGTTTGGCGGGTTAAGTATGGTAAGTGTGGTATGTGGCGTGTTATATAAGGATTTACGATCAATGACGAAACAAAACACGGAAGCAGATAAAGAGAATGCAAAAGCTTATCTAGAGGTTTCCAAGGCTTTATCGGGATTAACTGAATTGATAAAAGGACTTAAGAAGTGATTTTATTAAAGCCATGCAAAAAAAAGGCAATTATAGCTTTAAATGAAAGAAAGAAAGCTATGAAGGATTTACTTACGTCGGCTATACATGCAACGAACACTATATCCGACAAGAACAGGGAAGTTAATGAGAAAAATTGAATTAATACGAGTATGCAGCGATAATACACATGGAACGTTCGGGACATTGTTGATTGATAATATACCTGTTTGTGTAACTCTGGAAGAAACATGGCTTGATAATAAGAAAAGAGAAAGTTGTATTCCCGCAGGGAAATATGAAGTCCGTAAGTATTCAGGTACAAAGTATAAAAACGTATGGCAAGTTTATGGCGTGCCAGACAGGTCTGCAATATTAATACACTGGGGGAATACAGAGCGCAACACAGCAGGATGCATATTGGTTGGTAAATATTTTGATAAATTTGGTGATAGGTTCGGTGTTGCCGCAAGTAAGGTAACGATTGATAAACTAAGGCAAACATTGCCAGATAGGTTTGAAATTGATATAATTGATTGCTTTACAAAGAAGCAAAACAATGAGGAGACAGAAACATGTCAACAAAAGCAGGATATAAAACAACAGAGTTTTGGGCAATGGCTGCAACGTCTATTGCAACGATTTTAAATCAATCAGGTATCTTAGGTGCGGTCGTATTGCCAATCGAAGCGGTGGGTACAATAGCCTTAATGGTTGCTGGCTATGCGCTCTCCCGTGGATTAGCTAAAAAACAATGAAGCAGTTAAAACTATGGGGCGCGGTGGGGATTATGCTAATAATTCTTGCTGCGCTCTTTTACATTGATTTAAAGGCGTATGAGCGCGGGTACAATAAAAAAGCAATGGAAGTATCCAAAGCACAAGAGAACGCACACAGCATAGCTAAAAACGTCCAGAATGAGTATATACGCAAGACGGATAAAGAAATAGAAAAGGCACTAGATAAATGGTATCGCGATTAATCATATTTTCATGTATACTGCTGGGGGGTTGTGCTGCGTGTCCCGCCGACACATGGGTTAAACCAATATATCCAAGCCGTCATGACGCGCTAACACGTGGCACAGCCGAACAGATATTGATACACAATGAAACGTGGGAGCTGGTGAATGACGGGGCTTAGATTAGGATTGGGATTAAGTGCGAACGTCACGACAGGCGGGGCGGCGGGCAATGCCCTTTATTTTACTGATGACGCACTTGCGGATTCCTACTATACTAATGATGCATTATCTGATATGTTTGATACGGAGGACAACTAGATGGTAAACAAAACACTCCCAACCTTAACAGAAACGGCAATAGCCGCAGACGATAGCCTGTTTTTGACAAGGCGAAACGGCGAAACCTCGGATGAGAAAATAACGGGTGCCAATTTCAAGTCTTATGTCTTGACAACACCGACGATCACGGGCGCAACGATAGATAATTCTGTTATCGGTGGCTCCACTCCGGCAGCGGGTACATTCACGACATTATCATTAACAAACGATTTAGCTCTAGCGGATGGTGGCACGGGCGCGAGCTTGGCTGATCCAAACGATGACCGTATTATGTTTTGGGATGACAGCGCGGGTGCGGTTACTTGGCTGGATATAAGCACAGGCTTGGCGATCTCTACAACAAACCTGTCTATAGATATAAGTAACATGACGGCGATGGGTGCTTTCCCTGATGCTACAACTGATTACATACCGATATATGATGCAAGCGCAGGAACGAACTTAAAAATCACACCTTCAAACTTCTTTAAGAATATCTTTGGTTTAACAGCAGACGCAACCCCTGATGGGGCGGCCGATTATGTTGTCACGTATGACGCAAGTGGCGCGGCTGCGAAAAAAGTTTTATTAGATGATTTGCCTAGTGCTGGCGGCGGCGGCGCAACGGATATTGATGGCTTGTCTGATGCGGCGAAAAACACAACAGATAATAACTTGTTTATTGCGCATGAAGGCGGCAGTGTCGGCGCAAATGATACTTATAATACGGGCATTGGTATAGGTGCCCTTGATGCCCTGAATAACACAGGTGGAGATTACAACACCGCCATTGGGTATCAGGCTCTATCGGCCAATACAGGAGGTGGTTACAACACCGCCAATGGGGTAAATGCTCTCCTAGCCAACACCACGGGAAGTTGGAACACCGCCAATGGGCATGCTGCCCTTTATTCCAACACCACGGGAGCATCTAACACCGCCATTGGGCATGCTGCCCTTTATTCCAACACCACGGGTTCACCCAACACCGCCATTGGGGTACATGCTCTCCGATTGAACACCACGGCAAGTTACAACACCGCCATTGGGTATGCTGCCCTTTATTCCAACACAACGGGAGAAGTTAACACCGCTAATGGGCACGATGCCCTCCGATCCAACACCACGGGAGCAGCTAACACCGCCAATGGGTTTGCTGCCCTTTCTTCCAACACCACGGGATTTAGAAACACCGCTAATGGGTATGCTGCCCTTTATTCCAACACTACGGGGACTCACAACACCGCTAATGGACATGCGGCAGGGCAATTTATAGCGAATGGCTCGACGGCGAACGCCACCGGCAACAATTCTGTGTTTTTAGGGGCTAACACCAAAGCCAATGCAGACGGAGAAACAAACCAGATTGTCATCGGGTATGATGCTACAGGCGCAGGATCGAACTCGGTTGTTCTGGGAAATAATTCTATCACAAAAACAGTCTTGAAGGGTGGTCTTGATCTGGCTTCATACGGGACAGGAACCAATACAGGTACAGCCGCTTACAATCTGGGGGTTGACAGCAGTGGTAACGTGATTGAAGTGGCTGCTGGCGGCGGCGGCGGCGGCTCGACGGCGTTAATAACATCGGGCGTATCAGCAAATTATTTTACAGGGCTCGCTTATGGAAGAATTAATACTGCGTCAGGCGTAGCACAAACTGCAAATACTTTGTATGCGCGGGTGTTGGTATTACCGTGTGATTATACATTTGACAGAATAGGCGTCTATGTTCACACAATTTCGGCAACACATAATATGCGCTTGGGTATTTACGAAATGAACTCCAGCGGCCAACCGGGTGCGCTGGTTCTTGATGCGGGAACCGTAAGCGTTGCCACAACTGGTTTAAAGGAAGTCACAATTTCTCAAGCACTAACAGCCGATAAGGGGTATTATTTAGCATGGGTGACGGACGGAACACCGAGTTTAGCTAGCCAATTAGGTGATGGGGGTGGGGAGTATTCATTTTTCGGGTCTTCTGATGTAACAGCAAGTGCGCCGGAGTCGTATACTATTGCACATACATACGGGGCATTGCCAGACCCTTATGGAACACCGACAGGCACAACAAATGCAGGAACAAACCCGGCTGGCATATTTTTAAGGATAGCTTGATATGGATAAAAGGTATAAAGAACTATACGACGGTAACGGCAATCTTATATCACAAGAGGAAATACCGTACACCCTTAACGATATACTGGAGACGCGAAAGGCGGAATATCCTGACATTGGCGATCAGCTGGATATTATCTGGAAACAATTTAAAGCGCAAAAAGACAGCGGAATTTCCCTTGCGGATGAAACAAATACAATGATTGATAAAATATTTTCAGTTAAGGAAAAGTATAAAAAACCGTGAGTATTATAAAGCAAAATCAAAGTTGATATATATTGCGATGCGGCAATTATATTAGAGGTTGGTGACCCTGAAACGGATTTCCCTTATACTACTTAACTGCGTAAATCTTACCGTATTTTTGTTTTAAAAAATAAAGACATTTGTTCCAGCCTTCTATGTGTTCTGACGACCAACCTTCTAACACCATTGTTTTTGGCGCAATATACGTATCCAAATCCACCTGCGGACGCTCTAGGGTGGCGCGGATTGTTTTATCATTATTCGGCAACGGGTTTTCATTACCTGTTACTTCCTTTAAAAGCTCATACAGATATTCGTAAGCTTCTATTGCTTCTTTATTCATTGTTTCTATTTCATTGGTCATCTGCAATCAATCCTTCTTATCGCTTCAGCTATCCGCTCTAACGGGTAACTGTCACCAATGCCTTGTAAAAAAATAAGATAAAGGCAAAGCGTCGCAAACCCTGCGCACACGCATAAAAAATATTGTACGTTATCACTCATCGCTTTATCCTTCCTCAATAACCATAAACCCGTCAAAATCATTAATTTGCCCTTTATCAATAATCCAGTCTGGGTTTACTGCCTTTTTAAAATCATACCAAAACTTTAAACCGTTCATCGCTTTATCCCCATCCAAATAAGTAGCTCGTCTTGCTTGTTCATAATCTTTCCTTTGTAAATTGGCTTAAACCAAAAACCCGCGTTCATCTAACTCACTCTCATAAGCCAGCTTAACGTCGAATATTTCCTCAATTGCCTTTGCTGTGTAGTCGTATAACGCATTGGCAAGCGCATCTAGCATATACGTTGTTGTTTCGTTTACGTCTGCCGTATCGCCGTTGATATAAATTTCATGCGGGTGTAAGTCCTCTAGGTTGGCCAGTACATCATCAAGATAATCAACAGCATTTGCTAACCCTTCGGACGTTTTATCCCATGTCATAGCATCGGCTTTTTTCAAAACGCGCTCGATATAGTCAAACTTCATAAAATCGGATAATTGTGTCATAAGAACCTCACTTTCTTAAACCTAGAATAACACAATAAAATAGAAAGTAAACAGATTTATTTATTATTTAGTTCCTCATGTATTATTTTTTCTTGCTGCGTTATATACCCGTATTTACACCGGAGCTTGTAAACATACGCATCGAGTTCACGTAGGAAACCAAGCAATTTCTTGGCATCTTCATTCGTGCTATACGGCTTTGAACGCTTGGGGTTCATCCAGTTAAATAGCGTGTTCTGGCTTAGCCCTGCAATCTTTTCTAGCCAAACTGCCTTAATGCCGCACCTGGTTATTAGTTTTTTGAACTCAGTCATTTTTTTCTCTTCCATATTGTGAGCCTACCGCAACCATTACATAAAACTTGAAAGTGTCTTTTTGACTTTTTTTCTGCCCATTCGTGCCATTGTATATAACCTTTAGGGCATTGTGTATGTTTGTGTTTTTCGGGGCAGTTTTCGATAGCATCAATCATCACTCCCCCTTATCCGCTAGGGCGGCTTTGATAATCGCGCAAGTAAGACCATGATCTAGTTCTTTTTTTAAAGATATAAAATCCTCTGGCTTGATGGATATAATTATGTTTCCTGTAAGATTGCAGTGTTCTTGTCTGCTCTGGTCGAAAAACATTTTAATAATATTGTTAAGCACATCCCGCGCTATGGTGTCGGGTTTTTCCCACGGCTCTAATGCGCTTTCGGGATATATCTGCACTGAATTTCTCTCAAACACACTTTCGACTGCGTACCCTATCGGCGTACAATCTGTGCTGTATGTGCCGCATATAACACCATGCCATTGCCCTTTGTCGCCTTTTTTACGGACATAATCACCGCGCTTAAACTTATTGGTGTCACACATGTGTTGTTCATCAACATCCACCTGCGGACGCTCTAGAAACTTTTTGTACCTTTCAATCAGCATATATAACAAATCGTCTAAACACGCTTCACCCGTAACCCATCCGTATTTTTCATCACGTTCAAAACCTAAGAGTGGTGCGATTTCACTTTCTAGTTTTTGTCGCCACTCAATAAGTTTTTCATGCTGTTTAGCTGTTTGTTCAGCATCTTTACAGTATTTAGATACGGATGGACGCTCTAGGGCGGTGCGGATTGTATCCTTGTGTACTTGGCAATCTTCGCAAATACATTCCATCTCATCCAAAGCTTCTATTGCTTCTTTATTCATTGTTTCTATTTCATTGGTCATTTTGTTTCCTCACAAAAAATTCCACATTCAAAATCCATGTTTTTCATCGGCCTGCCTTTTGCATCTGGTGATAGTTCGTCTAAAAATATTCTCTTACCTTTTACCCGCACAAGTTTTGCTCCTATACGCCGTGATTGTTCCGCGCGTTCCGCAAAATGTTGCGGGTGCATCTTACGCACATGGTTCCAGTATGTCGGGCTTGTCGCCTTTACACATCCGATACAATTAGCGTTGGGATAGCCTAGGCTATATATTTCAGGCAACTTAAGACCCGCCGCAGAAATTATTTCGTAGCACATTTCCTTCGTTATTTTATCGTCAATCAATATAGGTAATAAAGGACGTTCGGTTAATATAAAGCGGTCATGTCTTTGTTTTTCCTCATATGTGAACCCTAAAACATGATGGTCAGCGTGATTGTTATTTTCCCATTCATACCGCGCATTTTTTTTCAGCTCCATTGTGCATGGTGCGCCGCCTACGCCAGACATGAATTTGCGCTTATCCCAAACTTCAATACATGACGCGTTCGGGTATTTACTATTAACAGCCTTTTCAATTTTAACGCCAAGCCAATTTTCAACATCCATTAAAAACCTCTGATTGTCTTCGTGTTCCTCTTTTATGGGGTTATTAACAATGCGTATATTTGCAATATCACCGTATTTTTCTATTGTTTTCTTAGCTGCAACCGCACTGGCCGCACCGCAAGAAAACCATACAGCAATAACATCGCCTTGTTTTACGTCACTCACCCCGCATCTCCTCTAAAAGCTTTTGCGTCATGGCTTTGTAAGTTGCGTACAACCTGTTTCTTACAAATGGGGATGTATATGCTTTATACGTGGTTTTACCAACATCAAGCATACCCTCACTAACCTCCCCACTCCGCACCCTCTCGGCTATGCGTAGGGCTTCTTGGATTGTTGCATTAAGGATTGCCGATCCTTCATCGTTAGAGCTTGGAAAGCTTAAAAAACCTTCATTAACCAATTCCAAAGCAGCCTTGTAATCTGTGTCAGTCATACATCCTCACTTTCTAATAACAGATTAAGCTATTTATAAAACAAAGTAAACAGATTTATTAATTAAAGGCAAGGATTGTTATTTCTATTCTGGGGTTATCTCTATCAATTCCTCCGTCTTCCCAACATTCGCCATTGACAATCCGGCGGTTATCGTCATTCAAAAACCCCTGCTTAACAAAATAATCAAGTGGAGCCTTCATATATGACTGCCCGTCGCGGATACGGTCATCGGGAAAGAATATGAGGTAATGAATACGGCACTTTTGATGCTTCATTTTTTCCGTGATAGGCGGGCATGATTTAAGCCATTTCTTTAATGGCTCGCCAGTCACCCGTATGGGCTTGCGGCCACGCATAACGGTAGGATAGGCAGAATTAGAGCTGGGTGGAAACGGCAGCGTAAAGTGATATTCTCTCAACGGTACGCCTCATCTATCATCTTGGCTATTTCTATATAATTCATATCAGAGGTTAAGTAGCGGCGTTCGTAGTTTAACAGCTCATACGCCAGATACATTAAAGCAAGCGCGGCGGGTATGTTTGGCAGGTTTAAATTTTCATCCATCAGGTAAAGGACATCTTGCGCTATTTCATGAACATTATAGGTTTCGTCAAGTATTTCTCTTGTGTGAAAATCTATAACTTTGCTCATTAATGCCACACTATCCAGCACCCCATACAGACGCGCATCCAATCCCACTCGGTTATATTAACACCGCATCTCCCACACTTACAAGGGCGTAGTTCAATGACGTTATTCATATCCATACCAATTCGGATCGGGGTATTTAATACCATTGTATTTACTTTTATTCCAATACATGATAACATTGTTTGCATTTAATTATAAGGTGTAAAAATGAAAAAATTAGACCAGCGCATAACTTATCTTTGTGATGAAAAACACTTGAATAAATTAAAGGAAGTCGCGGACAAAACAGGATTACCATATACAACATTTGTGCGGATGGTTGTTGAAAAAGCCATACGCAAAAGTGCATAACTATTTCGCCTTGCAATATAAAACCTGATCCCCATCGGACAGCACTGCCCCCTCTACAATATCCCCACGCTGAATAGCCTTTTTAATATCATTCTTTACAGGCTCTACTTTTACCCGTAAATACTTGGACGGCACTTCATGTAAATTTGTAATGACAACCGAAGGTGGAGCTTGCCGAACGCCCCATATATGGTGCGCAGTTTCTGTCTTTAAAACGCCGTTATCCAGCATAAACGACACCGCATCTTTTTTTACGCTGTCAAGTTCTTTTTGAAATAGTTTTATTCTGTCATCAATCTTTGATTTTTGCGCCTTTAAAGTATGTAACTCACCTTCGATATAAAGTATTCTGTTTAATTCATAATCCATGTTTTTAATCCTTTTTGCTCAATATGGAATATAGTCACCTTCTACCCATGCCTCGCACCCCTGCTCTTTTATATCTTGCGGGGGCATTTTACCGTCAGCCAATAAACAACCATCCCTAAAATGCTCACAGGACACGCACGCGCGTTTAACCGGAATAGATTGTATAATCTGCAACACCTCGGTTAGTGCGCTACACATCCTCTGTTTCGAATAAATATCCAATGATTTCATCATATTTCCCCTTTTTGTTAACTTCTATTTCCAACGGTTTACGCAGTTCCGAGGCGCGTTCTAGTGCCTCATCTATTAATGCAGGCGGCAAGTCAAATTCACTTCGGTTATTCCACCAAAGCCGCGCCCTTTGCCCTGCATACCCTGTATGCTCAAGACATACCCACTCACTCACAGCGCGTTCCATTAGGTTGGTAGGTACATACGTCACCCGCATACTATCAGGACTACCCACCTTTGTATGACGGGCATAAATAACGTCCTGCACGTCTATAACCCTTGGTTTTTCATCTGCCGATAATATCGCCGCCTCGCTCGCTTTTTCTTCTATATTGGTCGGGTACTGATACCCGCAATACGGACATATACGGCTTCGCGGGTGATGATGCTCATGACACTGCGGGCATTTAACTAATGGCTGTTTTTTAATCTCATATTCACTATTATCATCAACGGCGCGAAACTCTTTTTTCTTAATAACAATATTATCAATCGCGCCGTGTCTTACGATATTCATTCCAAAGTCAAGGATTAAACAATTATCTTTACCATCGGCCACGCGCATACCGCGCCCGCACATCTGGACATATAGCGTTGTGGATACGGTAGCGCGCAGCAGGACAACCATATCAATATATGGATGGTCAAAGCCTGTTGTTAGCACGCCGACATTGCACAGGGCTTTTATAACGCCAGTCTTAAAATCATTTATAACTTTTTCACGCGCAGCCTTGCTCATTTTGCCGTCTATATACCCGCATGATATATCACGCGCTAATAACATGGATTGAATATCCTTTGCGTGCTGTAGGTCACAGCAAAATAAAAGCCACGATTTACGGGTTTGTCCGTATTTTAAAATATCCTCTATACAGCCATGCTCAAAATCAGATTGCCTAAATACATCTGACATTTGCTTTTCGTTATAATCGCCCGCCGTTATCTTAACGCCGCTCATATCCGCTTCTTTTACGCCGCCCTTACTTATAAGCGGGGCAAGATAACCGCCCGCAATTAAGCGCGGTATTTCTATTTGGTAGCACACATCATCAAACAAGCCTTTACCGATAATCATACCCTCTTTAGTACGGTACGGCGTTGCGGTAAGACCAACGATACGAAGGCGCGGGTTTATTTCCCTTAACGCATTTATAAAAACCTGATAACGCGTGGTTTGCTCAGGACTTAATAAATGCGCTTCGTCGATAATTATTAAGTTAATCGCGCCGAACTCTTTCGCCCGTTTATATACGCTTTGAATACTGGCAAAGGTGATGTTTTTCGTTGCATCTCTTTTACCAAGCCCCGCGCTATATATCCCGAATGAATATTCAGGACATAGGCTTTTAACCTTACTATAGTTTTGCTCGATTAATTCCTTAACATGCGTAACCATCATGGCACGCATACCATCGTATTTAATCATTTCCTTAAATAAAGCGGCAATAATTAAACTTTTGCCCGCGCCAGTCGGGGCAACAATTAAGGGGTTGCCTTCGTTATTACTTAAGTATTCAAGGCAAGCGTCAACGGCTTCTTGCTGATAGTCGCGAAGTTTATAAGTCATTTAAAATTCCAGAAATACGTTTAAATTCTTTATGTTCCGCTGCCCATTCCTTGTATGGCTTGTAATGGTTATTAATTATAAATAGGGCAAGCTCATGTTGTTTTTTTATAAGGTCGTCTTTGTTAAAAGTTTCAATATCATATTTCGATGCCCACTTGTGATGCTTATTACAATATGAGCATTTAATTTCATAAGCGTGTGGCCCCTTACCTTGCGATACGCATCCCTCAAGGCCGCCACAATATTTACATACAATTTCCATTGTTACCTCACCTTAAAAAAAGAAGGGCAGTTTTAAGTCATGCCTAGGACAGCCTCCATGGTGTTTTGTTCGGGGAGAGAATTAAGCCCATGAAGGTTTATCGGTTGCCCCTGTGGTCGCGCCTGTTTCTTGCACGCCATAAGGTTTAAAGCCTTTAACGTCATTACTCGCGCCGTGCTGCGCATCGCTTTTCATTGTGACTTTGCCCATAAACGGCTTGTTTAAAAATGCACTTACGTCATTTGCATCGGGGTTTTTAATGCTTTCTGCAAATTGCTTTAATTGCGCGCGCCCAATCTGGACAGCTTTATCATTCGGGTTTACGACATTAAAGCGCGTCCATAGTTTACGCCCCTTGTATTGTCCTTCAATGACTTCGTTTGTAAATTGAACGTACTTGCCATTCATGGCTTTTGTATCCTTGATTTCACCCTCAGTGGCAATCATGGCATAATCGCCCGCTGGCAGTGCATCAAATTCTGTTTGCGCTTCCACCTCATTCGGGTTGTAATTTGGTATTAAAGTCATAGTAGTCTCCTTTTGGTTTGGTTGGTTAATCGGTTAATCAGTAAATATTATCTTTGCCCTACGTTTGAAATAAACGCTTCCCATGATAGGGGGATTTCATCGGGTAGGGCTAGGCTTGCGCGGTGTTTAGCCATAAATGCGGGGCTGTCATTAGTGTAAATAACGCGCCCTGCGTCAATTGCCTTAACGCTCTTTTTAAAACCCTCTTGTGATGATTTTGTTAAAGTCTTTGTTTTGGCAAACAATACAGCGTCTGCCCATTCAAAGACCTTTGCCCCTGCTTTTTCATGCAGCTTTAATTGATGGCGGTCATACCCGTCACCCATAGGATCGTCATATCGTTTAATCTGGTCATGCGCGATTAAGATAATCGTCATGCCCTTTTCATCGCGCAATCTTGTTAGGCCGCTTAAGAGGCGTTCAATATATACAAGACTTTCGCCATATCCGCGCCCGTATGAAATATCGCTAACGGATTTAACGCCGTGAAGCTCGGCAACGTGTTTATGAATAAGCTGCTCCAGCCAGTCGATAGAATCAATCACGACTGTTTTAAATTCATGGTCTTGGCCTTGCAACGCAAGCATTGCGGAGCCTAATGCCTCCCATGAGGGTATTTTAATCTTTGCGCACTCGATACCGTCTAGTCCGTTTTCTATATCAAGAAATACGGGGTTCGGGGCATCTGCCGCAAAGGTGGATTTTCCAATACCTCCCGCGCCATAAATAACAATACGCGGCGGCTTTTGTTCTGTTGTTTTCTTTAAAGTAGATAAGTCTATAGATTGGTTCATAGGTCTGTCTTTCTGTTAATAGGTTGGTCGGTTGGTTAATCAGTAAGTCTGTATTGACA
>Ga0208019_1000136_pt1 | contig 38851 bp, 43 predicted proteins | sample CB_VirMetaG_5_FD_184540 | JGI IMG/M metagenome (GOLD analysis project Ga0208019, IMG submission 184540) | Freshwater to marine saline gradient viral communities from Chesapeake Bay - CB_1508_1D Viral MetaG (SPAdes) (version 4) | ecosystem: Environmental > Aquatic > Marine > Coastal | place: USA... | reverse complement strand
ACTTTTCCGTATCTTCACAAGATACAACCCCACAAGATATAGCGTTCAATACAGACGGCACCAAGATGTTTATTGTTGGTTTCGCAGGGCAAGACGTAAATGAATATACTCTTAGCACAGGCTTTGATGTATCAACAGCGACTTACTCTCAGAACTTTTCCGTATCTGCACAAGAAACATCCCCAAGAGGAATAGCCTTTAACACTGATGGAACCAAGATGTTTATTGTTGGCAATGCTGGAGATGACGTCAACGAGTACACACTAGGCACAGGTTTTGATGTTTCTACTGCGACATACTCTCAAAACTTTTCAGTAGCAACAGAAGACACAGGCCCATTCGCAATAGCCTTCAACACCGATGGCACTAAGATGTTTATTGTTGGCAGTACTGGACAAGATGTCAACGAATACACACTAGGCACAGGTTTTGATGTTTCAACGGCTACTTTTGTAGATGCCTTTTCAGTATCTGCACAAGACACAAACCCAAGAGGAATAGCCTTTAACACCGATGGAACAAAGATGTTTATTGTTGGAACTGATGGAGATGACGTAAACGAATATACATTAGGAACAGGATTTGATGTTTCAACAGCAACATACTCCCAAAACTTTTCCGTATCTGCACAAGAAGCAACTCCATTCGGAATAGCCTTTAATGCTAATGGGACTAAAATGTTTATTGTTGGCGATACTGGAGATGACGTAAACGAATACGATCTAAGCTATTCTTCTTTATTACTCGGCACAGGCTCATTCGCCTCAGCAGACGTAGGCAAGACAATCTACGCTAACTCTGGTGAGTTTATCCTCACATCTACAGGTGGTGCCTTTGTAGAAACCACAGCACCTACTTCATACGCCCAAGTAGCTTCAGGTAACTGGGAGATGTACGCCGTAGTGTATAACACCACTGATGGTGATTTGGAGTTGAGTGGAACTGTTGTTGGGGTTTTTGATATTTCAACGGCTTCTTTTTTACAATCTTCACCCGCACTTTCGGATACTTTGCCCGGATGCGTTCGCTTTAAGCCAGATGGCACAAAAATGTTTGTGACGGGCCTTACAGATGATGCAGTTGATGAATATGATCTTTCAACTGCTTGGGATGTAACTACAGCAACTTTTAACACCACTTTTTCTGTTGGTACACAAGAATCAAATCCTCAAGGTTTAGATTTTAGCCCCGATGGAACTAATATGTATATCGTTGGAATCGGCGGCGTTGAAGTAAACCAGTATTCTCTTTCAGCAGCGTGGGATATTTCAACCGCATCTTACGTTCGTGTTTTGTCGGTTTCTTCCCAAGAGACTGAGCCAAGCGGAATAAAATTTAATCCAGATGGAACCAAAATGTTTATAACAGGTGCCACCGGCGATGATGTAAATGAATACACACTTTCAACCGCTTGGGATATTTCAAGTGCCAGCTTTGTTGATGCGTTTAGTGTTAGTTCTCAAGACACTTCACCTGATGATATAGATTTTAATTCTGACGGAACAAAAATGTATGTAATTGGTTCTGCCAGCTTTGGTGTTTATGAATACAATCTTTCAACCGCTTATGATGTTTCAACAGCCAGCTATTTGCAGACCTTTAGCATTAGCTCGCAAGAATTGGCCCCTATTGGATTAACCTTCAAACCAGACGGTTTAAAAATGTATATTTGTGGTACAAATTCAAAATTGGTCCGCGAATACAACATAGGCGAAACAGCGATTCCATCTGGTTACAACGCAGCCCACACAACACAGTCAACAGACTCTACCTACTGGACTGACATTAACTCCATGACAGCAGACCAAGCCGCAGGTGACGGTAACGTCTACTACGCTATCTCTACAGACGATAGAACCACATGGTCTATTGCGGATAACACAGATGGTATTCGAGATATTGTCAGGAACAACGGTGGTACTTGGCAGTACAACTCTAACAGCACATACGCTTCAGAGACTTGGACTAACGGCACGACTAACACAGAGTTAGCTACGTTGGCTGAGGCTATGGAAGGTGCTGTTAATGTTGTTAATGCGTTTGATGTAAGCACAGCTTCTTATTCTCAGAACTTTTCTGTATCTGCACAAGAAGTAGAACCAACAGGAATAGCCTTTAACAACGACGGAACAAAAATGTTTATTGTTGGCACTCTTGGAGATGATGTTAACGAATACACACTAAGTACAGGGTTTGATGTTTCCACAGCATCCTATTCCCAAAACTTCTCTGTAGCCTCAGAAGAAACACAACCACAAGGAATAGCCTTTAACAATGACGGCACCAAAATGTTTATCGTTGGCATTACTGGAGATGATGTAAACGAGTACACACTAAGCACAGGCTTTGATGTTTCAACAGCATCCTACTCTCAGAACTTTTCTGTACAAGCACAAGAATCAAGCCCACAAGATATAGCATTCAACACCGATGGCACTAAAATGTTTATTGTTGGGGCGATTGGAGATGACGTAAATGAATATACATTAGGCACAGGGTTTGACGTTTCTACAGCGTCTTATTCCCAGAATTTTTCTGTATCTTCTCAAGACACAGCTCCAACAGGAATAGCTTTTAACACCGATGGAACTAAGATGTTCATTGTTGGTAATGCTGGAGAAGACGTAAATGAATACACACTAGGCACAGGATTTGATGTTTCAACAGCGTCTTATTCTCAAAATTTTTCAGTAGCCTCACAAGAAACAAGCCCAAGAGGCATAGCATTTAATTCAGACGGAACTAAAATGTTTATTGTTGGTGACGACGGAAACGACGTTAACGAATATACACTTGGTTCAACAAACTACATCAACCAAATGGACAAGACTCAACTAGACGCAGTAACAGACCCGAACCATATATCCTTGGGTAACGATCTTGATCTAGCGATAATCTTCAACCTGACATCAGGGACTACAGTGCCTTCGTCAGACGGCGTAGCAATTAACTACGATGCTAACGTGTTGAACAAAGGTGCGGTCTTAGGAACTGACTATGACTTTGATGCTCCTGCTCAGGACAAGGTAAGGATTACAGCCTTGGCAGGTAATAACTTGAAGGTTAGGGTTGTTTAATGAAGTACGGGTTTAACCTGTAAATCCGTAGAAATATAAACAATGGCTTACAACCATGCAGACAACTGCAACCCGCCTGATCCTCAACTGCTGAATTACTGCACTGAAAGACAGTATCAAGTCCTGTCTTTGTGGATTCAACTTGGCAGCAGCGTTGAGGCAGCGAAGCATCTTAACATGAGCGATAGATCCGTTCGTGACGTTAAGTGTGCTGTAAAAAAGAAAGCCGCTAAAGCTGGCTATACACCAACATTCAACGCCACAAGGTTTGTTGATGCTGGTCAGGTGGTAATAGGTAAGTCTACTCTCACCAAGGATGACGAAGGCAATACGGTCTGGATTAAAACCAAGGCCGAGCAGGAACACCAGAGAAAGGCGTTCTTTGAGTTTATTGAAGGTCTGAACTCTCAGATTCAACAAGCCAAACCGAAGAAGGCGATTAAGAAAAAACTGACCGAAGATATTATGCCTGCGATCTTCATTGGTGATGCCCATATTGGAATGCGGGCAGACGAGGCAGAAACCAGAGGCAGGTCATTCGATTCGCGAATTGCGAAGAGCGAAATCTGTACCGCCATTGATGACCTAGTGTCAGTGGCTCCAGAGGCCGATACAGGTTTACTGGTGAACGTAGGAGACTTTGTACACGCTAACAACTCAAATGCCACAACAGCGAAAGGCACGCCGCTTGACGTGGACACCAGATTCGAGAAATTCATGCGTGTCGCGGCAGAGACTCTTCGCCATTCTGTAGACTCGATGCTGACAAAGTTCAAGCGCGTGGAAGTGGTGATCGCCAGAGGCAACCATGATCCTGACGCAGCGATAGCGTTACAGATGATACTGGAGTATTACTACGCAAAAGAGCCACGGGTAAATGTGCTGAGAAGCAGGTCATACTTTCACTACCTGAAGTTCGGTAAGTGGTTGATAGGCATACACCACGGTGACAAGATCAAGGCAGACAAGCTGGCTAACATTATGCCAAGAGACATGCCTGACGCGTGGTCTGATACTACGCACAGGATGTGGGCGGTAGGACATTTTCATCATTCGCATGAGATTGAATGTGATAACTCGGTAGTGGTAAGGAAGTTTGGAACTCTGGCCCCGCCAGATGCGTGGCATTCAAGTCAGGGCTACGCCTCTGCCAGCGTGATGGAGATGATTGTGTTTAAACGAGAAGGCGGCAAGATGCTTTCCTATACTTACGAGATCCCGAGGCGCGAACACAAGCCAGACGTTGAAATTTTTTAGGTGATGAAATGGAAGATCGACTTTCCCGCGTTGAAAAGAAAATAGACTCGCTGCAAGAAGCGGTTATCTCTTTGGCTCGTGTTGAAGAAAGGTTGGTCACTGTCTTTAACCGTCAATCCAAGATTGAAACCCAAGTAGATAATATTGAGGACAAGGTGGACAAGCTGGCTGAGAGCGTAGTTTCTTCTCGCTCAGCGGAGCGGATAGTATGGCTATGCGTGGCTGCTGCCATTGGGGCGGCGGCAAGATTTATGGGGTGACGTATGGGCGAGACCATTCCTTTTCCCGACAACAGCTACGAGAAGCTCTGGCTTGAGGCTTATGACGAGCTGTCAGAGTGGATTGACCAGTATCTTGAGGCTGGCATTGATCCGGTATCAATGATCGGGCTTCTTGAGGTATTTAAGCACTCTATAGCCACCAACGTGATGGAAGATGTCGAATGATAGCTAAAATGAAAGCCTTGATGGCACTATTGAAGAAAGGCAGGTCTGTCGCAGATCCGGCAAAGTGGAAGTCTCGCCAGATCACCGCTACGGCGCTCACAGGAGCCATCTGGGCGGCGATACAGGCTTCGGAGGCATTCGGATATGCGATACCGATTGATGAGGCTACAGTGGATTCTGTGGCTGTTGGTGTGCTTGCTCTTGTCAACTGGCTGCTCACACTATCAACTTCTGAGAAGGTCGGGCTGTAGTTTAGGTGTAAAGCCTGTTATGGTAAACCCGCATTGGGTTGACGTAATTCCCAATATCTACGGCGTAGAAGCCATCTTACTAACTATGGAGTGTGATATATGAGTTTGTTTGAATACCTTTCTTGGGTGAAGCGGCTATGGAACCTGGTCGTCGATATCGTGAAGCTGATCGAGGAAACCATCCCCGATGATGGCGCTGGCAAGGAGAAGCTGCAGGCATTTGATGTCTTGCTCAAGGCGGCTATCGAGAAGGCTGAAGACATCGATGCTGAGTTTGACAAGCTACAGCCTGTTGCTCACGATATTGTTTCTAGCGTGGTTACTCTATTTAACACTGTCGGTATCTTCAAGAGATCCAGGTGAATAAACTACAACGTCTTCTGATCAAGCATGAAGGCTACCGCACGATGCCATATGAAGACACCAACGGTAACCTGACGATAGGCGTTGGTAGGAACCTTGACAGCATTGGTCTCAGCGACGATGAAGTTGTCTACATGCTGGACAATGACATCGCTCGCTGCGATCGTGAGTTGCTAGATAATTTCAGCTGGTACTCTTCTCTAAATCGCTGCCGTCAGGACGCGATGATCAATCTCTGCTTCAATCTTGGAATCACGCGCCTGAAGAAATTCAAGAAGGCGCTGGCGGCTATGTCGCAGGCTGATTACCGCACTGCCGCCTATGAGTTTCTGGACAGCAAGTGGGCAACTCAGGTAGGTAAATCAAGATCTACCGATGTGACTTTCATGATTCGCTATGGCCAGTATCCAAAGGATCTATAGATAGCTCGTGTTCGATCAAAAACTCGCAGAACTGCTGGATCTTGCGCAGGTCATCTATTCCGCCTTTGTCTCTCCAGCGCGTTGCATACTTGATAATACATCCTTCAGCAAATGGAATGTCATTGGCCAGGATATACTCGATCGGCTGGATCTTGAGCTTCTTGTAGTGGTTCCCAGCCACTTGGTAGTCTGTGGACTTCATTAGTGGATCTCCTGTATTTCTTCGTTGTCTTCTCTGGTTAAAAGATCAAACATGTGAGCCCTGAAGCGCTTCGCGGTGTCAGTGTCATCGAAAATAAAGTCTTCCAGCTTTCCAAGCATCCAAGCGATAGACAGGATGTGATTCAGGTCTTCCTGATCGAATCTTTCGACGGCTTCGCGCAGCCAATCTTCGTTTTCTTCCGGCGACTTCAGCATAAAGGCGGTGCGTTTCATATCATTCTCCGAGGTAATCCAGCAATCCATATATGTTATTGATGTGTTTGTAGTCCAGAAACCGAGCGTCTTGCTTTATCGGCGTGACGTAAAGCTTCTCGCCTTTTTTCAGATCGATGCCTTGTTCGCATGACCAGAACCATGATTTTTCGCAGAAGCCCATGAGCTGGACTAGGTTTAGGTTCATATAAACAGCGGCAAAAACGTACAGGTCGCAGCCTTGATTACTGAGATAATCTGTCAGCATGATATTGCTGTGCTTATCTGGGCTGCACTTCGGGGCATTGGTTTTCACGTCGATCTTCACATCAAAAACGGTGAAGTCGTAATCATAGTTATCGACATGCACGAAAGGCACATCATGCGAGGCCATGAAAGTTGCGACGGCTAGCTCACCAATGACTCCAGTGTACTTTGAGAACAAATTTACTGATCTGCCGTTAATGCTTTTTGGTGCGCTCTCCGCGATCTCGTGCCAGAGATCCGGTATCTCAAGGATCGCTTGGTTCACGGACAGGCCATGGGACGTGTACTCCCAGCTTTTCTGACAGGTGCTTATTCAGAACTTCGTAGATTTTTATGTAATCAACCTTTTCCGGTTTCGTTGTCGAAGACTCTCCGGTCATGCTTTCTTGTACGGGTTTCCAGAGGTGTTCCTTGACGCCGTACATAGTCCAATCGATCGACGCCTTCTTGGTCAGGACTTTTTCCATGGACCAGCCTGCGTCGTTTAAGGCTTCTGCCAGCAGCCTGCACCATGTGTGCAAGGCTGAATTTTGCTTCATGCTTCGTTGCTTGCCTTTCTCCCATTTAAGGACAAGGTACTTCTCTCGGTGATACTCCGAGGTAATGTGTTCGACAAAGCTTTTTAGCGCGTGGTCACTATTGATAATCCAGTGCTGTCCTTCGTTTATGTGCATTTCAGTCTCTCCTGATGCTCTTTAATCTGGCGATTAAACTCTTCAATCATGTCGTCATAGTCTGCCTTGTATAGCTTGTGGACGGCATTCTTGGTAGCCAGCATGTTTTCTACCCAATCTTTTCCGTACATGTCGATCATGTACAGCGTATATTTTTGCGCAGCCGATCCGTGCTTCATTCCGAAGCCGTTACAACCTTTGCACTGCGGGTGGACATTGCACTCTTCCAGCGCCCATCTACTGCTGGATCCTTTCGGGATGAAATGCCCGCCGTCAGCGTCCTTGTAGTGAACCGGCTCATTACAAGTAACACAGGTCACCATGCCGTGGTCGTCAGCAGCCTTCATCCTGACAAGCTGCTGAAGCAGGCGTAAAGCTTTAGCTCTAGGCGTTTCTTTTGCCACTGTCTCTCCAGATCATAAAGGTGTGTTCTGAAGTCTTGGAAAACTGCTTTGGACGTTCCGCGATATCCTTTGTCCTGCAGTAAGATGTGATCGCGTAGTACACGCGGCGCATCTCGTCATAGTCGTCGAAGCTCATTGCCTCGTCGTCTTTTAGATCGAGAAACTCCTGCACGTATCGATTACGCGGCGCAGACTGAACCTTTTTGATCTGCGCTTTATCAAGTTTTATGATTTTCAAAACGGAATATCCTCGTCAACAAAGTCATTTTGAGCGGGAGCTGCCTGCTCTTCCTTCGGTGTGAACGCCAGGCTTACCAGAGGCTTCTTGCCTCCGTCCTTGTTAGTCCACGCTGAAACCCAATATTCGACGCCGTCGATCTCTGCAGATCCGCGCAGGTTTGGCTGCTTGTCATTAGTGCGCTTGTCGTTCTTCCACAATGCGCCGCGGTTGTTGTTGTCATATTCGCTCATATTAGCTTCTCCGTTTCTGTTTTTACAAAATTGGCGGCGTCTATCAGAATTGGTAGCGCCTTGTTAATAAGCTCGTCGTCTCGCTTTACTCTCACGATAAACGGCTTGGGGAAGTCAGGATGCCACGCGCAGAACCAGTATTGCTGCAGGCCAAGAATCGCCATGGTGCCTTGGATTTGCTGCACATATTCAGTCGGGACTTTCTTTCCACGCATCCACTTTACCAGCGTGGAGGCTCTGGGACACTTGATCTCTACGCCGGTGTCTATACCGTCGAGCGAGAAAAGGCCGTCAGGAGAGCATCCTATGTCATGCTCAGGATCAAGGAAGAACCCGACTTCCTTGACGGTCACTCCGACGATCGCGGCGAAGGTCTGCCGAGCCTCGTCTTCGCGCTCGTTTCCTCGTTCCATGTCGGCATTCTTGAAGGTGTCTACGGGGCAGCCGCAGATCTTCTCAGCGATGACGTGGTTCAGGTAGGTGTCACGGGTGGTAGAAGATGCCTTCTCGCCACGCGTGGTGAAGAGCGACTTAAAATTGGAGGCGGTGATAACACCAACACGCGCCTCCAGCCACTCAGGTGTGCCTTGCTGGCAATACACTGCGCGATATGGCATTACTGGCTCCTTTTGAAGTCGATCTTTGCTTGGATAGTGTCTGCCTGGGCTTTGGTCAGAACCCAAGACTTAGCCTTCACGGCTTCCAGAACGGTCTTCTCTGGGATTCCAAGCTCTTCCAGCTGTGACTTCAGGCTCTGGATTAAAGCGTCGTCAGCGACGTTCTGGGCCGGTTTGCGACGGCTTCCGTGGGTTGAGAAGTCGGCGTCATCGTCGAGCTTTGGATCGCTGATCAAAAACAGACTGCTCAGCAGGTAGCGCTTGGCGTAGGTGTAGCATCCGCCCGTTGCCTGAGCATGGCGCTCTTTCTTATCAACCATGCAGGCCTGGGTGTGACTCTGCCCAGAAGGCATATGGTGCATGTGAATCCGTACACCGGCTTCCAGCTGGTCGTTTATATCCTCGAAGTAAAACCGGATGCCTTGCTCGGCCAGAACGTCGTGAATTGGCTCCAGCAGGTCTTCCAGCTTGTGATATTGATGTCCGTTGGCAAACTTGTTTACCCCCGTTTTTTTCGGGGTAACAAAGTTGGTTTGGGCTGCCCAGAAGGCATTCCAGAAGTGGCAATTTTCCATGGTGAGACTCCCATCTCTCGTTGAAGGAGATGCGACTATATCACCGGTGTAGATCCGGTGCAAGCGCCTTTTGGGAATTGGTTTGGTTTGGGGGATGCTGGCGCACCGGAGAGAACGGCTCGTGATGGGAGATACAAGATGTAGTGGTAGGAGCTACATTACGCCAGCATATGTAGTGGATTGTACTATGAATCTTTTTGGGTGTACACTGCCCGTCCGGCGTGGTAGATCCTGACCGACGAAAACTCATGGATAATGGCACATGGGCCGCCTGAAACGCCCAGATAGCGCAGTAGCTCCGAGAGTGATGGGATCGCGCCCAACTAGCAGAATGCGGGCGGCAAACCGGCTTAGCGGACACTACAGGAGACTTGACGCGGTCACCAAGGATGGGTGAAGGCGTTCCGGCAATAGATCTACTGCGGATCATGCTCAGATCGGGACTAGGTGTCCCAAACCATCTAAATGACATTTTTACCTAAAAAAGTGTGAAAAGTGTTTGACAACAGAGTGGATATCATTAAAATGGGAACCATAGAGCGGCGCGGGGCTGCTTAATACAGGAGAAAGCCCATGGCTTTTAACATCGCAAAATTCAAAACAGCTCTCGGCAAAAAGCGTGTGGCCAAGATCGCCGATATTAACGACGACGGCCAAGTGGTTGAGGTAGAGCTTCACAATGGCGCTTATGACCTGTGGGAGTATGCTTACGACGAATATACTTTTGCCGAAATCGTGGCCCACGCCAAGCAATTCATTGATGACGACGGCGTCGGTGGCGCTGGCGAGTAACCAACACTGCGGGTTTGGCAGTAGAAGCACACCAACACGAGGATAGAACAATGAGCATAGCAGCAGACTTCATCGACCAGGTAGAGGCAGACGAGTTGATCGAGCAGATCGAGTACCACTTTCACCAGGTCGAGCTGTACCTGGAGCGTCAGTTTTATTCCCAGGGCACACAGCGCAACCGATACCACGCCCTGGTCCAGCACCATGCTAATAAAGAGGCAGAGTGCCGCCGCCGACTAGCGCAACTTTCATAGGAGTCGCCAACCCGCTTAACTGCGGGTTTGGCAGTAGAAACAAATAAAAATCCGACGCGGAGATAAACAAATGAAACTTCACACAGAATACGGACCAATCAGCATTGAATTCGATCCTGCCAAGTATAAGACTGCGGCAGGCGCTGCAAAGGCTCTGCACAAAGTCCTGTGCAAATTATCAAAGGAAGTGTACGGTCAAAACCCATCTATCGAGATCTTTATCCATAGCCCGAAACAAAGTGTAGAGCATGGGTATGGCAGTTACTGGAGAGTGTGCTGGGAATCGGGACCATATCAGTGGGCGATACCAGCGTCTTGTGAGGTCAACAATTACGAGCATGGCTGGTACACCGAGCCTTACTATTCATTCGACTTGTGTTTCAATCAAGATTAAGCGGAGAAAACTATGTCAGTAGATAGATTCATTGAAGAGAACTTAATCGATCTAATTAACGAACCGGATCGATGTGTAGAGCTTAGCGACTCGCAGGAGAGCGAACTTGCATTAGCGCACATTGCTGAGTTTGGTGATCTGACAGAGTGGCTGTCTGATGATTTGTCATTCCAAGATCTGCGAGAGTTTGAGGCAGACATGGCCAGAGCATTTATCGGGCTTCTGTCCCACGACGACTTCTTTCTGAAGTATGCTGGAGAATTTAACAGAGCTAAGCGTGCGATCTCTGATCATTACGAAGACAAGATCTGGAACCGCTACTGCGATGTGTGCAGCCCAGAACCGATTGACTACTATGACGAGTACGGTCTCAAAAGGAGTGACTTCGCATGATAAAGACATGCTTATCTATTGCATTCAGTTTATTCCTGATCAGCGCCTTGCTACTTGCGGGCGCTATGGATTATGAAGATGCGGTCATTGAAGAGATCCGCTACTGCAATGACGTTGCGCTGTGGCGTCATAACCAGATGACAACAGGCAGTAAGCAGTATGGCCATCCTGACTACAAAGGCATCTATGCCGAGGTGTGCAGAAAGTACGAGCCGCAAGATCAACTTCTGGTGGCGGGTGACAGATAATGGAGTTGAGACCGCACCAAGTGCAGGCTGTTGATGCTTTGCGTCGCAGCCTGCAAGCTGGGAACAAGCGCGTTATCCTCAGTGCGCCTTGTAGTATGGGTAAGACGATTATTGCTGCGTACATCGCAATGAGTGCTGCGGCCAAAGGCAGGACGTGCGCGTTTTTCTGCGACCGTTTGAAATTGATTGACCAGACAATTGAAACTTTCGATCGGCTGGGCGCGGATTACTCGGTACTGCAGGCAGACGATCCGCGGTATAATCCAAACAAGAAGATCCAGATTGTCAGCACTGCCACGGCCATTCGTCGAAATCATTTCCACTACGATATAGCGATCATCGACGAGGCGCACCAGATGTACAAAGGTCTCACTGATCAGATGCGCAGCTGGGACATGGTCACCTACATCGGGCTGACAGCCACGCCGTATGCGCGTGGCCTGGGTGCTGAAGGTCTATATCAGGATCTGATCGTTACCACTACGCCGCGGGATCTGATCGATGCCGGTTGGTTATGCCCGACAGACTATTACATCGGGCGCAGCGTTGATGACTCTGGGATCCGACTCAAGAGATCGGCCACAGGAAACTCTGATTACGATCCAGAAGAGCTTGGCAGCAGGATGCTGGAAGACAACACGCTGAGCGGTGATATTGTCGCCAACTATGTCAGGCATAGTCACGGACTCACTAAGCGTGCTGTTTGCTTCGCGCCAAGCATCGCATATTCCAAGAACCTTGTGAGACGGTTCAACGAAGAGATTGGTCAGGAGATAGCAGTACACATCGACGGGTACATGGATGAAGAAACGCGCCAGCTGATATATCAAGATTTTCGCGACGGGATATACAAGATTATCGTCAACTCACGACTTCTGAATACCGGCTGGGATGATAGCGGAGTGGAGATCTGCATCGACTGCTATAAAACCAAGAGCCTGATCACATGGATCCAGCGAATAGGCCGGATCTGGCGGATACATCCTGACAAGGAGAAGGCTATTGTCTTGGATCACGCTGGGAACCTGCAGCACTTCGGTTGCTTTCCGGAAGACGTGGTGCCTGAAGAGCTAGACTCTGGAGACAGGAACTTCGAGGAACGCAAGCAGGCCAAGCAGGAAGAGCGAGAGCCTGTGATGCACACATGCCCGCAGTGTACTGGTGCGTTCTATGGCCTGAAGTGTAAGTGCGGATACGAGCTGCCAATCCACACCAAGGTGATCAAGGATGACGGTAGCAAGCTGGTCAAGGCCGACACCATGACGCCAGCGGAGAACAGACGCAAGACACTGACCAAGGAGCAGAAGCAGCTCTGGTACAGCGGACTGCTGTTTTATGGGAACGCCCACAACTACAAGAAAGGCTGGGCATATCACAAGTACATCGAGGCTTTCAGCTGCGCACCGAACGGGCTCAGGCAGATCATGACAGAGCCTACGCCAGAGATATCCAGCTGGATCAAGTCGCAACAAATTAGGTGGAGTAAGAGAAGATGATGGGATGGTACGAACCAGTTTTAGACAGGCTGGAAAAAGTAAAGAGCAAAGGATCCAACAAGTGGATAGCCTGCTGTCCTGTACACGACGATAACAATCCAAGCATGTCGGTCAGCGTTGTTGATGGTAACGACGGTGAGCGCTTACTGCTCTACTGCTTTGCTTGCGGCGCAAAAGGTGATAGTGTGGTAAAATCGCTGGGGCTCGGTGTGGGTGCGCTGTTTGAAAAGAGCAGAGACTGCACGCCGGACCCGTATTACATACTGCGCAAGACTCAGGATTTTGACGATACCTTCATCCTGATATGCGACTCTGCATTGGCCAGAGGCGAGCGCATGAGATACAAGGACAAACAGCTATACGATGCAGCCATGGCGAGACGCGAGCAGCGCACGCTAAGAGGCATTCCACAGGTCATAATTGAGGTAGAGAAACCGGAAGACATCCTATGAGCGGCGGTAGAGAAGTAATCTTCGGAGACGAGGAAATGAAACTCATTGAAGAGCTGGCTCCTTCACTGAGCAAGGAGCAGCTCGCAATGCGTTTAGGCTGTTGCTACAACACTTTACGCGCAGTATTTGAGAGACAGCCTGAGATGCTTGACGCATACAACAGATCGCTGTCCACTGCAGCCGACAGGATGATCAAGAGGCTTTACGAGAAAGGCCTGGTCGATGGGGATTTCAACTCCATCAAGCTATGGCTGAGCCAGCGAGCAGGCTGGACAGAGAAGAGCCGCACCGAGCTGACAGGCGCTGACGGCAAGCCTCTGGAGGTAGACATGGACATGCACTGGACTATTGAGGTGATGGAGTAATGCCACTGAAGAAAGGCAAGAGCCGCAAAGTAATCAGCCAGAACATCAGAGCGGAGATCGAGGCCGGCCGGCCGCGTGATCAGGCAGTTGCCATCGCGATGAGCAAAGCAGGCAAGAAGCGCAAGAAGAAGGCAACCTACGAATAATGCCAAAAATGCAGCTACCGAAGAAGCTCCTACCGTTTCTGGAGCCTAAGCGCTACAAGATCGCTATCGGTGGCCGCGGATCCGGCAAGTCAATGAGCCTGGCGGATATGTGCCTGCTGGACGCCCAGACCAAAGCCATCAAGATCCTTTGCGCTCGCGAGTATCAGGTCTCCATCGACGACTCGGTACACGCTCTGCTATCTTCGGAGATCGAGCGGCTTGGATTGAAAGGCTTTGAGATCCAGAAGAACGAGATCCTGTTCAACGGCCAGACAGCCTTCAAGTACAAAGGATTGGCAAGGAATCCTGAGTCGGTCAAGTCTTATCACGACTTCGATCGAGTCTTCGTGGAGGAGGCACAGACCATATCTGCGGCGAGCCTGAAGGCGCTCACGCCGACTTTGCGTACAGCTGGATCCGAGGTATGGATGGCGGCCAATCCACGCTCAGCGATGGACGCATTCAGCCAGAGGTTTATCCAGCCTTTCGAGAAGCAGCTGCGCCGTGATGGGATATACCAAGACGAGCTACACACGATCGTCTGGATCAACTACAGCGACAATCCGGCTTTTCCAGAAGTCCTTGAGGCTGAGCGCAAGCATGACCAGCAGGTGATGTCTCCAGCGCTCTACAGGCACGTCTGGGAAGGCGAATACTACGACGAGGTGGAAGACTCCATCATTCCCGTGGAGTGGTTTGAGGCCGCTCTGGACGCCCATGTGAAGCTTGGATGGAAGGCCGAAGGCGCAAGGATAGCTGCGCACGATCCGTCGGACGAAGGCGGAGACAGCAAAGGATACTGCCTCCGGCACGGTAACGTGGTGCTGGACGTATGCGAGAAGGTCACCGGAGACGTTGCTGAAGGCATGGATTGGGCTCTGGACAAGTGCCTGCAGGACCAGGCGGATTGGTTTGTATTTGACGCAGACGGTCTGGGAGTCTCTCTGAAGCGTCAGGTTGACCAGGCGCTGGAAGGCAAGAACGGCATCAAGTACATCATGTTTAAAGGCTCACAGGCCGTTGAGGATCCCGATTTGCCGTACACCAGCGGCGGGATGGAGCGCAACACGAGCAACAAGGATACCTTCCTGAACCGTCGCGCCCAGTATTGGTGGAAGCTCCGAGACCGTTTCGAGGCTACTTATCGGGCGGTCACGAAAGGCGAGTACGTCGATCCGGAGCTGCAGATCAGCCTGTCCTCATCTATCAACAACATTGACCAGCTGCGCTCAGAGGTCTGCAGGATCCCGCTAAAGCGCAATAATTCTGGTAGAATACAGATCCTAAGCAAGACCGAGATGGCCAAGAAGCCGTATCAGCTGCCGTCTCCGAACATGGGTGATAGTCTTATGATGGCAATGGGGTACTCACCGAAGGCCGTCAACAATCAGGCGGTAAAGATCAACTTTGCGGGATGGAAGAACCATGGCTGAAGATTACGAGATGGACAGCGGCGTAGAAGACAAGGATTACGCCGAGGAAGAAGCGACATACGACGAAGGCAAATACGACGATCACCAGTACGTCGTGAACCTGTTGAAAGCCGCACAGGAGGCTGACGCTGACCTGCGAGACAACGCCAGAGAGGCGCAGCTCTTCGTGGATAAGCGTGATGGCCAGTGGGAGCCTTACTGGTACAACACGAACATAGACAAGCCACGCTACACGTTCGATATGGTGAACCCGATCATCGATCAGATCTGTTCCGAGATCGAGCAGGCTGCCTTCGACGTTAAAGTTTCGCCAGCTGGCGGAAACTCGACAAAGGATATCGCCAACACTTACGACGGCATTATCCGTAACATCGAGTCCATGTCGGACGCGAAGGAGGTCTACAGTCACGCGGCCAGAGGCATGGTGACCGCGGGATTCGACGCATGGCGAGTGGTTCACAAGTACGTCAATGACGACTCCTTTGAGCAGGATCTGTTTATCGAGAAGATTGGGAACCCGATTGACCGAGTCTGGTTCGATCCAGCTGCTGAGAAGCAGGACAAGTCCGACTCTCGCTACTGCTTTGTGCTGCACGCTGTTGGCAAGGAAGAGTACGATCGACGCTGGCCAGAAGGCTCAGGACAGTCTGTCGATGAAGGCAGAGACGGTGACGCCTATTATGACAAGGCCGAGTGCGTGGTTATCGGTGAGCTGCTGTACTGCGAAGAAGAAGAGCGCGAGCTGGTGCTGATGTCCAATGGCCAGGTACACGAGGCTGGCGAAGATCTGGACAAGGTCAAAGACGAGCTGGAAGCCTTGGGCGTTACCGAGGTGCGCCGTCGCAAGCGCGTGAAGAAGGAGATCTGCTCACGGTTCTTCGACGCTCAAGGCTGGCTTGGAGACAAGAAGGAAACCGTATTCGGCAAGATCCCAGTGGTTCCCATCTACGGCAATTACAAGATCTTCGAGAATAAGAGCATATTCTGGGGCGCAGTCGAGAAGCTGATGGACTCACAGCGCGTGCTGAACTACTCAGTGTCACGCGAGATCGAAGAGTCCGCACTGGCTCCCAGAGCGAAGTATTGGATGACCATGGCGCAGGCTGCCGGTCATGAGGACCAGCTGGCTACCTTGAACGTAAACTCCGATCCGGTGCAGTTTTTCAACGTCGATCCAGAGTATCCACTGGCTCCACAACAGCAAGGCGGAGCCCAGGTCAATGTTGGGCTCAGGACAATCTCAGAGGCCATGCGTGGCATGATCACATACGCCTCTGGCATGTTCGCTGCGAACATGGGCGACAATCCGCAGCTGCAGTCAGGTATTGCGATCCAGAGCCTCCAGAACAAAGGCGACAACTCCACGATCAAGTATTTCAAGTCTCTGGAGTACGGCATCCGTGCTACTGGCCGCATTCTTGTTGATGCGATCCCGCGCATATACGACTCTGCGCGAACCGTCAGGATCCTGAAGGAAGACCAGACATACGACGTTGCTGACATCAATCAGCGCGTTGTAGACCAGCAGACCGGCGAAGTAGTGACGCTGAATGATCTGTCTGTTGGCACTTATGACGTGACCGTAAAGGCTGGAGCGAGCTTCAAGAACCGTCAGCAGGAGACCATCGAGACCATCATCGAGATCGCCAAGGTTGATCCAAGCATTCTCCAGATCGCTGGTGACGTGCTGCTGGACAACGTGGCCACAGCGTCTGCCCAGCAGATCTCTGACCGCAAGCGTGCCCAGATGGTAGCCGCGGGACTGATCCCACAGAACCAGCTGACCGAAGAAGAGCTGATGGCGATGCAGCAGCAGATGGCTCAAGGCCAGCAGGCTCAGGATCCCGCGATGGTACTCGCGCAGGCTGAGCAGATGAAGGCGCAGTCCGAGATGCTGAGAGCGCAGATCGAGCAGGCCAAGCTCCAGAACGAGCAGATGAAGCTCCAGATCGAGGCTCAGAAGCTGCAAGCTCAAACTATTGGAGATCAGGCAGACAATCAGATTGACGCCTTCAACGCTGAGACCAAGCGCATGGAGACTCAGATCAAGGCCCAGCAGGCTAATGCCACGATCGACAACACTGCAGCCAAGACCATGGGCGCTCAGCTGGACAATCAGCAGAAGATGACAGAGATCATGGATGAGGAGCGGCGCAAAGCACAAATGCGCATGATGTCTCCGATGGATCTCATGAGGATTGCCAACGGTGGCTAAGACCGATCAGCAGCTAGCTCAGGAAGAGCTCGCCAGACAAGGCATAGACTACAAGTATGGTGGCGATACCATCATGGGCGCGTTTATACCGACACGTCGGCAAGTAATCCGTCCTGAGCAGAACCAGTTTATCGGCTACGATGACCGTGGCCGTGCGATGATCCAGACCATTCCAGCGCAGTACGGTGAGGCAGAGACCGACTTTTCCTACACTCCTGTAGTGCGTGGCGCAAAGGCCGCTGGATCCTTCCTAAGAGACGTTTTCTTCGGTGATGCTAACGAGCAGGCTCAGGCCGTTCGCGGCGCATACAGCGCTCTGCGTGGCATAGGAGAGGCTGTCCCACAGATGGTCACTGAGCAGGCGCGTGCAGCTGCATCTGGCGGTCGCTACTATGATCCAGAATCAAATCGCATTGTAGAGTTTGATCCTATGGTTGTTATGGGCGGTGGTGGCGCTCCATCTGGATCACTGGCTTCTGGGTTTGGCAGGTCACGAAGCGCACTAGATACATCGAATGCGGCTCGATTAAGAAGAGCTGAACAGCAAGGATTTGGCGATGTTCTTTATCACGCATCTGCGCCGGAAAACCCAATTGATGAGTTTAGACCGAAGTATAGCGATGGTCTGACTTTTCTAACTACTGACAGAGAATTTGCCAATAATTGGTTAGGCAAAGGTGGTTCTCGTGTTGATATTCATGGCGATGACGAGCTATCTAAGTTATATAAGCAAGAACGTCAAAATGTTTGGGACAAGTACGAGTCACAGTACGGTAATTGGGAAAACTGGCCTAAATCTGTAAGTGATGCTTACAATAAAGAAAGCAGTGATTTATATAGGCAATATAGCTCTACTGGATACTCTATATATCCAGTAAGAACTAATGTGCAAAATACATTCGATCCTTCAAAAGATACGGACGTACTTGATGCTCTTATGAGGTTCAAAGGAGTCGATCCTGATAGTAATACCTTAAATTCTGGGATGACAAACAGACAGGCGTATCAGTCAGGTAATTATATCTTGTATGAAAACCCAGAGGTGGTTGGCTTTTTAAAGGATCAAGGATTTGACTCAATGCGTTTGGCTGAGTATTACGATGAGCCAATGTCAACAATAGCTATATTTGATCCCAAAAACATTAGATCGGTAAACGCGGAATTTGATCCAGAGCAAAGAGAAAGCGCAAATATCCTTTACTCAGGCGGCGGAAGGACAGGCACAGGCGTGGCTGCAGGATCAGCTATCGATGAAACGCTCAGCGTTGCAGGCAGCAGGCTTCCTCCACTGGAGAACGCGCAGCGCACACAGCTGGGCGCATCTACGCTTCCAAGTTATGAGAAGGCGGCAGGAGTATTGGGAAGCGAAGGACGCGCTCTGGACTTTGGCGCAGGACGCGGCCAAGGCGCTCAGGCTATTGGCTTCGACACTTTTGAGCCATATCCACGAGAAGGCTTCTCACCGACGTACACGACTGCTGCAGACATCCCAGACCAATCATATGACAGGCTGACATCGCTAAACGTGCTGAATGTTATGCCTCGGGACGTGAGAGATCAGGCCGTTGCCGATATAGGCCGAGTCCTGAGACCTGGCGGCAGAGCTGTTGTGACCACTCGCGGACGAGATGTCTTGAACGCACAAGGCAGGCTTGGGGACGAGCCGATGTCTATCATCACCACGGCTGACACTTACCAGAAAGGATTCACGCAGCCAGAACTGCGTGAGTACATCCAAGGCCAGCTGGGCGACGAGTTTACTATCAGCAACTTGCCGGAGAAGATCGGCCAGGCTGGCGTATTGATCGAGCGCACCGGTGGCGGAACAACTCTGAGATCCGGCAGCAGAGCAGGCACTGGCGTAGCAGCAGGATCAGCTATCCGTGAAACTTTCAGGATTGGAGACGAAGGTTTTGATCCGCGCTTTGACAGCAGAGCCAAGGAGCAGCAGCGCATCTTGGACACTGAGCTGCGCTATGAAAGCTCTCCAATTGTGCGCCCATATGTGAGCATTTACGATCTTGAGGGAAAGCCGTTCGCTCTCACCATGGCTGACAGAACCAAGGCTGGATCTAGGCTGCTGGGCGTGGAAGGCGTCGATTATGATATCCCAGTGGATCTGCAAGGCGGCCAGGACTATATGTTTGCCAATCCACTTGGCCGTGAAGGTCAGGTGTGGGCGCAGGATAAAGGCGCCACTTCCATGTATCTCAATAGCTTCATGGGACTTGGCGGCCAGCCGATAGCTGACGAAATTCTTATGCTGCCGTACCGCATGGCTCCTTCTGGCGGAGATTTTGCCACGATGACTGCTGAGACCATGCTGACTCACGCTCGCAACAATATGACGCGCAGATCCAAGGCGAAGGTTGATCGGGCATTGAGAGGCATCTATCCGGAATGGAAAGGAATTGATAATCCAGAAAGCATCACTCAAATCGCGATGATGAAAGGAGATCCGCGCAAGCAGATCCTGCAGGTCATGGATCGCGACTTCAGAAACGAAGGCGGAATTGGTATAGGTCAGGCTAGGCTGGCTGTGACTGACCGCCTGCAATACAACGCTCCAGATTACACGCTGCAGAACGTCGGCGCGGCAGATCCATATCTAGGAAGATTTGAGCAGTCAGGCCACAGAACGTACAGCCAAGGCTTAGCAGGAAGGCCCATTGGAACGCTTGTGGAAACTGATATCAATGCCATGGAATTGTTGCCAGACTTTGTCCGAGGACGCGGATTCGGTAGCGTAGACGAGCTGCTGGCAGCTGATCCAGAGACTCTTGCGAGAGAATACTACACGATGCGCCGTGGACTACGAGGCGGCACAATCACTGAAGACATGCTGAGAGACATCGAAAGGAGGCGCTCTCAGTAAAACAGGTTTCCTGATCGGGGTATTTTTTAACGGGATTGGGCAATCTTCAGGAGAATTTCTCGGTCAGGAAAATTCTCCGCAAAATTGTTGATATTTTCCAAAATATGTTATATTGGCACGCAGCGAACGTCGCGCTTTCTCGACGGGATGGAACGTCACCATTTATTTGACGGCATTACAGTAGGTATAACGATGGAACCAGATGATATTCTCGATGAGACTCAGATCGAAGATGCTGAGTTTGAAGAGGTAGAAACTGAAGGTCAGGAAACTGACTCCGAGTCATCAACGGATAGTGGTGAAGACCACGACGAATCCACTAGGCCGCGCTTCAACGAGGTGCAGCAGAAGGCATTCGACAAGGCAATCAGCGAGAAGGTCGGCAAAATAAAAGAGGCCGAGCGTAAAGCTGAAGAGTATCGCCGCCGACTCGAAGAGCTGGAAGCTCAAGCACCGAAGGAGGCTCCGCCGGAAGTGCCTAATGTGCCGGACTTCTACGCTATGTCGGATCGAGAGATCCAAGAGCAATTGAGGTTGCGGGACGAGGCCATTGCCAAGCGAGCTGAGTACGATGCACGCCAGCAGGCTATTCAAGCCCAGAAGCTGGAAATGCAGCGTCAACAGCAAGCGGAAGCACTAAAAGCGCAGAATGAGAAGATAGCTGCTTACGCAGATCGAGCGAAGAAACTCGGCGTAAAGAGCGATCAACTCCAGAGCGCAGCAAACAAGATTGGCCAATTTGGGATAAATCCTATGCTCGCTGAGCATCTGATCGATCTGGAAGATGGCAGTCTTGGAACGCTGTACCTGGGTGAGCATCTTCTAGAGCTGGACAAGCTATCGTCTATGCCTCTTGGCAAGGCGCTGCTGTATCTTGACCAGACCATTATGCCGAAGGCAAGAAAACTTAAACCTAGTGTTAATGCCGCTCCAGATCCCGTTGACACGCCGAAAGGCGCAGGAGTAAGACCGAAAGTCGGCGGAGTGAAAGGAGCAACCTATGAATAATGAGGTGATCCAATCATGGCTAACAATCTTAATAGCAACGTCACTCGGAAGGTCGCGAGAGTCTTCCTTGAGGCTTTCGAGGCTTCTCGTGTACTGACCAAGACTGTTGATACTCAACTGCTCTCTGGTAAATTTAACCCGTCTTCAGGTTCAACTGTAGACTTCAAGCGTCCTCACGACTACAACACAATCCGTACTGCAGGCGGTGACATCAGCTCTTCTACGAAGTCTGACATCATTGCTGGTAAAGCAACTGGTACTGTTCAGAACTACTTCACTGCTGCCACCGAATGGGGCAACGTAGAAGAAGCTCTGGAACTGGACCAGCTGGATCAGATCCTTGAGCCCATGGCTCGCCGTATCGTTACCGATATGGAACTGGATCTTGGTGCATTCATCCGCAAGAACGCTTCTCTGAAGTATGGTACTCACGGCACTGCTGTTGATGCTTGGAGCGACGTTGCCGGTGCTGGCGCTCTGATGGATTCTGTCGGCGTTCCGATGTCCGATGAGAAGTATTACATCATGAACCCATTCACCACTACCAACCTTTCATCAGCTCAGAATGGTCTGAACGCTGCTGACGGCCTGGTACGCACTGCGTGGGAAAAGGCTCAGATTTCTAGCAACTTCGGCGGCATGATGGCTCTGACATCTAATGCGCTGTCTAGCTTCACTTCTGGCTCTACTACTGACCGTGCTGGTGCGCTGGCTTCTACTCCAGACGCTACTTACGTCACTGCCAAGGACACCATGACTCAGGTTCTGTCTCTGAACAATCTGGGTACTGGTACTATCAAAGCTGGCGATATGGTGACTATCGCAGGAGTTTACCGTCTGAACGTAGCAACCCGCGAGCCGATCCTTGACGCAGCAGGCAACCAAGTCCTGTGGACAGGTACTGTTCTTGAGGATGTAACCATCGCAAGTAACGCAGCCACTATCACTGTATCTGGTGCTGCTATCTACGAAGCCAATGGTCAGTACAACAACGTAACTGCCGCTCCTACCAGCGGTGACGTTGTAACTATCCTTGGTGCCGCTTCTACTCTGTACCAGCCCAACCTGTTCTATACCAAGCAGGCATTCGGAGTAGGTACTGTGAAGCTGCCCAAGCTGTACAGCACTGACACCATTGCTACTACAAGTGACGGCTTCTCCATCCGAGTATCCAAGTACGCAGACGGCGACGCCAACACTCAGAAGATTCGTTTCGATCTTCTCCCCGCCTACGCTTGCTTTAATCCGCTCTTTGCGGGTCAAGGCTTCGGCGTATAACCTTGAGGCATCTGGCGCTGGGAGCTTCGGCTCCCGCGCCTTTTTTACATGAAGCCCGCAAAAGGTAAAGCAAAGGTCAAAGTCACGTCCGACGGCAGGAAGGTCTCCTATGGGCAGGCCGGAAAGGCAAAGGACGGAGGCTCTCGCGTTAGAGCGGGAACCAAGAAAGGCGACGCGTATTGTGCGAGATCATTAGGCATCAAAAAAGGATTGCCTAAAGAAAAGCAGAACGATCCCAATACTCCAAACAATCTCAGTCGCAAGCGTTGGAAGTGCAAAGGCGCTAAATCAATGAGAGCCAAGTATGAGTAAAGGTCTGTACGCTAACATCCACGCTAAACGCAAGCGCATCAAGGCCCAGAAGGCTGCAGGCAAAAAGCCTGAGAAAATGCGCAAGGCAGGCTCCAAAGGAGCGCCTACTGCGAAGGCATTTAAAGATTCAGCTAAAACGGCCAAAGGAGCTAAGTACGAATAATGGCAACAGTCGCTCAGGTCGCAAAAGCATCACTACAACGCATACTCGTTCAAGCCAGCGAAGCTCCGCTAGAGCCTGACGAGTATCAAGATTTTATCTTCGCCATGAATAACTACATGGCGGAGCTGGACGCGGCTGGAATTAGCCTGGGATACACCGAGGTAACTGATCTGGGTGACGAGGTAACGATCCCGACAGGAGCTCTGCGTGGTTTGATTGCCAACATGGCGATCGAGGTAGCGCCAGATTTTGGTGGCGTGATATCAGTCGGACTGCAGCGAGCAGCTCGCGACGGCTACAACACTATGAGGCTTCTTGGCCAGCGCATGGCCACAACCAAGCTTCCATCTACACTTCCGATTGGCTCAGGCAATGAAGGCAATAACCTTGGCCTGAACAATGGACACTTCTATCCAGAGAGCGAGCAGGAGATCCTTGCGGAGTCTACTGGTGCAATAGGCTTGGAGAACAATACCAATGGTTGATAGAGCGCAAGGCAGGAAGAAGTCCGATTTTGTTGCGAAGACCACAGTAGAGTCTGGCGCGTTTATGGACTACTTTGTAAACGGCACAAACTACAAGATTACCTATACAAATTTTGTTAATGGTCTAGGTGTTACTGGATCGATCACGCAAACTGGTGATCCTACCGGAACGGCTGTTCTGGACATTGATGGCACAGTAAACAAGATCAGAAACATAGAGAGCGGCGCTGGCATACTGGCTAGTGTATCGGCTCAGAACGGCGTTGAGCTAAAGCATAACTTTGCTGCTGATTCTACTGGCGCTCCGTTGTTACTTAACGTAACGGACGCAACTCCTGATATAGCGAGTATTGTTGGAGGAAACGGAATAAACGTAACATCAACAAGCAACTACGTTACGATTGACGCTGAAGCGCAACCATACGCTCAGGTTAGTGTTCAAGGAAACACTGGAGCAACAACAATATCAACTGCTGGTACTCCCGTTAAGGCTTCTGCAACCTATGTTGTTGGCATACAGTCTGGATTTACAGGAGATACAACAGGAAAGATTGTCTACAACGGTACTTCTGAGAGAGTTGCTGCTGTTCACGTTAGTGCTACGTTTAGTCCTGTTTCTTCAAACAATCAAGAAGTATTCATACAGGTTGCTAAAAACGGAACAGTTGAAGCTGGCAGCAAAATAACCAGAAAGGTTGATGCAGCTGAGTCTGCCAATGCTTCTACGTTTTTCAATGTTTCCTTGTCTCAAAATGATTACATTGAGCTTTATATTGGTAACGACACTAGCACAGATAATATTGTTTTGATTGATGCAATTTTGGGTATTGTGAACTAATGCCGAAGGTTATTTTGCCAATAGCTAACGGATATTATGAGAGCGATTCTCTGCCGATATCGGCGCAGGAATGCACTAACTTCTATCCGAATATAGCTCAGGCTCCTGCGTTAAATCAGGAGACTCTGTTTGGCACGCCAGGTCTTACACAAGTAGCTAGCGCAAGTGACATCAGTAGCTGCCGTGGCGCACATGAAATGAACGGTGTGCCTTACTTTGTTATTGATGGAAAGCTATACAGTATGTCAGCCAGCTATGTTCTAACAGATCACGGTCAAATAGACGGATCTGGCAGAGTATCAATGGCTGACAATGGTACGCAGATGCTGGTTTTAGCGCCTGGAGGTAACGGCTACATTTACAACCACGTTACGGATTCGTTCGCTCAGATTACGGATGCTGACTTCACAGCTAACGGTAACCCGCAGCAGGTAGTCTATATAGATGGTTATTTTTGTCTTACTACAGATTCTAAGAAGTTTATTGTCAGTGCTCTGAATGATGGTCTGTCGTATAACGCACTAGACTTCGGTGCTGCTGAGTCGGATCCTGACGAAATTGTTGCTCCTATCGTATTCAAGAACCAGCTGTTTATCGGCGGCTCCCAGACTATAGAGGCTTTCCAGAACATCGGTGGCGCTGACTTCCCGTTCCAGAGAACAGGACTATTCTTGTCGAAAGGCATAGCGAGTCCTTTCAGCATTCAAGCTATTCAGGATACCTTCGTGTTTGTTGGCTCCGGCCAAAACGAATCTCCGGCGATCTGGGCGCTGCAAGGAAACGATGTAGTCAAGATCTCTACAACGGCTATAGACAAGGAGCTGACCACGCTCACGCAAGACCAGGTATTGAATATCTATTCGTGGAGCTACGCGCAGAAAGGAGCTTACTTTGTCGGCTTTGCGCTTCCCAGCAGCACGTTGGTCTACGACATAATCAGCAAGCGCTGGCATGAAAGAAAGTCGTTTATCGGTGGATTTCTTGGCGCTTACCGCGCCGCGTCCATGGTCAAGGCGTACAATCAGATCTGGGCAGGCGACATCATTGATGGCCGGATAGGCAGGCTGGATCCTGATGTCTATACCGAATACGAAGAGCCTATTCGCAGATCTATTGTCACACAGCCTTTCCAAAACAACATGGACGCTTTCTTTCTCCCGCAGATCGAGATGACTGTTGAGAGCGGAGTAGGCAACAGCGACTCGGTGGATCCTCAGATTGGTATGGCGCGGAGCAAGAACGGCAAGACATGGAGCGATACCAGATACCGCAGCCTCGGGCGTATCGGTGAATATGATCACCGGTGTATCTGGCGCAGGAACGGAAGAGCATCGCGGTTTGAGCTATTTAGGTTCACTATGAGCGATCCGGTAAAGCCTGTTCTTATACAACTGACCGCGAGCATTGAGGCTTCACAATGACGTACAAGCTGAACGTCGCACAGCCGATCGTGGAAGTAAACGGCACAATGAGCCAGCCTTTCCGGCAGTGGACTCAGGAGGCTTCTCTGGCGATCCCGATAGTCGGGACAGGATCTCCTGAAGGTGTCATCGAGGCTAGGCAGTACAGTTTGTACTTGGATGAAGCTGGCGGAGCTGGCGCGATACAGTATCGCAAAATGCTTCCCAGTATAGCAGGAGACAGGACGCGAGGCTGGATACTGGTGTGATAGCGAGAACCGTCAACGCAGAATTTATCAAGAGCTACATCATAGAGCATGGCGTTTTTGATGAAATATGCGAAGACGACTTCACTACCAGCGAGTGGGCACCTGACATGAACTCAGGCTGGTTCCTGCACAAAGAAGGCGATGATGTATTAGGCATCTGGATGGCGGAGCTGAGAAACGGCATCACCATCGAGATCCATCCCACGATACCGAAGAAGTACCGCGGGAAGCTGGCATACCAAGGCGCGAATGAATTTTTCGCGTGGATATGCCACAACACGAACTACCAGAAAATCAATGCGGAAATAGCTACCTGTTTCCCGAACGCGAAGTTATTCGCCATGCAGTGCGGCATGAAGGTTGAAGGCAAAATACGCCAATCCTTCAAGAAAAACGGTACAATATACGATCAGTGGATGCTTGGCATGACTAGGCAGGAACTAGAGGCACGATATGAGTAAATTGGTCAAAATACTATTCGGCGGCGAGTCTGACGAAGCCATCGAACGTCAAGAGAAGAGCAATCAGCTGCTTCGAGACTTCCTTGCTCGGCAGGAGGCTCTGGCGCGTGCTGATATCCGCAAGTCCATGCTAAGCCAATACGGCGCATTTACAGCCGGACAACAGGCAGGTCTTAATGTGTACGGTCAGGCCATGCCACTGCAGGCCCAGGCATTCACCGGAGGCAATGTTGCGGCACAGCAGGCTCTGCTGGCTGGTATGCCAATGTACGAACAGGCCATGCGGGGAAGCGCTGTAGATTACTCGGCTCTGAAGCCATACGAAGGCAGCTACGATATGTCCTTCACGCAACAGCGTCTACCTGCAGCCGTGGTCAATCCAGCCTATCTTCAGGAGGCGACAACAATCGATCCCACTATGCGAATGCTGACTCCTGAGTACCGAGATCAACAGGCACAGATGCTGCGCATGGGAAGTCCTGCTGCAAACGCACTGGGCGGTACGGGACTTACACAAGCCGATATCGGTGAACTGATGCGAATGGGGCGTTTCTAATGGCCAGAATGCGAGAAATAGACACAGAAGGAATGTTGGGTGGTATCGGTATTCCTTCAGCAGAAGAGCTGGTTGTGCAGTTTGTACAGGATAATCCAAGCTCTGATCATTCACAAATTGCGGCTATGATTCAGAGAACCGGCGCAGATCTTGGAACTGTTGCCGACATGCTGAACGTACCACGAGACGTGGCTCAGCAAGCTTTTGATACTGCTGTGTCTGCTCAGACGCCTGTACAAACAGCAGCTAACGCTGCTCAGGCTGAAGTTGTTAAAGCGGCAGAACAGGCCGTGGCAGAAGAGCTTTCAGGCTTAGACAAGGTTGCTAATTTTATTGCTGAAGGCAATAAAACAGATCAGCAGATTTACCGCGAGATGGTAAAGAACGATGTCAACATCAATGATATTGCCACAAAAATCAATTATCCAATTGATGAAGCTACGCAAAGATATACTCGCGCACAAGAACTAACAGAGATCGAGGATATCGTTGCTTTAGGTGCTGAAGGAGCGAGAAGAGAGTTTCCAAACGGGATTCCAGATAATTTGATTCGTCGCTACGCGCTAGAGACGGCTGACTCTCCCGCCCAAATTGCTCAAAACATGGATACTTTTGACGTATCGGTAGATGACTATTCTAGAGCAACGGGTATTCCATTGGCTCAGGTTCAAGCAATGTATGCCCAAGGAAAAGCCCCAGTTGCTAAGTCCGCTCAAGCTGGGACTGCCAATGTTGCTTCTGGGATCGCCTCTACCACAGCTGTAGGAGGCCGCGCAGGATCTGCAGGAGCAACAGGACTTTCCGGAGCAGAACGCGCCTTGGCTGGCGGTCTTATTGGAGCGGCGGGAACAATATCAGCAGCTGAGCAACAGGCTAGACAAGATTTCCTGCAAGGCGCAGTCCTGGCACAGCAGGCGCTTGAAAGAGGCGCTCAGGAGGCCACAGGCGCTGTCGGAGCTGGTACACAATTAGGTATGGGCGCTCTGGGTGCCGGTCTGGGAGCGGCGCGACAGGACATCACAGGCGGTCTACAGGCCGGTCTGGGTGCGTTATATCAAGGTCTGAGTGGTGCGCGTGCCGATCTGCAGGCGGCTCAAGAGGCGGCCATGCAGCAGTATGGTGCCGGTCTCGGTGATATCACCGCGGCGAGAGATCTTGCTGCTCAGCAGGTTGGTCAGGCTTTTGGTCAAGCTGGAGGTATGTTTGATCCGTACCGACAGGCTGGCACTCAGGCGCTCCAACAGCAACTGGCACTTTCTGGCGCGTTGGGTCAGGAGGCATTCCAGCAGGCTTTCAATGAGTCTCCGCAGATGCAATTCCTTCGCGAGCAAGGCGAACGTGCAGCACTTCGCACCGCGGCTGCTCGTGGCGGGGTGGGCGGCGGTAACGTCATGAAGGAGTTGGCGCGGTACAGCACCGGCTTGGCTTCTCAGGACTTGCAACAGCAGATTGCCAATCTACAGGCTCTGGGCGCTCAAGGTCTTGGCGCCACAGGATCTGCAGCTCAGCTTGCCGCTCAAGGCGGACTATCTCAAGCGGATATCCAGACTCAGGCTGCACAACAACTGGCGGCACAGCGCGGACTGATGGCGCAGTCTCAGCTCGGCACAGGACAGCAGCTGGCAGGTCTTGGCACTCTCGCAGGCCAGCAAGGTCTGAGCGCTCTCACAGGCGCAGGACAGCAGCTCGGACAACTGGGTGTTACCGGCGGAACTCTGGGCCTACAGACGCTCACAGGAGCTGGTAGCCAGCTTGCCGACATATTGAGTGGCCGCGCTCTCGGTCAGTCTCAGCTGGCGTCACAAGCAGGTCAACAGCTGAGCGATCTCGGTCTGCAGGCAGCACTGACAAATGCCGCGATGCAGTACGGCACCGGACAAGATATCGGCGCGTACAGGATGCAGGCTGGCCGAGATATCGCAAACAACATCGCTGCCCAGATGGCTGCACTCTCTACTCTGCAAGGTCAGCAAGGAGCTGGCATGTCGGATCTGATCGGTCAACAAGCTGCAATCCTTGCCGGTCTCCAGACAGGTACAGGACAAGGCATGGCAAACCTGATCGGCGGTACTGCGGGGCAACTCTCTGGAATCGCTACCGGAACCGGAACAGCATACAGGCCTGCTGCTCTAGGCGGCGTACAGCAGACACAAGGAATTCTTGGATCGTCCGGTCAAGCAGGTCTGTCTGGGGCTATTGCTGGAGGCTTTGGCGGAGGCGGCGGGATCGCTGGCGGCGCTCAGGCTGCAATACTTTCCTCGGATGTAAGGCTAAAAGAAAACATCGAAAAGGTTGGCGTTACTCCTAGCGGATTAAATTGGTACAAGTGGTCATGGAATAAAATAGGTCAGGCTATTGCCAAAGGACAGCCTGCTTATGGTGTTATCGCACAAGAAGTGGCGAACATTATTCCTGACGCTGTCTTGATAGGCGATGACGGCTATCTCAGAGTGGATTATTCAAAGGTATAAAACATGGCCGAGAATCTATACGACATCCCAACTGCGCGGAAGAGAACAGGCAGAGAAGTATTTGGAGATATCCGAGAAGGCTTTGCTGCCGGAGTATTTGGTAGAGAGCCACGCTTTAGTAGAGAGCGTCGTCAAGAGCAGCTTACTCGGGCAACGCTTCAGGACGCGCAAGAACTGCAGAGAGATCTGGCCGGAAATAACCAGAGGCAGGCCATTGAGCGATTGGTGGATCGGGCTAACCTTCTGGAGCAAATGGGTGAGGACGCATCTGACACTTACGCATTGCGAGACATGATCATCCAAGGAAATCCTCAAAGAGCATTGAGCGAAGTAAATACATTCCTGGACGCAGCGAAGCGACAAGGACTGATCTCTGCTCCGGCTCCAATCGAGTCCAAGTACATTACAACAGATCCATCTGGCCGAATAGGAACCGTGATGCCTGATGCTTCTGGCGGTTATGTGTTCAAAGAGGCTGCAGGCGCAGGCGCACCAACTCCGCCTAAACCAGAAACCTATACCGGCGCTGATGATATTCAGAGGTATGCCACAGGCCCATACGCCGGTTACAGCGTAGGCGCGATCGCTGACATGATGCGTACAGGACGTATTGCGCAGTTTGGAGATCCCGTGCCTAGCGCTCCGCAGGCCGAACAAGTGCGTCCGCCTCTGAGAATGCAACAGCCTGCACCGGACAGTTATGCTGGTCTGAGCGCTCAGGAGGCAGCCATACTTCGTGCTGAGCAAGAACAAACAAGACTAGAGCGCGAGCGTGCTGCTGCTGAAGAAGCAAGGCGAGCCGCTGAAGAAGAAAGGCGAACCGCTCAGGAAACAAGAGCCGCTCAAGCAGCGGAAAGAGAACAGCGTGAAGCGGATGAGCGGCAGTCTATGGTTCAGAACGAGGCCATGATGGCGCTCGGTCTGTTGCGTGGCAGGCTGCTGAACCCAGCGGTTTACAGCGAAAAGGTCTACAAGGCCGCAACTGGGCCGATCGAAGGTTCGGCTGAAGGCGCAAGCTGGACAACGTACCTTCCTTTTGGCGCAAGCCCGCAGCAAGTGCAAAGCTTTGCCGATGACTTCGATAACCTGAACAGCCTTCTGACTATGGGTAACTTGGGACGCATGACCGGCGTATTGAGCGAAAGTGATATCCGTCTGATTCGGGACGCCGCTAGTGGTTTGAAGAGAACCAGTGATCCAGCTCTTCTCAGAGCAAGAATGAGCGAAATTGAGCGAATTCTATCTAATCGCCTGAAAGAAAAATTCGATATGACTGATGAGGAAATCGACGCTGCTCTGCCAACATTCTCAACTGGTCAAGGTGGAGCATTCGACGCACTGATAAATGCAGGATTTGGAGTATCAGGCTAATGGTGACACGCGCAGAAATACTCGCAGGACTACAAGAAGCAGTAGACACCCGCAGAGAGAACGAGTTGAACGAAGAAAGCCGCGCTCTGCTGGATGCTGCGATTAGTGATGGTCTCATTATTCCGCGTAGAGGTGTAATGGGCGCTGTCCGCGAGGCTGTTTCTCCGCGTTTCCAAGAAGACTACCCAGAGGTAGAGCTTTCTCTTCGTATGCCAACAGATCCGGCAGAGGCTCAGTCATATATCGATGAACTGGGCTCGAGTCCGTGGATCGAGGCTGGTAAAGGCTTGTTTGGAAAGTACGTCGGTGCGCAGGTCACAACTGACAGATATGGCCGTCCGATTGTTGAGACTCCAGCTGGTGAGCGTCGTTACCTGAACCGAGGCGGATTGAGTATCGGTGATATACCACGCGCTGTCAGAGGTACAATGGGATTTATTAAAGAGGCTGCACCGTACATGACCGGCGGCGGTATTACGCGTCCTGCAGCTCAGGTCGCCTATCAAGGCGCTGTCGGCCTGGCTACAGAAGGCGTAGAGCAGCTTGGCCGCTCTATGGCCGGAGAAGATGTCGAGGTTAGCAGGCTTGCGACGACTCCTTTGCTGGTGATGGCTGGTGACGTGTTCGGTCGTGGTTTATTCAACATCGGCGCAAGAGTATATAACAGGCTGACAGGTAAGCGTGCGGCTGCCGTTGCCAATGTTCTTGACGAAAGAACAGGTCAATTCAAGCCTGAAGCAATTCGCGAAATGCGGCAGACCGCAAGCTCTCAGGACATCGACAATCAAGTATTCAACGCGATGATCGACGAGGCAGAGTCTGGAGCTTTAAACGCTTCGCAGATGCAGCAATTTGCCAGAATGATGGATGAGTACATTACATCTGGCCAGGCAACTCCAGCGCAGATGGAGCGCTATAACCTGTTTAAACGTATGGGAATTGAGCCTACACGCGCACAGGTTACCAGAACTGCTGACGACTTTACCGTGCAGCAGGATCTTGCCAAGGAAACAGGATCAGTGCGGTCTGCTCTGGAATCACAACAGCAGCAACTTCGCAGAGCGTTTGAAACTGCCGAGGCTGGAACTGGCGGCGCTGTTAGAGCAGAGACTTCTCCGTTACAGCAGGCGGTTATCGATAAAGCATTGAAGCTTGATAACGAGATCAGCGTTCTCTATCAGCGTGCCAATGAAATGTATCCAGATACACCATCGATTGATATCCGCGGATATATTCGGGCGCTGCTGGACAACAAGATTTACAATCAGAAGTCTGGAGGCACATACGCTGCGCTGATTGGACAGATTAAACGAGACTTCGGTGTTGATATCACAAAGCTTGACGATCCTATTATGGTGACTCCGCGTCAGGCAGAGACAATCCGCCAGACAGCCAATGATCTATACGCTCCAAACACCGCTCTTGATGGAACTGCTTCTACTAGCAACAGGATAATTAGCGACGTTAAAGAAGCGCTCGATCAGGATGTAGGACTCGCTCTTGGTGATGATGCTTATGAAACTGCCAGAAATGCCTACGCCGAGTTTAGGCGCGGCCTGGATCCAGATCAGCTGAGCAAATTCTCACGAAACCAGAAGAGCCTGATTCGTGACCTGCTGGAAGAAAGGATCCCAGCGGAGCGCGTTTTTGAAAGAGTAGTCGCGTCGAAAGGCTACACTGCTGCAGATCTGCGTGCGCTGAAAAATTACATTGTAGGTCGAGAAGGAACTATCAATCCTGTCGGGGCTGCTGCGTGGCGAGACCTGAAGGCTGAGACTATTGCCTACATTAGAGACAGCGTCTTCAAAGGCCCGCTTGACGAGCTTGGTGGTCAGTCACTGTCTAGAGCTGCGCTGGAGAACATGCTCAACACTAGGATTGGCCGCGACAAACTGAAGATTATCTTCAATAAAGACGAGCTGCAATTCCTTGACGATATGCTTTCGCTGAGCAAAATTATTGAGCCAATCGGTGGTAAAATACAAGGATCTGGGCCAACTGGCCAGGCAGTACAACAGCTGGAACGGACTGTACGCGGCATGGCTGGCCGTCTCAGCCAAGGACTATTGGACATGGCTGGATCTATTATACAGTCTGCCCGACGCGCTGGCGCAGAAAGGCGGGCAGTATCTGGTGCCGCTCCGATTGCAGAGCGAGTAGCAGAGCAGGCGGTGAGAATAAGCCCACGCGTTGGAACTGCTGGCGGAACAACTGGCGCGGTAACTGCCGCAACGCTGAATGAGGAAATGAGATAATGGCACGATTCGGTGAGATCAACGCACAATACTTTGACGATGCTGGTGATCCGCTAGGCAGTGGAAAGCTGTACTTTTACGAGTCTGGCACCACGACTCCAAAGGTAACATACGCCGACATTAACTTTACGGTTCCGAACCCGCATCCTGTTGTGCTGACGGCTGCAGGTCGCCAGCCTAACATTTTCTTCAATGGAAATGCAAAGGCGATTCTGGCTGACAAGAATGACGTGCAGATCCTGAGTCGGGATCCTGTAGGCGAGACCGCGTCAAGCTTCGGTGATCCGTGGGTTGCTACTAGGATCTATTCTACCAATTCTGTTGTCATCGGTAGCGACGGCGTTTATTACCGATCCTTGGTATCTGCAAATCAAAATAACAATCCGACAAGCACCAGTGGGTACTGGACGCTCCTGTACTCAGTCGAGTGGAACTCAGGCATTACCTATTCTGCTGGAGACGTGGTTCTTTATGGATCAACTCAGTATCAGTCTCTGCAGTCTTCAAATCTAAACAACAACCCAGCATCTGCCACAACTTACTGGGCTCCACTAAACTTCATGTGGGTAGCCACAGCGACTTACTCTGAAGACCAGAACGTAGTCGGCACAGACGGTATTCTGTATACATCTCTCCAGAACTCTAACACTGGTAACGATCCTGCTACGTCACCTTCTTACTGGGTAGGCACTTCAGCAGCGGCAGCAGCCAGTGCTACGGCAGCGGCTAATTCAGCCACAGCAGCAGCAGCTAGTGAAACAGCGGCAGCAGCATCGGAAACCGCAGCGGCAGCGAGTGAGACGGCAGCAGCAGCATCCGAGACAGCAGCAGCGGCTAGTGAGAGTGCAGCAGCCACAAGCGAAACAAATGCAGCAGCAAGCGCCTCAGCAGCTTCTACGTCAGAAACAAACGCAGCGGCGAGTGAGACAGCGGCGGCAGCGAGTGCCAGTGCAGCTTCTACCTCTGAGACTAACGCAGCAGCGAGTGCTAGTGCGGCTTCTACTTCGGAAACCAACGCAGCAGCCTCAGAGACAGCAGCAGCGGCTTCAGAAACGGCGTCAGCGGCCTCACAGAGTGCAGCGGCTACATCAGAGACCAATGCGGCTAACAGCGCGTCAGCGGCCTCTACAAGCGCCTCAAATGCGTCTACCAGTGCCACAGCGGCAGCCTCTTCAGCTACAGCGGCAGCAGGATCGGCTACTTCAGCGGCCAGCTCTGCTACAGCAGCAGCCGGATCGGCCACGGCGGCAGCGGCCTCATTTGATGAGTTTGACGACATTTACCTTGGCGCAAAGTCTACGGCGCCAACTGTAGACAATGATGGCGATCCGCTAGTAGCGGGTGCTTTGTACTTCAATACTGTCTCTAACACGATGTTTGTCTACTCAGGCTCATCGTGGGCAGCCGCAGGTAGTGCAGTAAACGGCACAGCAGAGCGTCAAGAGTATGTCGCTACTTCAGGCCAGACTAACTTCTCAGCTACCTACGATGTGGGCTTTGTTGATGTCTACTTAAACGGCTCTAAGCTGATTCCTACCACAGACTTCACAGCTACCGATGGTGCTACGATTGTTTTAACCACAGGCGCAGTAACAGGCGATAACGTATCTATCATTGCCTACGGTGCGTTCAATGTAGCTGATGTGTACACACAGGCTCAGAGTGACGCTCGATACACACAGCAATCAAATAACCTGTCTGATCTTGATAGCGCAGCCACAGCTCGAACTAATCTTGGCCTTGGCTCGATTGCCACAGCGGCAACAAGTGACTACGCAGCTACCGCAAATAACTTATCTGACCTAGCAGATTCTGATGCAGCTCTAACTAACCTTGGCCTTACTGCCACAGCAACAGAGCTTAATTACGTTGATGGTGTTACGTCTAACATTCAAACACAGATAGACAACATTGATTCTTTGCCAAGTCAAACAGGTAATTCTGGTAAGTTTTTAACGACAGACGGATCGGCAGCTTCTTGGGATGCAGTAGATGTTTCTTCTGAAATAACAGGAACATTACCTGTAGCAAATGGCGGTACTGGCGCAACTACATTGACCGCGAATAGTGTTCTATTAGGTAATGGAACATCTGCCCCATTAACGGTAGCACCAAGTACGTCTGGTAATGTTTTAACTTCTAATGGAACAACTTGGCAGTCTGTAGCTCCTGCTGGTGGTGGGGCTTGGGAATTAATTTCTGCTACAAATTTAACAGGAGTTAGTACGGTTACTCTTACCTCTGGGGTTACTTCAAATACTTATTCTCAATACAAATTAGTATTTAGTGAAGTTGTGCCTCAGGGTACAAGTCCAATTATACGACTTCAACGGGGAGGCGCTACAAAAACTACAAACTATGACTATTTTTTTCTACAAAGCAACTATACTTTTGCGAATTTAACTTCTAGAACCTATTTAGGATGGGGGCCAAACCAACCTACTGGTGTTAGTAGTAGTTATGAGGTTAATGTTTGGGCAGAAAATAAACACTCATTTAATGATTATTATATTTACTACACTATAAGCGGAGGATATCAAATCATAACAGGTCGTCATTACGATTCAAATACTGATAGCTTAACAGGTTTTGAGATTGATCAATCCGGTGGTTGGAACTCTACAAACGGCGGCTATCTTTACCTTTATGGTCTTAAAAATTCTTAGGAGTAAAACATGACTCGTTTTCATTCAATAGATGGAATAAAAATCCCGTTTACTCCCGAAGAAGAAGCTGAATGGGACGCCAAAGAAGCAGAGTGGGCAGCAGGCGCTAATGACCGCGCTGCTGCTGAGATTCGCACAGAGCGAGATGCTAAACTAACAGAGTCAGACTGGACACAGGTAGCAGACGCGCCAGTAGATAAAGCAGCATGGGCGACATACCGCCAAGCATTGAGAGATATTCCAGAGCAAGCAGGATTTCCTAACGAAGTCACTTGGCCTACAGAACCAGAGGTATAACGATGAGCAAGTCACGAGACATAGCCGATAGCGCGGCAACGATTAACTACATTGACAATGTTACCTCTGACGTACAGTCTCAGCTTAACACGCTGACTACTGCGGTAGATAACATCTCTGTTACCAGTGGCACACTAACCAAGACCTTCACTACTGGCGAGTCATCTACCATAAACCTGACTAGCTCAGTGCTTGCGCCTGTTGTTTCTGTGACTAAAGAAGTCCCCCAAACAGGCGTAACGAATAATTCTTGGGACGTCAACTCAACTGCTGAAAACTACACCAGAGTAAATAGCGCTCCTGCGACTACGTTGGACTTTGTTGCGTTTGGTGTCTCTACTGCCACGTATTCTCAAAACTTTTCCGTATCTTCACAAGATACAACCCCACAAGATATAGCGTTCAATACAGACGGCACCAAGATGTTTATTGTTGGTTTCGCAGGGCAAGACGTAAATGAATATACTCTTAGCACAGGCTTTGACGTATCTACGGCTACATACTCTCAAAACTTTTCTGTATCAGCACAAGAAGCAACTCCACAAGGAATAGCCTTTAATACAGATGGAACGAAAATGTTTATTGTTGGATATAGTGGAGATGACGTCAACGAGTACACACTAGGAACAGGATTTGATGTTTCTACTGCTAGTTACTCACAAAACTTTTCTGTATCTGCACAAGACACCGGCCCAGTAGGAATAGCCTTTAACAATGATGGAACTAAAATGTTTATTGTTGGCAGTACTGGACAAGATGTCAACGAATACACACTAGGCACAGGTTTTGATGTTTCTACAGCTACTTTTGTTGACGCATTTTCTGTATCTTCACAAGACACAAGCCCAAAAGGAATAGCCTTTAATACCGATGGAACCAAAATGTTTATTCTTGGTAATGCTGGAGATAATGTTAACGAATACACATTAAGCACAGGATTTGATGTTTCAACAGCAACATACTCCCAAAACTTTTCCGTATCTGCACAAGACACAGGCCCAACAGGAATAGCCTTTAACACCGACGGTACTAAAATGTTTATTGTTGGAAGCACTGGGGATGACGTAAACGAATACGATCTTACACCAACATCTGTAACACTCGGCACAGGCTCATTCGCCTCAGCGGACGTAGGCAAGACAATCTACGCTAACTCTGGTGAGTTTGTCCTCACATCTACAGGTGGTGCCTTTGTAGAAACCACAGCCCCTTCTTCCTACGCCCAAGTAGCTTCAGGTGATTGGGAGATGTACGCCTTAGTGTATAACACCACTGATGGTGATTTGGAGTTGAGTGGCACTCTTGTCGGTGTGTTTGATGTTAGCACTGCAAGTTTTGTTGACGCTTTTTCCGTATCTGCACAAGAAACAGACCCATCTGGAATAGCATTTAACAACGACGGCACTAAAATGTTTATTCTTGGTTATACTGGTCAAGACGTAAATGAGTACACGCTTAGTACAGGATTTGACGTTTCAACAGCTTCTTATTCTCAAAATTTTTCTGTATCTGCACAAGAAACAAGTCCAACAGGAATAGCATTTAACACTGACGGAACCAAGATGTTTATAGTTGGTCTTGCTGGACAAAACGTCAATGAATACACGCTAGGAACAGGGTTTAACGTATCTACAGCTACTTTTGTAGATGCCTTTTCAGTATCTGCACAAGAAATATCTTTGCAAGGAATTGCATTTAATTCTGACGGCACTAAGATGTTTATTGTTGGAACCGCTGGAGATGACGTTAACGAGTACACACTAGGAACTGGGTTTGATGTATCCACAGCTACTTTTGTCGATTCGTTTTCTGTATCTTCACAAGAAACAAACCCAACAGACATAGCATTTAACGCTGATGGAACTAAAATGTTTATTGTTGGTCTTGATGGAGACGACGTAACCGAATACACATTAGGAACAGGGTTTGACGTTTCTACAGCTACTTACTCTCAAAACTTTTCCGTTTCCTCACAAGAAACACAGCCAAGAGGAATAGCCTTTAACACTTATGGCAATAAAATGTTTATTGTTGGTACTGTTGGAGATGACGTCAACGAATACAATGTTGGCTCAGTAGTAATTACTTCAGGCTACAACGCAGCCCACACAACAGCCTCAATAGACTCTACCTACTGGACTGACATTAACTCCATGACTGCTGATGAAAGCGCAGGTGATGGGAATGTCTATTACGCAGTCTCTACAGACGACAGAACAACGTGGACTGTTATTGATAACACAGACGGCGAGAGAGACATTGTCAGGAACAATGGTGGTACTTGGGAATACAACTCTAACTCAACCTACGGTTCGGAGACCTGGACAGCGGCAAGCACTAATACAGAACTGAGTGCTTTGCAGGAGGCTATGGAAGGTGCTGTTGATGTTACCGATCAGTTTGATATATCCACAGCCACATATTCTCAAAATTTTTCAGTAGGTTCAGAAGATTCATCTCCACAAGAAATAGCATTTAATACTGATGGAACAAAAATGTTTATTGTTGGCAGTGGCAATGACAAAGTATATGAATACACACTAGGAACAGGGTTTGACGTTTCAACAGCTACATACTCACAAAATTTTTCTCTTTCGGCACAAGAAATATCCCCAACAGGAATAGCCTTTAACACAGATGGAACTAAGATGTTTATTGTTGGCGATGATGGAGATGACGTCAACGAGTATACATTAGGTACAGGGTTTGATGTTTCTACT
>Ga0208019_1000135_pt1 | contig 39107 bp, 32 predicted proteins | sample CB_VirMetaG_5_FD_184540 | JGI IMG/M metagenome (GOLD analysis project Ga0208019, IMG submission 184540) | Freshwater to marine saline gradient viral communities from Chesapeake Bay - CB_1508_1D Viral MetaG (SPAdes) (version 4) | ecosystem: Environmental > Aquatic > Marine > Coastal | place: USA... | reverse complement strand
TCCAACTACTGTTCCTGTTGGTGCGGTTTTTCCAGCCCATGTTGTTAAGTCTGCATCATACGCTTGTACATTAACACCAATATCAGCATCTTTTAGAATAGTAGCATCTGCTGGTTCATACACCCCAACATGAGTGTGATTACCAGTAGCTAATTGATTAACATTAACACCAACATCACCGTTTGTGTTTAATGTTTCAAACGTAATATCTGTTGTCAATGCTGTATTGACATTGTAAGCTTGTACATTAACACCGATATCAGCATCATTCAATATTGTAGAATCATATGCTTGAACAGTAACACCAATGTCAGCATCTTTTAAAATAGTAGCATCTGCTGGTTCATAAATACCAGAGTGATCATGATTACCTATTGCTAATTGTCCAGCACCTGTTCCTACATCTCCTGCTGAGTTTAATGTCTCATAAGTAATATCTGTTGTTAGTGCTGTATTGGCATTGTAAGCTTGAACATTTACTCCAATGTCAGCATCTTTTAAAATAGTAGCATCTGCTGGTTCATAAACACCAGAATGGTTGTGGTTACCTATTGCTAATTGTCCAACACCTGTTCCTACATCGCCTGCTGAGTCTAGTGTCTCATAAGTAATATCTGTTGTCAATGCTGTATTAGCATTGTAAGCTTGAACATTAACACCAATATCGGAATCATTTAGTATTGTAGAATCATATGCTTGGACATTAACACCAATGTCAGCATCTGTTAATGCATCTGTTAGACCTAGTATAGACAAAACAGAACTTGTACTTTTGTTTTTAAACAGACCAGAAGCAGCTTCATATAACACAAAGTCATTATCAGCTAAGCTTGAAATAAGAACATTATGTAATTCTTCTAATTCAAAACCATTTTGTATTGCTATAAAAATAACACCATTAACAACATTATTTACGACATAACCTATAAATACAAGATGTTCTGGTGAATCTGGTTTTACAGCTGTTAATTGGCCAGGACTACTAGATAACCATAAAGCATCACCTAAATTGTAAGTAGAAGTGTCTATTCCTTTTAATAGACCAAAAGTAACAACTTTACCTACTTGAAAATTTGAGACATTATCTAATAACAAGCCCATTGTTTTTGAGCTAGCTATTTCAGAAGAAGAATCAGCTAAGGCGATTGTTAGTTCACTACCATGTGAACCTGTTATATAAACAACACTGCCTTTTGATAAAGTAACACCTGTGTTATTGTAAACCGATACAACTTCTCTTGGTTGTGTTTGTTCTATATCTACATAACCATCTTCATCAAGCTCAGCTAAGCCGTTAACAGCACCCTTTAATGATGTTTCTAACTTATCAGCGTTTAAGTTGACAAAGTTAGCATCTACCTCTGTATTTGTTAAAGGAGAGCCTTTTCCGGCTCTCGTAATAATTGTTGCCATTCAAAGCTCTCCTATTTATCAAGTAATTTGAAGCTTCCAAGTAATTTGTAAAGAATCGTTAGCTCCTTTGTTGATTTCAGCAAAGACAACTCTTGACAACATTGTACCAGCTCCTGGGGTGTTTGAATTAAAAAGACCTGCTTCTGTTAATGCACCACTACCTGTTCCTGCATTAAAATTAGCTTGGTACTGAAGCGTATCATTTGTTACAGTAGTTGTTACTTGAGTAGTACTACTTAAAGCTACACGACCTAATTCACCAGACAACTGTGTTTGAGAAACAGCCGGTGCTGTTGCTCCTCCATTTCCTACAGCCATACTGGTCATTACAGCAGATGTGGCATCTTTCATTCTGGAAGTAATAAAGCTTTTTCCTACAGTTACAACAAGGTTTTCTTGTTCAATTCTTTCTTTTAAAGTACCTTCAAAATCAAAAAGCTCAATAGTAACGTGACCACTAGCTTTAATATTTTCTAATAACATATAAACCTCTTAAATTAAATAATTTGTGAATTAACGTAATCAAATTTTGTTTCAAAATAGTCTTCTAGTGAGTAGTCGTGTGTTTCAACTAAAAGATTCTCTGAAACACCGAAAGTCTCATCTTTATAAGACTCAACATCAAAATAAATAATATCGTTTGCTATTGATAAAGAATCTTCCAAAGAAGTTTCAAAAGCAAAGTGTAGATCTTCTGATACTGATGTATTATCTACTAAATCATCGGCAGTTTCAATAAACTTCTGAAGATCAATATCTTCCACTAATAAGACATTTTCAAATATATTCTTCGTCAAAGAATATGAGAGTAAGTCTGCAGCAGAAACATTTTCACTAAAGTTTCTGTAGAAGTTCGAAAGAAACTCAACACTCTCTTCTAAAGAAAACGAATCTTCTAAAGTTTTAGTCGTGTTTAAAAATAATACCTCTTGACTTATAACTTGTTCGTCTATAACAGGATTGCTGAAGAAAGTTAACTTTTCTGATGTCAATAATGTTTCTGTTTTTGATATATCAACAGTTAAGCTAATATTTTCAGATAGTATTAGTGTTTCTTCTAAAGGCTTTTGTATATTAAATGAAAGAATTTCAGATATCGGTAAAAAGTCTTGAAATTCTTTTCCAAACAACACCAAAAATTGCTCATTTACAGCAGCACTATCTGAATATTCTCTACCTGAAACTGAATCAAAAAACTCAACAGGTAAAATGTAATCCAATATATTTTTGTATATTATATTGTCAAAAGAGCCGCCGATACGGGTATCGCTTAATCGCCCATAACCTGTAACAATTATATCATATTCTTTACCAGTAACATCTACCGTTACCGGTGTTGTTGTTGGTTCTTGAACAATAATAGGGTTAGCTGTTATGGTTATTGTTTTCTTTATACTAGACATCAGGTACTAATGCTGTAGGGCTAAATCTTATTTCTACAACACCTCTTAGAGGCTTCCAAGTCCGAGTATAAACACCACCATCAGGTTCTGTTACTCTAAGCTCAAAAAAACCTCTTACCGGTGAGACGGGTGTAGGTTGAACAGACCATACCGGTCCTGTAGACAATTCTTTAGGAAATTGAACATACACAACATTTGGTTGATGTTCTTCCCATAAAGGGTCTACATCAGGTGTTATTGCTGAAACTCTATCTACACCGCTAAAGAGCTTATAATAGACATTATTATATAATACAACATCTTCTCTAGAATATTCAGTTATACTTGACCAATCTCCTTTATAAACAGGTACTCTGACTATTAAAGAAACCTCTACACCATTTGGCATAACATCTGTTGGCATGCTATCTATGCCGTAGATGTTATAACCCTCTACAACAACCGCTTCGTATGTGTATCCTCCAAAAGCTGTTGCTAAAAAGTTTAAAGTTATTGGGAACTCGTTCTGCTCTCCTTGAATGAAAGACCAAAGAACAGAACCACTATCGTCTTGAAGATCATTTGTAATATCTAAAATCTTTGATCTTGCCATTATTAAACCTCTTTTATTAAAATTCCACCATAATTTTTGTAGTCTAAGCTGTCTTCTAATATTCTAATAAATACTTCTTTTGTATTTAAAAAGCTACTAGTAGATACAAATTTTAAATTATGTGTTTTAGCGTAAATCTCTAGTTGTTTGTGAACAAATATTAAAGCTTTGACTGCAGAATATCCTGTCAAACTTGTATAATAAATCCTAAGATTTAATACTTTTGTTTGACTAAAAGGAAATAAACAACCTTCTGCAGCCAAAAACCAACCAATAAGCTCACCATCTTCTTTATGCATTGTTCTGAAAAATTGAGAAGAATTTTTATGAAGTTCTTTGAAACAGTAATCATAAGAACATTCAAAACCAGGTGGTACATGTTGGTTGTAAAAATCTAAACTAAATTTAGTACACTCAGAGATTACTGAACTACTTCTGTCATGTTTCAATAGTATTTTCAAAATCTTTAAATATATCGTAAATTGTTTTAACAGAATCTGCTGATAAGATAGATTCGTTGATTACATTAGAGTAGTCAACTAATTCTTTTATTCTGTTCGGTAGTTTTTTACCAGCAGCTAGCATGTTTATTTGTTTTGTTATTGGAGCTATTTTTAATATCTCTTTTGATGTTTTATCATTAACTTTCTCATAGTATTGTTGTTTTGTTTCATCTAATGTTTTATCGGAAAAATTAATACGCATCAAACACAACCTCTTCTCCTATGAAAGGAAAACACTCAAATCTTAATTTAAACTGTCCTATAACATCTGTTGAAAACTCTAGAACATCTGAAACAGTATATTGTTCTGTATTATTGGTTGTTATTAGACAATTATCAGGAACATTTGAAACGGTAATAAAATCAACAGTATCAGCTGATAAGGTGTACTTATCAATAGAAAGTTGCATTTCAGGTTTTGCAAGAATAACACCTTCTTTTACATAAAATTTATCATCAGTTACTGTTGAACTGTTTCCTAACTCAATAAAATCACCTTGCAAACCAGGTGATGTACCTGTATATATACTTTCAATGACGCCAGTGTCTTTGTTATAAATTGCATATTTCACTTTTTAAGTCCTATTACTTGTATATAACGATTGGCCACGTTACACAACGGCATACCGGATTGTTTAACATATAAATACACAGTCACTGCTAGGTTTGGGTCGGTAGCTGTATAAACTGATCCTGCATTTGAGCCAGCATCATACATTGAACTATTACCGTACGCCCAATATGACTCATTATACAGAGTTCCTGAACCTCCAAAGCTAGAATAAGTAACCTTTACAGACATGGAACTATCAGTTGCTCCATATTGGATAGCATGGTTAAAACCAAAAGTAACAAAATAAGGTATTCCTGCACTACTAGTAGTTAATGTTAACCTTGCCACTTCTGTCCAAACATTAGTATTTGGTATCGCTGTCACCGAACTAGTGAATGCACCATTGGGTACAGTAACAGCCTGATTTGCTATTTTTAAAGTATCAACAGATAAATCAGCAATTTTACCATTAGTAACAGCTAAGTTGTTGATATAAGAAGTATCAACAGCTAAGGAATTCATAAAATTCCCTATAAAGCCATCTGCTCCTACTGTTTTGCTAAGTTTGTTTCCTGACCAGATAACTAAGCTCGTTAACCAATCAGGTGACTGTGGATGATTTGCTGTAACATCTGCTCCATCTTCAGGCCTTAATCCATTGTTATCTGCAACATTTGACCAAAGAGCTTTGAGACCTAAACTAGCACCGTCAATCAGCTGATTGGTGTTTGTAAAATTATTAGCCACTTCTGACCAAGAAGCTGTTGGTGCAGTTGATGAACGGTAAAACTTTAGATTGCTCGTGTTAAACCAAAGATCACCAACACCTTCTACAGTAGAAGGGGCTGTGCTTTGAGAATATGTCCTAATCTTACTATCGGCTGTTGCCTGCGCACCTGCTGCAATTAAGAGAGCATCACTAATACTAGAGTCTTGTGCAGATTGCCAACCATTGTTGTAAACATACATTTTATAACCAGCATCAGTATCAATCCAGATATCGCCTAACGAAGCTCCTGATGGTGTATTTGGTTGATAATAAGTCGTAGTTAAACCGTCTACAGCTCCTTCTAAAATAGCAATATTAGTATCTTTACAACTTACCCAAGAACTACCGTTCCAACTGTAAAGATGATTACGATCGTTAGTATCGACCCATAGATCAGATGTTGTCAAGCCTAACGAACTAGAAGGGGCGTTATCTTGTCTATAAACATTAGATTTTGTAGCATTATCTTGTGGTTTGTTAGCACCGGTTATTGAATTCCAAAGAGCTGTTGAACCTAATTCAGCATCATCAAAGAGTTGACTAGTATTTGTATAATGATTACCTACAGCTAACCAAGTTGGGGTTGGTGCTGTTGTTGTCCTGTATAAAATTTGCTCTTCTGTGTGAAAAAACAAATCACCAATACCTTCACAAGAAGTCGGATAAACAGATGCACTATACGTAACAACTTTACCGTCAGCAGTGTCTTGGGCTTCTATTGCTGCGTTAAGAGCAGTGACAATTTCAGAGTCACTCGCATCAGACCAAGTTTCACCATCAAAAAAGTAAACTTTGTTACCATTTGCAGTATCAAACCAAAGATCTCCTAAAGAGGCGTTCTCTGGTATAGTTGGTTGATAAAAAGAATAAGTTTTACCATCTACAACACCTTCTAAGAAAGCAATATCAGCATCTTTTACACTAACCCAGCTTGTACCGTTCCAAGTATAAGGATGGTTGTTGTTAGCAGAGTCATACCAAATATAATTTTCAGTAAACGTCCCATCGTTTTGTGGTGGATTTTCATCTACAAAAACCCTAGAATTAGTAGCATTAGGGGCAGGTAATCCTAAACCAAACATTTTATACCAATCAAAACCAGTACCAGATGCAAACAAAGGAGTACCATCAGCAGCTCTTATTAAGATATCTTGAAACTGAGCAAAACCTTGTTTATCAATTCTCCAACCTGCAAAATTAGTACCATCTGCTACAAAGTTATCTGACTCTAATACATTACCTATTTGAGCAGCATTAGTAATAATTGCTGTATTTGTAACTAAAGCGTTTGCTCCAACAGTACCAGCAAGCAACTGATCACCAGAAATAAAAGCTTTACCTTCATCGTGTGATAAATCAGAACCACCATTGTAAGTAGCTAATATTCTTCCACCAGCAGAAATTACATATACCATAGAAGGGTTCGCTTCTAATATACCACTATTTGGTATATAGAAAATGAAAAGCCTTTCATTCTCAAACAAAGCAACACCAGCACTTACAGTTTCTAAGAAATCACCATTAACTAAAACATCAAAAGAATCCCAAGAGACTTGGTTTGTATTTGGTGTATTAGGGTAAAAAGTTAAACCTACATAAGTATATAGATCAGGGTCTTTCTTTAACGCAGCTGATAATAAACCTGCAAATTCTGGACCTTCACCATAAGGGTCTTTTGCTGCAACTGTATAATACCTTTCTAAAGTATCTTCTACGGGGAATACAGCATAATTAGCATCAGATTCTATAACAACAAGAGGCGTTTCCGAAGAATCGCTCTCATATTGTTTAAATACATAGGCTACTAAGTCTGGATGATCAACAATAGAACAGCGAGTTGTTACAGAGTTGAAGCTAGGCAAAACATTTAAACTTGTTATAACAGGTTCAGTATTTTCAAAAGTAGCTTGAACAGCTTCTGATGTAAAACCTGAAGTGTCAAAAACAGCAACCCTAACAACAAACTTCCTTGTAGGAATCCCAAAATGTGTTATGTTTTTCTCTAAAGTAAAAGAATAACTACCACCATAAGTTTCGTTCTTTTCTACTGTAGTCTCATAAACAACATTATAATCTAAATCTAAGATTTGAATCCCATATTTGAAAATTGTATTTAATATAGCAGAATTTTCAGGGTTGTTATCCCAAACAATATTAGCATCTTTGTTTTCAAAAACAGTACCATCTGTACCACCTATTCTGAGATTTACAGGCGGTTTTAGTTCAGAAGTATATATGATAAGGTTTACACCATCATACTCAGCTAAAAGACGGCCTGAACTAGCTACATAAAAATCAGTAGTCCAGAAAACTTCAGCATATTCGACACCAGAAGACAGTCTTGCATATAATAAATAGACATATAAAACATCACCTGTCCAAGGGTCTGTCGATCCATTTGCAACTGAAAAATAAGGACCATCGTTTACACTTAACTGAAAATTAGACCATGAAATTATATGATTTGTAGGGTTCGCTGCGATAGTTAGACCTAAAAACCTATATGAATATATCTGAATTGTTGTTGCTTTAAAAGGATCAACAAAAGTAACATCAGATGTTCTACCAGAAGTTGTTACGGTTTGAACACCGAAAAAAGCACTAGGAGCTTCAAGCTTAGGCAACACATATTTTACGTTAATTGTTGTACCTAAAAGTGAAAACACGGGTCTACCATCTTCAGCTGGTGGAGTAGAAGCTAATGAATAATATACATTATAGTGTGATAAATCAGAAATACTAACAGTAGCCCACTCTAATGTACCTGAGGAGTTGTTAACATTTGTAGACGGTAAATAAACTACCCATTCTGGTGCAGGTACAATACTATCATATATTGGCGGAATAGAGCCTTCAAAGTCATATTTATCAGACCAAGCAACCATACTAGGGTGAAATCTTGTAGCAGTTATTTCACAAGTTGTTCCTTCTTTCACTCTAGAAGAATCTACTTTAAAATGAATAGGTTCTTCCACAAAAGGAAAGAGAGTTTTACTGTCAAGAAGAAAAAGATCACCTGGTTCTAAATAAACACTTTTTAATATATAAGAGAACTTAACAACAAAAGAACCTCTACTTGTTCTTACAATCTCTTCAGCTCTTGCTAATGCATGATAAGGATCTGTCATACCTTCTTCAAACGTTTCATATTCTAGCTTTACATCATTATCTTCTTCTAAAAACAGATCATAAAGTTCAGTGTTGTAATCAAAAGATACATATCTATCATAAATGTTAAACCTAGTTGTCCAGATAGTATAACTGTCATTGTGAATTCTAGCTCCAAAAGACTTAGTATCTTGTTGACCAGTAGCTTCCATCAAAACTCTGTAAGCCTTGTCGTTATTAGGGTCTCCTAAATATATTGAACCTGTCGTTAAACTTTTTGCTTGATCTTCCGTTATAATAGACAACTTCATGATCTCAGTATCTGTGATTACATTGTTGTCATCTATAGAAGATTCATAAATTGTAAAATGACCAGTATTTAAAACACCAAAAATAACTTCATAAGTACCGGCTCTTTCTTTTTCAACAATAAAATAACCAGAAGAAGCCATTGAAGTAGAAGCACTGTCAAAAATACCATACTGATTTAAGAACTGATTTCTTTGCCATCTTTTACCTTCTTCATCAAGACCGCCTTTTGCCAGTGGTAGTTTTATACCACCTAGTCCTTTTAGACCACTGTCGTTAGTTCTTGGTGGCCAAGAAACTAAATCTTCTTTAAAGTTTTCAAACTCGTTGTGAAACTTAACAACAGCTCTGTTATATTTATCAGATGCAGAAGGAAACTTTATTTCAAACTCTTGGCCTAAAGATAAGTCGTCATCGGTTATTGTAGGACATTCAGGCAAAGAACCATCATCATTAGGATAGACAATTTTTAGTTTATAAGTACCAGCTGACCAAACAAGTCTAGCATCAGCCATTGTACCTAAAATAGATTCAATATTTTCTCTTACAGGTTTATCTGTATCAATGATAATATTACATTCAAACAAATATACAGGTCTTGTCCAGTACTGTGGCATTTCTTGAGAAGTAGGTCTCCAGATTTTACCAGAAACAGCAGCATTCTCCATTACAACTTTACCACATATTAGTGATGCTTCGTAAAAACTTTTTAAATCTATTTCACCAAGACGGACTCCTCTGCCAGAATCTTTATCTAAAAGATAGTCTAACAAACATAAAGCAGGATTTACAGAATAAATCCTAGTATCAGCTACACTATAATCAGAACCGTTAAAAGTAATAGGTCTTATTTTTCGACCTTCAATAAAACTAGTAACATCGGGCATACCATTAAACTGAACATTCTTTTCATTCAACCTAACACAAGCTGTTAAATAAGCAATATCATCAAAAGAAGCTGTTGCCCTCTGAGGCGCATTTGCTGCTGCAATAGAATCTACACCACCATTTAAATGGTAATCTACTCTCAAACCAGATGATATCTTTTTTAACAACTCACCTGTATCTTTGACACCCCAGTCATATAAACTAGGATCATCTAAATATCTTGTATTATCAAAACAGACATCTCTTACAGCATTTATAGGACCAACACAAAAGGTTTGTTGAAATAAGAGAAATTCATTTTTTGTGCCTGATTGGTCTTTAGTAAGTTGTTCAGCAGGAGCATCATCATAATTTCTTGTGACTTCTATGATTGAACCGTCAATATCATAGGTAGATATCGTATAAGAGCCAGCAGCTTGACTGTTTGAACCAACAACAAACCATGTGTCTGCTGACGGCTCTACATAATGGAAAAATGAAAACGTTGAATGGAACAAACGATTTCCACCTACTTTAGCTCTACCATAAACAACAGGTAGAGGGTGTGCAGTATTTTCTGTTACAGTTTCAAAACCTCCTCTTATTTTTGAATCAGGCGGTTTTGGTGCTTTTGGTTTTGTTAAAACTTGCACAGCAACGACTGCAATAGCTATTATTGGATAAATTATTAGTTCAACAGACATAAATTCTCCTATGCATCATTTACACCTCGACCCCATCTTATTGTAATAGATTCAGAACTTGCAAATATTTCTTCACAGCACGTATCGTGGGGGTGTGTTCTTGCTCTTTCTTCTTTATTCATATAAACACAGTTCTTAAAGTCAAGGTTTGCTACAGGACTTGAACCTTTAACTTCTACTTTAACCTCACCAAACTCATTAGCATCTATTAGGGCTGAAACACCTTCAATCAATCCTCTATAAACTATAAGAGTGTTTGAGAGTTCTTTTAGTGGTTTACCAGAGTTATCTACAAATCCAAACCTAATCTCCATAGTAAAACCAATCAAGTGGTGTGATTTTGCATAATTTATCAAAGCGCGGTCAGGATCTGAAAGCACTATTTTATACAATTCTCTATCAACCTTGCCATCTAATCCGGGAGGGTCTATTGCTAGTATTTTACCATCAGAAGAATAGCTGTGCTTGTCTGTTAATAAACCAGAATCAGTCATTTGTAAATCACTGTAAAACGTTGTTGACGTATACAAAATGCTTTCGTTTTTATCATAAATCCGAAATAATAAAAAAGATTCGATTGCAGGTTCTTCTAGTAATGTTTTTAAAACATCATTAAATTCTATCATAAAGCCTCTATTAGTTTTATTGTACCATTATCCATTAATATACCATCAGTATAGCTCATACCTATTACCGTATCTGTATCAAAGTAGAAATTTCCAATAACGTCATCAGCAATCTGTAAACCAGAGTTTGTAAAGTCTTTACGAATATTTGGAAAAATTTTTAAACTCAGCTCATTAGGGTAAAGTGTTTCGGTAACCATATATATTTTAGTATGACTCTCGGTTCTTATAAAAGTACCTTGTGGTATTGTAAGATTATTAAATAGTAATGTTATTGAAGAATCTGTAACACCTGCTGAACCTTTTAAATCAAACGGAGTTGAAGTGTAAGAACGTTTAGCAACTACTCCTGTGTTTTGTGGCATAATAACTTGCACAATACTGTGATGACCTCTCATTACCATCCATGAAAACAATTCATCTGCTGTAGTAGAGAGGGGTGAGAGATTTGTAGTAATCTCCCACCTTTGTGCAGGTCTTTTAAAAACAGCTCTTTTCAAGCTTTGTGCATCTCCAATGAAAACAGGTTCGTTACTTGTTACTGTAAGTGGTGCTGCAAATTGTGCTATTACAGAACCGTTTCTATATAGACCATACATTATTCTTTCTTGCCTCTTTCTTTATTGTTAGCGTTAACACCTGTTGTGATTTGCGGTATCATTCTCATTATTTCAGCTTTAGTTTGCCTAGAGATATCTCCTGTAACATTCAGGTTTATTATTTGTTGTTTACTATTGTTGTTTGTTTCTCTTGTAGTGATAAGATCAGAAGAACGACTGAAATCAGGAGTAGATGTTAATGCTTCTGTGACAAGCCCACCTTCTGCAAAACCAACTAAACCACCGTTGTTCATCTTTTCTAATAAAGGTCTGTAAGCTTTTGTAACACCAGCTCTAACAACAAACTCTCCATTTGACAACATAGCAGGTATTGAATCAGAAGTAGCTGTACCAGCACCACTAACAAAACCACCAGTAGCGTATCCATTAGGCTCTGGTTTTTTCTTGAACATGTTTATTATGGCCATAATAGGACCCAGCATCTTAAAAATACCAGCTAAGCCTCCCATCATACCACTACCACTACCCATAAGGCTACCAAACATGTTCATAAAACCACCCATTCCACCTCCACCAAGCAGAGATGTCATATTTAGTCCACTAAATAAGCCGCCCATACCACCGCCAAACAAACCGGCTAAACTTCCAAACAGTCCTCCAGCACCAGCAGCAGCCGCACCAGCACCGCCAACACCAGAAGCTATTGCGGGTAATGCAGAGATTAAGCCACCAATAAACATTTTCTTAGGTTTTTTGACTAAACCACCATCAGCTTTCTTTTGGAACAAGCCCATAATCATTGGTAATAAACTACCAAATATACCGCCCATACCGCCAAGCATACCACCCATTCCACCAAGCATGCCTCCTGCACCACCTAGCATGCCTCCTGCACCACCGAATAAAGCTGGTAACATTGAAATAAGACCGCCTAAGAAGTAACCACGTGGACCAGTAGAAGAGCCTGCAACACCTCCGTTTGCAAACCCTTTAGCGTTTAATCTGCTTAACAATGGTAAATACCTTTTAGTACTTGCTGCATTCATTACAAACTCACCGTTTGATAACATTGCAGGGATACTGTCTGATCTTGCTGTTCCGGCTCCGCTTATAAAACCACCATCAGCAAAGCCTAACATCGGCAATATACTGGAAAATAAGCTTAAAAAGCCACTTCCACCACCAGAACCCCCAAACAAAGAACTAAACAACCCGCCTATACCACTAAAAAGACCACCACTACTGCCAGAACCACCAAACAAAGAACCAAACAAGCTGGATAGGCCGCTAAACATACCACCGCCACTAGAACTACCAGAGCTAAACAAGCTGGACAGGCCACTAAAAATACCACCACTACCAGAACCACCAAAATTAAACAAGCTGGATAGACCACTAGACAAAGAACCAAACAAATCACTAACAGTTTTTCCTATAAAACCGCTTTCTCCGAAAAGATCTGCAATTGTTGTTGATGCTTCACCAAAGAAGTCTCCAAAACCTGTTGTAAGGTTTGAAAAGAAGCTTTCTTCTGCTTGTGAAGGAGTATTGCCTGTTTGCAATATACTTTCAAAACTTAAAAGATCTTTACCAGCATTTCCAAAAGGAAGGTCTGAACTTTTGTCTTTAAAAGTAGTATCTAATACACCTGTTAAAGAGTTACCCCAAAAAGAGTCTTCAGAAGAAGGGTTTATAATTGCATTATCAAGTGTTGTCCCAAAGAAATCACTTTTATCAAGATCACTAAAAGATTTACTAAAGCTATCAGGTAAACTTTCAAGCAAACCTCCTGCAGTATCTGCAGCATTTGCTGTAACAGCTGCAGCGAAGATTCCAACAGAAGTAGCAAAAGAGCTTACTGATGTTTGAAAGATAGTATCAGATAAATCTATTTCAGTAGTTTTACCAAAAAACTCTTTTAAACCGCTCATAGCATCTTCAAAAAGACCTTCAAAGTTTAGGCTATCAAAGAGGCTGTCAGTAAACCCTTCTAATGCCATATCAAAAATTTTCTCACTAAGACTATGAGCTAAAGACTTGATATCACCTTCACCACGAATAAAAGACTTAATACCAGACACAAAAGATTCTTTAAAACCGGATACCAAACCTCTAGCTATTAAAGATATTGTGTTATTAGCACTGCTCTCTTTTCTTAATGTTTCAATATTTTTATCAACTGCTTGAAGAGTATTTAGATATCTATCATCTTCTTCTTTAGTTCCAGTACCTAATTTACTTTCTAAAATCTTCTTAGCAAGAATATTCTTATTAAGCTCATTTACTCTTTCACGACCAAGTCTTGCAGATTCTGTAGGAGTCAATTCAGCTAATTTACCTAAAGATCTTAAATCAGCTTTTGCATTTGTTATCATCTTTTTCAAAGAATCAAAAGCTTGAGAAAGTCTTTCATTAGTCTCATCTAAGTTGCTATTTTCTAAAATTTTATTAATTGTTTCTATTTTACTTTTGGTATTACCATATAACAAAACTTGAGACTCTAAAAGACGTTCTGTAGCCTCTTTTGCATCTCTTTCAGCAACAGTAGCTTTAAAAATGTCTTCTAAGCTTGAACCAGCTTCTAAGGACTTATCTTTTGCAATTTTTAAAACATCTCTTAAAGCTTTTAACTTTTCTAAGAGATTTGGAGCAACGTTGTCAAGATTTTTAAAATAAGAGTTAAAGTCAACACCAAGACTCGTGTTTAAAATAGACAATTTGTCTTTAGCAGATCCGTATAAAAAGACTTCTTTCTCTAAAAGCTCATTAGCATCTTTTCTAGCTTTTATTTGTTGTTTTATAGCTTTAAGCAAGTCTTTGCTTGTTTTTGCATTTTTTAAAGCAGTCTCAGCATCTTTATAGCTTTTAGAAAAACCTTTAATATTGCTAAAAAACGGTTTTGAGAGCTGAGTAAGACCTTCTGCATATGCGTTTAAATCTATTCCAAGATTCTTAAAGCTATCTTCAACATCACCGGAACCGATACCGGATGAAGATTTTATTGAACTACTTTTTGTAGAAGCAATCCCTTCTTCAATTATCTTTTTACGATAACTCTTTATTTGGTTTATTTGGTTTTCTAAAAGTTCTCTAGCTTTCGGTTGTTTTTCTTTAGCCAATTTCTCTTCTAAACTTGTAAGTTCGCCACCAAGCGTTACTATTTTATAGTTTAAATAAGATAACTTGTCTGCTGTTTCAACAGAAACTGTATATCCTAGCTTTTTAAGACTTTCTTGAAAGGATAATATACCCTGATTACCAGATGTCATATTACCAAAGGTTTTTGAAAAACCACTCATCATATTGTCTTTTATCTTTTCAAATTTAGAAAGAAAATCATCAAAACGATTTGATTCAGGTTGTGTAAAAGATTCGTTAGCTTTTAAAATAGGATTATTTATAGCAGCATTTACAGCATCACTAACAGTAATTTGATTTGCTGTTTTAATCAAAATATTTTTACCAGTAATAACATCTAAATTTTCAGATACAGCATTTGAAACACGTGGTCCAACAGAACCACCTTTTTCAAATCTAGAATATGTTCCGCTATTAATTTGTTCAAGTAATGGTAAAAATTTTTTAGTTTGTTCAGCATTAACAACATATTCACCATTAGAAAGCATCGCAGGTATTGAATCAGATGTTCCAGTACCAGGGCCGATTATGTATCCGCCTGTTGCCTTTTTAAGAGGAGGTGGAACAGTTGATGAATTTTTTGAAACAGAAACACCAGTGACTTCATTAAACAGATCAACAAACTTATCACCAATTGCGTCAAAAAGATTATTTATTTTTTCTTTTAAATAGTCAACTGAAAATACAGTTGTTACCCACTCTTTTGTGTCTTTAAAAAGATCTCCGACTGATTCAAAGAAGACAGAAACATCTAAAACAATTCTTTCATAATAGTATATTGCTCTTTCTTTTAAGTAATTAAAGAGATCTACGGCTGGCTGTAAAAATGCTACAATTTGATCGAGCCAATATGCAAACATTCCTTCTAATCTATCTTGTGCTGGACCTTCAAAGCCGTTTAAAGCGGCTTCTGCAACTCTTCTAAGAACACCTGCAAAACCAGTACTCCATACCTGATTAACTTCATTTTTTAATTTTTCAGTAGATTCGCCACCAAAACCTTCAAAAATAGAAAGAACTAATAATTTAACTTTCTTTCCTAGAAATTCAACCCCTTCTAATGCAGATTCAGCACCTGGGATGTCTTTTGTTAAAGACAAATAAGAACTACGTGCTTTTTCATACTTTTCAGAAACAGGGCGTTTTAGTCTCTTATCAAGCCACTTATTCAAATCGTTTGCCATTTCTTCTGGCAAACTTCTGAAAATAACACCTAAAGAAGCAATTGTACCTACAATTAAAAGTAAAGGACCAACCAATGGCGCACCAAATATAGCCGCAAGAGCTGGAAATACAATACTAGAAAAAACAGCAACTAAACCAGCACCAAGAGCTGTTGTTACAGCCGCTGCTATTGCCTGAGAAACAGTAGTAGTAAAAAAGATAATTCCTAACTTCTCAAGGCTAGTGGCTTTATCCCCTAAGTCTAATGCAATTGCGCTCCCTAGTTGAAAACCACCTGTGGCCCCTATGATTCCACCTAAATTTGCAAAAGTAGATATAATACCTTGTTTTGTTTCAGCAACATTTTCTTTAAAAGTTTTTGAAATCTCTTTAATACCGCTTTTAAGCTCAGCTACACTTTTTCGATAATTGTTTTGAAAGTCAGAAGAATTAAACTTCTGTTGTCGTATTATAGCTTCTCTTTGTATTTGTGCAGCTTCATACAATTTCTTAAAAGCAGCTAACTCAACAGGTGACAAACCTGTAAAATCTTTGGTACGTAACCGTCTATCAACATCTCCTAAAGAGAACCTGCCACCGCTTGCAACATTAAACAACCACTCTTTTCTAGCAAATGCAGCATTAGCTGCAGGAACCTGCCTGGCTATTTGATTAGAAGCATCTGTAAAACCTTTTTGAATTTTTTCTAAATTACGAACCATAGTTCTTCTTTCAAAAAACTTCTCAAGATTTATAGCGGCTTTTGTGGGAGCCGTTACGGTAAACTTAATCATATCCATGAATTTTGTTCTGAATGTTTCAAACAAAAGCATAGATTTTAATACAACAGACAAGGCAGCAGCTGGGTTTGCAAAAGCATTATGTGGTAATATAAGTCGAATACCTTTTGCAATTATTTCTACAAAATTGTATGCAACATCTTGGAAGAAAGTATTTACTGCTTTTGAGCCAACAGCACCAGTAGTCAACACGACACCTACTGTAGACACTAAACTTAAAATAAAAGAACGTAAAGGACCGCCATCAAGTAATTTAGAAATACCATAAGAGATTGCTCCTACAATTGTAGTTGCAGCTCCTACACGGTAATCAAAAGTCCCTGTTTCTTCTTTAGAAGGAAAAGCGTTTAAAAAATCATGACCAATAACAGGTTTGTCTTTCAGTCTACGTTTCCTACCCCTGCCTACTCTTGAAGATTCACTAGTATCAACAGGTGTACCGTAAAGAGTGCCTGGGTATATATCTTTAATTCCTGCTGCTTGTTTAAAAAACCGCACTATACCAAGGTCATTAACCCTGTATTGCATTGTCTTGATTATTTCAAAAACAACGTCTTTTATTTTACCAAGACTGTCAAGAACGCTGTCAGCTTTAAAAATGTCTCCAAACGTTAAACCCATTTCTTTTAATTTCTTTTGGAAATCTTTATCAGGTAACACAAATAACGCTGAAAATGTAGCAAAAACTCCCGTTAAAACCAAACCAACTTTTAATAATATTTTTGAAAGATTAAAAGCTTCTGTTCTAATTCTGGAAAAAGCTGTAAGCAAAGCACCTGTTGTGAAAAGCATTGCTTTTACTTTTGAACTAGTTGATGCAAAACCGTTTGCAACATCATTTGTAAAGCTTTTAACAGCTTTTAAAGGCTTATCACCAAGCCTCTTAAACCACGCAACTGTCATATTAATCAGATCCGGTACAGATGAATGACCAATCACATCATCATATAACCACCAAAAGGTTTTTGAAACTTTTTCAGCCCAGTTGCTAACATAATCAAAGGCCTTTTCTAGATTAGGAAAAACCTTAAAAACGTCAATTTCTTTTAAATATATTTTAATATTACTAAAAGCATTTGTTAAAAACTTTTCAAGATCTTTTACAACCGTAACAAATGTTGCCTTTAAATCAATCTTACTAACAAAAGTTTTTACTTTAGCAATAGCTTTTAATAACAATGCCTCAAATACTGTAAAGGTGTTTTGAAAAACCAGTTTTAACTGTTGACCTATTGCTGAAAAGATAGCAACAGTAAACAAGGCAATATCTTTTAACTGTTGTACAAGAGGGTTTAAAGCATTTGCTATTAAATTGAATACTCGTTCAACAGAAGACAAAGGTTCTATAACATTTCTTAAAATTGTGCTTTTTAAGATTATTATATGATATTCAAAATCTTCTGCAAACATTAAAACACGATTAGCAACTTTATCAATATATTTTGCAATGTTTGGAAAAGCACTGAAAAAGTACCTTGCCATAGAATCAAACGCTATTTTTACAGCTTGAGATAGATTCCCTACAGATTCTGCTAATGTTATTGTTGTTTTGTTAAAAGCCCTTTGGACAGCCGCCTCAGCTTTAAGAGAGGCTCTTAGAATTTTATCAGTAGACAATTCACCGGCTGTACTCATTTCACGCAAGCCAGCAATTGTTGTTGAAAGGGCTTTAGCTATTTCCCTTGTAAAGATTGGAGCATTTTCTGAAAGAGATCTAAATTCATCACCTTGCAACCTGCCTGATGCTAAAGCTTGACCAAGTTGTATAATAGCTGAATTAGCTTCTTGTGCATTAGCCCCTGATAGCTTTAAAGACTGTGCAACTGTTTTTGTAACTCTTGCGGCATCTTGTTGGCTTAAATTAAATTCTTTTCCAGAAAGAGATATTTTAGAAAATAATGTAGTAATAGCGTTTAAATCTGAACGCGTACTTATTGAAATTCTTCTCGTCTCTTTAATAGCATTATTAAAGTCAGCTTGACTGTTAGTAATGTTTTTTAGTTTATTATCTAAAAGTACAAAATCATCTGCAGTATTAGCAAAAAATTTGACTGTTTGGAAAGAAGCAAAAGCAACTGCTGCACCTTTTAAGGCAATATTAAGTCTATTAAAATTATAAGTAGACTTATTTGAAGCTCTGTCGATCTTGTTAAAAGTCTTTTGACCTTCATTACCTAACTTGTTTAAATTTTTAGTTACAGCTTTTGTATTGCTATCTAATGTAGTTAATCCGTCATTTGAAGACATCTTAAATCTTGGTATTTTAGCATTTTTAGCTAAATCAGCAATTTTTCTATTTAAAGCTGCTAATTTTTGACTAGCATCTTCTGTAGCCAAGGAAACAGGAACAACTACACCGGACATAATACACCTACTTATAACTTACAATAATTCCGTTTGGTTTTAAAAATCTGTTAGATAACAGCGTTTTTTCAATAAAATACTCAGGTGCTTGTTGCGAAGAACCTTTGTTTAAATACTCAAGATACTCTGTGTTGTTTTCAACACCTGATTTAGTAACTGTCCAGTTGTCTCTTGCATTCCCAGTATCAACAGGTGTAACAGCTCTTAACTGTTCAACAAGCTTATGTTTGAGTTTTTCTAAATCAACATTTTTTAAAACGTCTTTTAATTCGATTTTTACCATTTCAATTTATCTCCACCTTTAGCATTCATCAATTTCATGAAGAAAGCTGAATTCTTAAGATTAGCAGTATTACCTTCTTTGTTTCTAGAATCTTCTGCAATCCTTGCTAAAGAAGAAAATATTTTTTCTGGTTTTTCTTTAACACCAAACGATTGCATTATTAAAGCAGTTCTGTAATCTTCTCTCCAACCAATAGGACGTTTATCAAGAAACAACATCCACTTTTGAAACTCATCATTTGGCATTTCATTTTCAAGTTGATAAACAGGCGTTCTTAATAAAAGAGCTAGCTCAAATAAAGCTAACTCTTCTTCGCCTATTTCTACTTTCCCTCGACTAAACCAGAGAATTGCATAATATTGTTAGAAAGTTTTGACAACTCATCAATAGAGAAATCATCAAAATCTTCATCAGAAAGACTTTCAGCGTCTTCTACTCCAAGACGAATAACTTTTCGAAGGATATCATAATGCTTATCTTCATCGGTTTCAGCTTGAATTGCAAGCTGTCTAATTTCATTTACTTCTGAGATGCTCAGCTTGAAAATTTTGACGTCTTCACCCATGAATTTAACTGTCTTGCTTAACTTACGACCAACAAGACCTTTGATACCTTTACCTTCTACTTTGATAACAGACATTATTCACCTCTAAATTCTTTTTTATTTACCAGTTGAAAATCATCAACCATTTTTCTTAATCCATGCAGTTTAGCTAGTGTTTCAAAAACTTCTGCACCCTTTTCTTGATCACCTTCAAAGTCTTTCAACCTATCAAAGGTTTTCCTAATACTAATATCTATAGCTTTTCGCATATGCTTTGTTGTTGTTTTTAGAACAAAGCTTGTACTAAAAGGTTTATCTTTCATTCAAATATTCCTAAATAAAGGGTAGCATCATTGTACTACCCTTTTGTTAATTAACTATTAAGCAGCATCAACAGTATAGATTCCAAAGAATTCTGATTGAGCTGATAAAGTCAATGTTGCTGTGTTAGCGTCAGTTAATTGAGGGTTAAGCAACAAAGCCTCGATTTTACCGATAAAATACCAAACAGAGTTTTCAACACTACCAATACCAGTTGTACCGGTGGTAGAGTCATAACCAGTAGGTTCAGTGTTCATAAGAGCAAAACGGAACACATACTGATTACCATCACCAACAGCAGCACCTAACAGAGTAGAATCAGCCCAATCAGAAGCTACTAAATTGATTGTCAGTTCTAAGTTAGGTGAATCTGATTGACCTTGGATTTGTTGTGAAGTTTTTGCACCATAAACAGGAACGTTTACAATGTTAGGTGGTGTACCTAATGAAGGAAACTCACGAACGTTTTTAACACGTACAAAAGTATTTGCAGCTTTAGTACCACCTGATGATTCAATCTCTGTAGCAAACAAAGCATCAAACTCAGCTTTTGTATCTAATGTTGCAAAATCAGGCGGTGTGCTTGGCATAGCTAATGCCAAGTCAGAAAACATACCCGCGCCAATAGATGATAAATGAGACATTAACTTTCTCCGAAGAAATTAAAAGGGATTGTATATAAAGTTCGATACAAATCACTATTATCACGGTCAATACCGTCTGGTGATAAGGAACTGTTACTAAACTGTATAACACCTGCATCTACTTTAATAGATTTGCCTTGTAGATAGGCATCAAGTGTATCTGCTAATAAATTAGAACTGCTTGGTCCTTTATTTTTAACAGTAAATATTTCTATATTCAATAAACCTCTTGCTGATGTCAGGTTGATTCCGGTATCAGAAGACAATATTGTAACTCTCAAATAATCACTATTCTCTACTTTACCTGTAAAGTTGCTAGGAAATATTTTGATATTCTCACTTAACCATGCTTCTGTACTAAACACAGAAAACACAGCCTCTTGCGTTGCTGAATATTTACCCATTATGCTACCTCTACAGTTTTTACTTTCAAGATATAACCATCACTTTCAAATGGTGTTTTTAGTTTGTAAGTTTTACTGTCAAAAGTAACAGTATCAAAAACACCAAAATCACTAACATCACTCTGTTTGAAAAGAATATCATAATAAAAAGAATGAGAACCATCTTGTTGTTTTTTAGTTACTTTCTCAACAACACCTTTTACTACTATTGAACTAACATACTCAGAAGTGCTTGTTCCTGTTGAAAAATCAAAAGAACCTTCTGAGTATTTATTGATAGTTATGTCTTTAGCAAGAGTACCTATTAGTTTAAAAGCTAGATCTACATTTCTCTTAACTAAACTATCTAAGCTCATTAGTTAGCCCTCCACCAAGTCTTTGAACCAGCATTTACTAGTAAAGGTCTTGTTAAAGAACGAACAGAATTAGATAGTTTGTTAGGGTTGTTTATGAACTCTAATTTAATAGAACCTACTTCTAAGTTTTTAACTGTACCACTACTATCTAACAAGCCATCATTGTTTAATAAATGATAAGCTAGTTCTAGATTAGCTTTGATAATTCTGTTGGGAACAACAGTTTCTTCTAGAACAACCAAAGAACCAATCTTAGGATCAAAGTATTCGCCAGTTCTAGGAAAAGCTAAATCTTGATCTTCATATACAGCCGAGCCTGTCCAAGACATTAAATCTAACATGCTAGTGGCTGTAATTAAGGCTTGAGCTTTTAAAGTAGCATCTGCTTCAACCCATGCAGCTACATCTAATTTATCTGCAAAGTAAAGATCAGCCTCTTCTACTGTAACATAAGAATTAACGCCTTTAGACAAAGCCATGACTTACCTCTTACGAGTGGAAAATAGGCAGGATGCCTAATGAAAGTGCAGAAGCAGACTTACGAGTCCAAACACCAGTAGTACTTGCTAAGACATCTGTAGCAGCTGTTAATGCTTTTTGAGTACCAGACTCAAGAACATCATAGTAGTTTGCATTGCTTGGGAAAGCAACTTGAGAACCAGCCCAGTTGTAACCAGCAGGAGCTAATACATAACCCCAACGATACCAGATAGAAGTAGTACCACCACCATGATAAGCTTTAGCATCACGTTGAATCTCTACAGGATAAGGTACAGCCAGAGAAGACATTGCAATTGCACCAGGCAATACAATAAAAGAAGTCTTAGCCCCTGCAATATCAACACCAGCACCTGTATTGATTTTAGTCAGTTCTGCACTTGACAGAGACTGATTAGCTCTGGTTTGGATTAAACGCAGTTTACCATTAAAGATAGTGTTGAATTCAATAGAACCATCACGAACACGATCACTATCTACTAAGTTAGCTGAACGTAAGGAAGACATTACTTCAGGAGAGGCTACTAAATAAGCGTATTCTGGAGAATAGTCTTTCCAAGCTTTATCCATTGCTTCTAAGAAGCCTTCAGCTCGTTGAGCACCAACATAAGCAGCATTAGCTGTTGTACCGTCAGCTTCATAGCCTACTTTGTTGATCAGTTTAGCTGAACCTAAGTCTACATAGAAACCATATTTAAGGTCAGTAGGATCGTTGTCAAAGGTCTGACCACCTAAGCCTGTACCACCACCACCAACAGCAGCACCGTTGATAGCTTCAGAGATAGCAACACCACGTAAGATAGCCAGAATAGCATCGTGTTCGTCTGTAGCACGAGTTTGACCGAAATCACGACCAATCTTAGCCAGACCGTCTTGTTGGCTGACAACTTGTTGCATATTAACAGAGTCAGCACCGTGAGTACGGACTGTTTTAATATAGTTTAAGAAATCAGAACTAAAGCTGGTAGTTGTACCGGCAGTTGCTGATGTCAAACTAGCAACGTTAATTGTTGGGTTTAAAGGTTTCATCCAACGCATCTGACCAACAAAGGTCTCTGTGCTGGTGTCGATTTGTGGGTTAGAACCTACGATACCTGTACCAGATAGCTTTTTAGCATCTGTGTAAGCTTCATCAGAGTAAGCACTAACTGCGCTTTGTAATGCGTATTCGGTAGCACCGTTAATATCAGTTCTTAAAGTCATTTATTTATACCATTAATTAAAAATTTATCAAAGCTTACCCTCATTAGCGAGTTTAAGCACTTCAGCTTGTGTCATTTCAAACAGAGACCTTTTAGAACTAGGAGAATTGCTTGTAACATTAGAACTAGTACCTCCACCAGAATTTACTTTAGGCTTAAATAAAAAGGACTGCTCTTCACTTTCAGCATACCCTTTAACAAAATCCTTTAAAGTAGCTCCAGATTCGTGTACCCAATTACCATCTTTATCTTGGACAAGTTGTACAGATATTTCTTTAAAAGCTAGGTCTTTTGCTTTATTGTTTTTAAAGTCTAAACCACCTAACTCACTAGATAATATACTATCTCTTGTCAAACCTAATATTTGATTCTTTAATGTTTTATTTTCATTCTCTATTTCAGCAAGTTTCATTTCATAAGCTTCTTTATGTTTACCCTCTTCTTCAAGCCTTTTTAATTTAGCTTGTTTTTCTTGCTGTTCATATTCTGCAGCCTTTTTAAGAGCTAAATCCCTTTCAGCATACAATTTGTCCATAGACTCTTTGATTGAAAAGAATTTTTCTTTGTAACTAGCTTCTGATTCAGTAGTCTCTGTTTGTTTAGCAGGAGCTTCAGGCTCTACTGGTTCTTCTACTGAATTGTTTTCTTCTTGCACGTCTTGTTCTGTCATTTTAATTACCTTGAGCACCGCTCAAAATCGCCTCACCGAGACTAACCAATACCATACCAATATTTATTTTTATCGAAAGTGTGTTGAATATCTTCTAAGATATCTTCTTTCTTTAAAATATCAGCATCTTCTAGTGTTTTACCACCAACAACAGACCTACCAGCCACCGGAAGGAGACCTGTGTCAATAGCTTCGTTTAAATACTTATCGTATTCTTCTTGAGGAAGACCACGTTTCCTCATCTCATTTAATGTATCTAATAATGAATTTTTAGAGATTGTTGATGCATAGATCTGTCTTAAAGCATCTCTTGCTTCAAGCATATCAGCTGCATTAGTGACAAAAGCGTCATGAACAGTGCTTGTAGGTACACTATTCTTTTGCCCCCACAAGTGAAACTGTTTGACAAGTGTAGCATCATTACTGTGGTTACCGTTCACTCCAAATGCTGTTCTTGCTTTTTGAACATCAGAGATATCGTTGAACTTACCACTTTTGTTTCTAAGCTCTTCCCACCAATTTGGTTCTGTTTTTTGTTCAACTTGTATAATACTTGTTTGCCAAACACCATTTTGTTTATAAAGAAGTTTCTCTTCAAAGCTAGACGTAAAAACCTGTTCTAATACTTTACCATCAAAATTAACCCAAGGAACACTAGTCCAACTTTTAGGCATTTTATTAGCATAGAATATTTCTCTACCTTTAGCAATGTCTTCTGAGAACAGTTCTAATTTACCAATCTTAAAACCTGTTCTTCTAAACTTAGGAGTTTCAACACCAAACAATATTTTGTCAATTAAAGAATCTTTGTCCAAAACATGTAATCTTTTTAATAAAATGTTTCTAACTGATTCAGATCTTACACCCAGTATTCTTGATATTATAGGGTGAAATTTTATTTCATTTCTTTGTTTAAACAATCTTCTTTCTAAGATCTTATAAGGGTCTAGTGCAGCTTGCTTAGGTGCTGCAGTTGTTAGATAAGTCTCAGCAAGTCTTCCAAAGTACCTACTAAAGTCTCTTAAAATAGGTACTTGTTCTCCTAAATGTTCAGACATTATTCTGGCAATATTTTGAAAGTCTTTTGGTGTAACAGTATCTAATTGGTTTCTTGATAACTTCTCAACAACGTCTTTTGTTTTAGAATCTAAGAACCACAACTCAGACATTATCTCATCACCAATAGGTGTACCCTTATTAAATGCATCTCTAACATCAGCTCTTAAAGCCATTAACTGATCATAAGTATAAGTGTCAAAACTTTTATATCTAGCAGCTCTAGCACTTATTTGTTGGAGTACCGCATCCCTTTCAGAAGCCTTTACTACTAAAAAATCATCACTCTTGTCTAAAACTTTGGCTAGCTTTGCTTCAACATTCATAGCAGCTGTCTTTGCACCAGCACCATAGAAAGTGACCATGTTTTGAGCCTTTGCAGCTTTTCTTAGATCCTTTTCAGTCAAGCCTAAACGTTTATTCATTTCTATAAAACGAGGGTCATTAAAAGTAGCAGCAGCTATTTCATCATAAAGTCTTCGTTTTTGATTTGTAGAAATAACATTAGACAACTCAGCAAGTTGTTTGTTCTTTGTTGTTAAGGCAATAATTTGAGCACCACTACTACTAGCATCTTGTTCAAGAGCTAAAGATGTGTTGTAGTCTTCTAATAAATGACTTTTATCGACCTTTGTTGCATCTAGTGTAGAAATGTTTTTCAAATCTTCTGTAGAAAGTTGATAATGAGAGGTCTTTAATCCGTTCTTATCAAACATCTTGGGGTCAGTCGTATAGCTCTTGCTTTTGATATTTATTGTAACAGTCTTATCATCTGCAAATCGTAAGCGGTCAACACCTCTTGAATGACCTAACCATGCTGCAGCTTGTTTTGGCTGTGTATAAGGCTCGCCAGCATCAAACTCGACTCTAAAACCTTTTTCTTCAAGTCTTTGTTTTATATCACCATAGAAAGCGTCAGCCTCTTTTTGCATATGCTTTAAATATTTAGGATTACCTTTGACAATAATAGCTAGAGGTTTTTGGTCTTGCAGATAGTTATCAATTTTAGCCATCTCAATAGCATATCTTAACAGTTTACCTTGTTCTTCACCATCAACCGCTTGTAATAAAGGTGACTCTAAAACAGCTCTAATATCGTCAGGTTTCTTTCTAAGCATGTGATTGCCTATTTTAACAAGATCTTTACGCCATCTTTCAGCTATCTTTTGTCTACCAAGAACTGATAGTGAGTTGTAAGAGCCTTCTAACTCATCACTCAAACCACCAATAAAACTACCAATTTGATCTTGTAAGTTTAGGAATCCACGTTGACCTAAAGGTTTAGCCTCAGCTGTGTTTAAGAAAGGTCTAAAAGCTTCACCACTCTGTGGTCCAATAAAGCCTCTTTCGTATATACGAGCACGATGATCTAAGAAAGGTACATTACCAAAAGCATGATTGTTTTTTCTATGCCAAGCCATAGCTTTAAACCTTTCATAACTATCACCACGTTCTACAATATACTGTCGATAGTTATTCAATTCATCAAAGTACTTAGCCCTGCCTTTGTCATCTTTAAAGAATAAGAGTTTGTCAATGAAATCATAAAAATCTTCATCAACCTTATATTTAGTACTTGCTGCCCAGTTTAAAGCATTAGCCATGTCCTTATCAATCACATCTTCTGGAAAATCCTTAAAAGATGATGTAGAAGTAATAGGAATTCTTGTATCGTATTTATCAATAAAATAAGTTTTAAAACCTGGCTTTATTGTTAGTTGTTTATCAATAACCCCTGAACGTAAGCCTATATCAACTTCTCTATGTTTCTTTGCATATTCTAAAATAGAAGGATGAACAATTCTCAAGAATGTCATTTGAGTATCATAGTAAGGGCCAAAATATTGACCACTACGATTACTCTTCATTCTTCTTTTTTGAACACCATAAGTATCTAATACAAAGAAGCCTTTCTCATTAGCATCGTCTAATAACTTGACTCCAAGCTTATACCACTCATTTCTACTACCACGATAATTAGCCAGATTATATAGGTCTCTACCAATAGATACAGCTAGCTGGTCTCTGTCTGGACTGTCAGCTAGTGACAATCGTTTCATAAACTTTAAATAGAACTCATCTTTGTCTCGATCAGTCAACCTTATTTCTAACTTTAAAGGAATCTTAGTATCAATAAAACCTCTTAATTTACCAGCTAGTTTAACAGCTTTAAAGTCATCCCACTTATTTATAAACTTAATATTTTCTAGTAAATTTTGATTTAGTTTATATAAATCTGACTCACCAAGAACAGGATCAATAAAAGAATCATTAGCAAGTCTTTTTATAAAATTAGAATCTCGTCTAAGATTAGTTTCAATATTATCTGATATGTTCATTATATCAAATTTTAACTGAGACTGAATTACAGCTTTTAAATTAGCCCAAGGTTCTTTGTTTCTTCTAAATCTACTTATAATATTTCTTAAATTCTCAACTATAACAGCTGTCTCATTAACACCCAAATCTGTTCTAAGATCTTCTGCTAAAGATTTTATAAAAGAAATGTCATTAGGTTTTAAGTCAGCAGATTCTTCTACTAGTCTTAAAGCATTGTCATAAACACTTGGATGGGGCGCATATAGCCTAGCATCATCGTATCTTCCTGTTAGTGGGTTAAATACCAAGTTGTTTTCTGTTGGTGGTGTTGTTAGCACTCTCCTTTTATTTGCTTTCTTAGAACCTAAATTAACACCTCTATAATTAGTTAAAGACAACTGACCATCAAGGTCTCTTGATTGTAATAAGAAGTATTCTTTTAGAGTGTCTTTTAAGTCAAACAATTCTTCAGGTCTAGTTGCACCTAATTTCAACATGTCAAGCTTTACTTTAGCATCTGCAAACCGTTGTACATCCCCAGGAACGCCATAGCCACCATCAGATATCTTTCTTAAGGTTTTAATTGAAACACCATTACCAGCGGGTGTTATAAACTTGTCTAAAGTTAATCTACCAGATCTAAACAGCTCAAGCTTACTTTTATCGTTAATGTGTCTTAATTGGACTTCTGGTGGTTGTCGTCTTAGCCAGTCACTATATGATTCTTTCAATGGTGTTGTACCATCATAGTAAGCTTTCTGCTTATCACTTAACTTTTTAAGGTTTCTATACCTTATTTGTCCAATACTCTCTAGTGAAGCTAAGTCTTCATATTTCTTAACAACAGGTGTCGTAGTCGATCTACAATGCCAGTGAGCTGGTGGCAAATGCTTAATATCGTCCACAGGATATATTTTAGAATCCCGACTAGCACAAATAGGGGTAGTACGAGAATCAAGAACAGCAACATACTGCCACCCGTATAGAGCTTGCTTATTAGCTTCATACACTTCTCTGTCAGCTTGTGAGGTTACACTTGTTATTCCAGTTCTTACAAGACCTAAGGCTTTGTTTCTTGTAATTTTAAAAGCACTAGAACGTTGAATTAATGTTGCTATATCAGATTCAGACATACCATTAGAAATACCTTGTCTTATCATAGACTCGACTTTTCTTTTTTCTATAGCTGCCATCCCTTTCCAGCCTTCTTCTAGTGTAACATCACTATATAATGGGCGTTTTAAGACGATATCTTCAGCAATACGTCTTGTAGGTCGTCTTGTATCCCAAATATCTTTTAAACTATTACTCATTGCTGAATGAGTAAATGATACTTGGTCTAAAACAAGATCAATTAAATCTCGTTGTGATTGATTAAACAATAAACTAAAAGTACTCTCATACTGTTTATCTAAAGGTTTATTTTCTTTAATTAATTCTCCTACTTTTTTCTCATGTTCTTGAAGAACACTTAATGCTTTGTTTGAAGTTCTCTTCTCAAAGAGTCTGAGCATTGCTGACCGATTAACTTTACGGTCATAGATATCATCTGTTGCACCCATTATATTAACCTATATTTATTTGACTATCTGGAACAACCTTAGGTGTTGTAAATTCATCACTATTAATTTCATTAGCAGCATCTTCATCGTCATAATCAGAAGGTAAGATATCGTTTTGTTTAAGAATCTGTAACCAAGTTGTTCTTGGTATTAATTGTGACTCATACCACTCAGTAACCAATCTCATCCAATCAGCACCAATTTGTGTTGGTTGAAAATCAGCTGATAAGTTAAACACAACATCAGAAGATGGTACTGGTTTACCATATTTCCACTCTAACATGAAAGCTAAAATATTTGTCAATGTGTTGCTTATCTGAGTATTTAATAAACCCAGTGTTGCTGTCTGTGCAGCATTTCTAATTGTTAACGCAATGCCTGATTGCGCAGACTCAGGCGACAACATTCTTATACCCATCTTAGCCATTTCTTCTATGGAACTTAATATAGCTTTTTCCATATCTTTTAAAGCATCTGTTGGTGTCTCTAGTACAGAAATAGCTTCACCTTGACGTACTCTTAACCAAGAACCTAATCCTGATGAAACCAACTCATCAAACTCTTCATCTGACATGTCTGAAGCTACTACAGGTGTAAAAGTACTTGCACCATATAATAAATGGTTTCTTCTACTCATTTTATTATATAAAGAAACTTCTTTGTCAACTAAAGGAGTAATGAAAGGTTCTTCAACACCTATTTGTCCTGTTAATGGCCATAAAGGAATAAACCTTAATCTTTCACCTTGTACATAAAAATCAGATTGAGTGTCTATTAAATTAAACTTTTCACCAGAAGGAGAGTATTCATTATAAACAGAACCATTTACAAAGAAAGGTGTTTCATCTTTATTAGCAATAAACTTTCTAACTTGATAATAACCATTAACAATTTCATGTACCCACACAGTGTCTACATATCTAGGATGGAATTCATCATCAGGATATATTTCCTCATAAGCTCTTATAATAGCTGATGATAGCAGTTGCTGTCCTGTTAAAGGATCAACAGCTACTCTCCAGTTGATAATGTTCTCTGCTTTATATAAAATAGGATAAGGTGATAAAGGTTCTTCCAATGAGTAAGCTTGTTCTTCTGTAATAGAAGGATAATCAATATAAACCCAGCTACTGCCTGTAATCAACTCTTCATTTAAAGCTTCAGCTAAAAACACAGATAAAGGTGAACTGTCTTGTCCAAACTCATCTAATATCCAAGACCTAGCTTCTTTAGGTAAGTAGTCTGGTAATTCTAAGTGTGGTTGTTTTCTTAATAAACCACCAACAATAAATTTAGCATAAAGGCTTACAAGACCAGGCAATTCAGCTTCAGCTTTATAAAACTCATATTGTTGAGCAGACATAGAAGGGCTGAACGGTATTAATAAGTTAGAAAAATATAAAGTATCAAGTAAACCATCATATTCTTTAACAAATCTCTCACCACCGCACACCGCTCTATTCTTCTCCCATATCTTCTTCATGGAAGAGTATGCTGGACAAGGATCAGCTACTCCTAGTTTTTGAATCGATGCGCGTATAGCCATTATTCACCTCTAAGAGCTTTATTAAAAGTTTCTACAGAACCTTCAAACCTTTCATTGTTTCTGTTGTTTATTGCAACAATCTCACCATCACTAGCTCCTGCAAAAATAGACCAGTTTCTAATGTTTGTATCTTTTAACTTCTTAGTCATACTAAAACTAATATTTTCATTAGTACTTGCTGTATTGTCAACCTCAACAGCAATTGGTTTTGTTATTTTTGAATTAATAATACTCATGTCTTATTTCCCATAATAAGGGGCAGCTTTTCTTAAGTAAAAAGGTATCTTAGCACTGATACGTTTTCCAACTTTACCAATGATAGAAATAACACCCCAAGTATTACTAAAAGAAGTACCAAAAGAATTGCCCCAAGCACTCATGTTGGTCCCCACTCATCACCAGCAATACCTGTTCCTTTTACAAGTACGTTGTTGATATATTTAATATTAACATCAGGAACAGCTGAAGAAGAAAGCCTAGATGAGATCGAGGCATCTAAGTTTGCTAATTCAGCTGTTAACTCTGCTCTTACAGCTAATGCCGTTTCTAATGACATGTCTGTCAAAGACAATGAAACAGCATCAGCATTTTCACTTGCTGTGGGTATTGCAGCAAAATCACTGGCTAGAGAAGCTTTTACTGCTGTAGCAATGCTGTCAGTATCAACAGCACCACCAACATTTACAGTATTAACTAATGTAGCTACTACCACAGGTCTTTGTAATACTTCTTTAAAAGTAAAGTATGCGCTGTCATAATCATCTGAAAACAATACACCAGTCACACCTGTCTTAGAGAAGTCTATTAAAAGCTTCCAACCATTAATTAAGAAGTAAGTATCACCTGTTTGACCACCAGGGACAGGATCTAAACCTGTATACCTCATGGCTAAATAGTAAGCATCTCTGCCGTACAAACCTTGCCAATCTACCCATCTTGAATAAACATCAGCACGTATATCTAAAGAAGTAACGCCATCATTAACTATAATGAGACGTCTTTCACCATCAAAAGTAACTTTTTTAGTAACGTACCAATAGTCCCAATTATAATTAAATTGCGTTATGTTCATTGTCTAATCTCTTTCCAACCTAGATTGAACCTGACATTTAATGTTGTCATTGATCCTATAAATACAGGTTTAACTACAATAACAAAATAAAAATTTGAACCATTTTTAAGAGTTTCAGCTTTACCACCTGTTGCTGTTAAGCTGGTAGTATCAACAGGAGTATCAAAAGTAGATTCTTCATATAACGTAGCCGTTGTTAGTCCAGTCAGTTTTAAATAGAACTCTTTGTTACCGTTTTCACTATAATTTAATACAGAAGCAGCTGTACCAGTAACACCTGAAAAGCGTACCTTAGCTCCTTCTTTAATAGAGTTATAACTGTTAGTTAGTGAAGTAGTAGCTCCTAAGCTCCATGAAGAAACATCAAATGACATATAGCCGCCATCTTCAGAGTAGTTCTTGAAAGAGCCTTGTTGAAAGTCTGAGAAAGAATTTGATAAATCACTTCTACCATATCCTTTAACATATTGAGCAAAACCATGAATACCACCACCCCAGTACTTAGCTTTAGCTCTGGAATGTTTATAACTTTCAACTAAGTCATTACCGCTTATGTTTAATAAAGGTAAATCATCTACTGTTAATGTAGGATGCAGTTCAATATCGCTTGCTCTTGTATTAAAGCTAGTATTATTACCACTAACAATAGCATCAATATAGACTTCAAACTCACACAAGGCTTCATTACCGTCTTGATCAAAAGCCATACTTTCAATATACTGAGGAAAGTATAGTGTTCTATTAATCATATCATGTTCTTTATAGAATAAAGAAGGAGACACAATACCTATTAACTGATACTCTTGACCATCTTCTAGACTAGAAGGATTTAATGAAAACTCAAATGTTTCTAAATTGTTAACACCTTTTTTAGAAAGGTCAGCAGAATGTTCTGTAACTACAACAGCACACCAACAATTTAATACAGTTTCACCACTACTGATTCCACTACCTGTAGTAAATAGTCTGAAAGGTAAAGAACCTGTTCTTGCAGTAGGTACACCTAAGTTATCATTATGATAATATTCGTGAATTACAATTCTTTGTCCTTTATAATAAGTACCAAATCTAATTCTTCCAGCACCTAACCATTGGAAGTCAATCCAGTAAATATTATCTTTTGATAAGTCTATGCTGAACCCAGAAAGACCTGTACCATCTATAGGATCTTTATTAAAAGTAGTAATAACAGTCTCTGACGGACTTTCCTGCATTGTTTTATTAATATCAGATCTTATGACAAGTTCTAAAGAGCCTCCATTACAACGGAAGAAATAACCGTTCCTATCATCAAAATAACCCCAACTTCTGTCAACACCTTGTTGAGATACATCAGTTAACGCTACAGTCATTAAGATAAGATGCGACTGTCCTGGAAAATAATGATGATATGTGTTTGTTGTATGTGCTACTGTGCCTGTAGAAGCAGCAGGTAGCTTTAACTGAACACAACTAAGACCGATGCTGTGTGCTAATATCCCATCTTCATCTATATAACTTGTAAAATCTTTCTCATTTACATTGTGTAAAAAAGAATAATTACCTAATACAGTAGACTGAGAAGTTCTTAATTTACCAAAAGCATCTAGCTGAGGTTGGCCTTCAGAGAACCTAACATTAGCTGCACCTTGCTTGTCAATGTTTAAAGCATACTCAGGATGACTTCCTACTACTTTAGTATGATTAACATAGATGTCTTCCCAGCTTACAACATATGCAGTAATTTGAGAATCATTATTAATGATTGTCTCACTAGCAATTGGTTCTAGATTAGAATCTCTATCGTCTTCATCTAAAGTAAATACAACATAACCCGATGTAGTGTTTATTTCATGAAAATCATGAAGCGTAGCTTTAATAGCAGAACTTCCTAATATATAATTAGCATCTATTTCCCATGCAATGTTTGTGTTCTTATTTTCATAAAACAACTTTAATTGATGAGAAATAGAAAAAGCTTTACCTGTAGAGTCTGGTGGGACTCTTATATAATTTCTTTCACCAGCCATAATAAATCCTTATGCTAAGTATGAAGGATCAGCTGTTGGTGAAATAGTAACAGCTACGTTAGAACCAGCAAGTGATGTTTCAATAATATCTGGTTCAACAAAACCAGGTCTATTGTAAGCAATAACAATATCTAAAGGTGTACCAGGTGTATGACCATCTACACTATATGTAGAGTATGCCATTATAATACCTACAGATGCTGTAATTGTAATATCTTGTTGTGATGTACCTGATTCATTCTGGAATACAACAGCATTGCTTGTACCAAATGTATTTTTATGATAAATGGTAAAAGTACCATTTTGAACAATAACAGGTGCATTGATTGTTAATGACAGAATACTAGGCCATTGTCTGATTGTACCTGATGTATCTTCTAATCTTAAATCATTACGCTGAGAAGCAGTAAAGTTTGTTAAGTAAGCTTTTAAAGTAAAGACCTCTCCTGAGAATGCAGAGATAGGCCATTGTTTATCACCACGTTTAACAGCACCAGTACCATCATTATTAATGTTAGTACTTTGTCTCCAAAGATAGTTTAACTTCTCATGTATTGTTTGGTTAAGCCTGTTATCACCTTCTACATAACCATAGAAATCATATGAAATACTGTTTACTAATCCAGAATAAATACCATCAACATCTGAGTTGTAAGTAATATTAGCATAAATACCACCAGCAGCAATTGTAGCATCCTCAGCTTGTAACTTAGGATCTACAGCATTAGCAGCAGATACTGGTATAATCTCAGCATATGATACATTATGAGATTCCATTACAATAGTCTTACCAACTTCAGCACATCGAGTGTACCAAGTAACACCATTACTTCCTCTATTGTCTGCCCCAGCAGAGTCGTAGATTAAAAATAATTGGTTAATATAACCAGTCATTACAGCATTTGTTGGAGCTGTTAATTCAGAATCAGAAGAAGGCCAGAAATAGAATTGATCTGTAGTCTCATTTAAGTCACTACTACGCCATAAAGCATAAATCTTTCTAGCACCAGTTGTTACTGAGTCTCTAATCTCTAAAGCTGTATCTCTGATTGCATTTAATGTATCTGCATTATGAGGTTCCCAACCATTTAAAGAAGCAAGAGACTTCGCTCTTGGTTCAATAGATGTGAATGCTCTAGCATACTTGTCTAAATCAGAAACATCCCAAAGATCTACCATCTCAGAAGCTAATACAATACCCTGAACACCATCTACAAAGCTTAAACCTGATGCTTCTAAGAATTCATAAGTTTTCTTAAAAGCAATAACATTTATGTCAGCACCACTAGACTCGTTAGTGATGTTTGCAGCTGTACCACTAGAATCAACAATAGAACCTAATGTCAAAACAGTAGATGTTACATTTGTAACTACCCCTGATAGACCTTCATTAGCTGCTGTTCCTGTGTGTGAAATTGTAACAGTATCGCCAATAATAATTGCTCTGTTTGTAATACCAGAAGCACTACTAGAAGCAGTCCAGTCTGTTGTAACAGATGTTAAAGTACCAGTGTTACTACCTGTAGTAGCTAAGGCAATATCAGTACCACCCTTATCAGCAATATGTAATATTAAATTTGTACCTAAAGTAAGGTTAGCCTTACTTGTTATTTTAGCCATAAAAAAACCTCAATTAAATGTAAGAAGGATCTAAATCCAAAGTAAACAATAAAGTTGCATTTGATGCTGAAAGAATAACATCTTTTTCTTGTCTAACATAACCAGAACCTCCAACACTAATTATAACTTTAGTATTAGCAGAGTAGGTATATTGATATTGTGTGTTTCCACCAGAAACATTTTGTGTATGAAACAAAGTATAAGAGCCTTGTCTTATTCTCACTTCATTTCCGTCTTGTGTAGATATAGTTAAAGTAACTAAATTTGCTACAACATTTACAGTAGCACCTGCTGTTCTTATTGAAGGAATGTCTGCACCATCAGAAACATTTATAGTTAATGTTCCAGAAGCTACATTAACATAAATAGCTTCATTACCAGTAGATGAAGGTGTAACAGGAGAGCCTGTTGAACCTGACACAAAACCTGATAAAGACCCGTCCCAGTTCATTGAACCATCACCAATGCTTGTTAATTCAACAGCATGGTTAGAACCACCAGAAGTAAAAGAACAGTTACTAACTAATGATAAATTAGTTACAACAGCTGTTGTATTAATGAAACTACTATTGGAGGTAGTTGCAGAAAATGTTGCAGTATTGCTGTTAACAAACGATAACCCAGTTGTTGTTAGTGTTGTACTGAAAGAAGTACAATTAATAAATGAAGTAGTATTGAATTCAAAAGAAGTAGCTGTAGGGTTTATTACAACAACACCCATGCTATTAAATAGACAACCAATAAGGCTAAGAGAGTTTAAACTGGAACTTATAGTAACATCTGCACTAGTACTTCCAACTGTTTTACAAACAAAGTTCTCTAGATAAATATCAGTATTACCTGTATTCTCTTGAGACACTATTTTATAAAGACTAGAATTTACAAATCTGTCAGTAAACACTAGCTGTTCATTTACACTATAAATATTAGCATTTGAACTGCCAGTACTACCTAAATATAATTCACCACTACAAAAGATTACACCATCAACATTTGAAAGAATGTTGTATACATTAGTTTTGTCTAAAGCGGCAGCTTGAGAGAAACTAACTGTCTCTGTTGTTATAGAAGTTATTGTCAGACTATTAGCAGCTCTCCAATTATCGCACCACATATTTGCAGGTACGTTTCTAGGTTTATTAGCTGTTACAATTCTTATACCTACTTGTGTTATAGTTGACAATGATACTGTTGTAAACAAAGCAGTATCAATAACCAAATCAACCCAACCACCAGAATAGTAGGTATTATCTGGATAGTATACAAAGTAATCTGTGTTTGTTCCGTCACTCAGGAAAACTTGTAAAGGGTCTGTTGTACTTAAGTTTCCAATATATGAAAAGTTAATTGCCAGTCTCAAGTGATAGTTTGTTAAGTTAAAACTACCAGCAAAATAAAGATCATTATTACCTGTTGCTGTTTGAACACAAGCTACAGAGTTACTACCTTGAACTTTAATATCAGGTTCTAATGAGAAAGAGTCTCCTGTCCAACCTGTTGTAGATTCAGCATAAGAAATTTCAATCTGATCAGTAGCTAAAGCAACCATTAATCCTCCTTATTAAGATCATCTAACATCTTTCTCAATGTGTCTTGGCTACAGTCAGAAGATTTGTTGACCTTTTCAAAAATTTTAAAATAAACCAATTCCGTTCTTAGTTTCAAAATCTCTTCACGTTGTTCTTTATTAATCTCTAACAACCTGCTAATCTCGTTTTCAAGCCTAAATACAATGTTTGTTTCTGCATTAGTCTCAATAACATCTTTTCTAGCTTTATAATAAGCTATCACTAAATGTCTTAATAGTAGCAAAAAAAGACCTAAACCACCTGTCCCTAAAAACGCTTCATTTGCCACATTTTCCACTTTAGTCTCCTATCTTATCAATAGATACTTTCAAATGAAGCCAAAAAGCAATAAATAAAGCTACAATTGTAAGCTGTTTGTTGTAGTCACCTAATAATAAAAAACACCAGAGTAACAAATAATAAAATTCCATTATAGTAAAACAGAATCTATTTTTATAGTTGAAAACTATTTTTAATATAGATATTAGTGTTAATATTAACAAGCTATATCCAATTATAAAATATTGTCTTGTAAAAAATACTAAATCAATACTAGCTACTAGGTGTATTACTATTTGCATACTTTTCAATGCTAAGGTGTTTGCATAGAAAAGAGGAAATACTATTTTCATAACATATTAGCCATATTAAAAATTAAAACCTCGTGATACAAGCTTACTACCAGATTGTATCGGAAACAAATAGTCAACAGCGTATCTAACACCATCTGAGAAATGTTCAACACCTAATTTCTTATCAATGATTGCTGCATCTCTTGATGTTTCAGACCAAGATGTTCTTTCAAGAGAAGATATTAAGTTAATACAACGAGGATGAATAAACAAATTAACCTCATCAGCAGCATTCTTAAGCATTCTGTTAACAGCATTAACACTGTCAACAATAGGGGGAGCTTTGCTCTTAGCTAGACATTTAATTCCTTTACTTTCTAATATTCTAAAGTCTGTTAAACCTGTAGTAGCTGATGTATGTCTACCTCTTCCTGACGGATCAGGAAAAGCATGTATTTTATGACCTTTAAACTTGGTTGATAAATGTATAGCTAATTGTTCTGTATCAGAATGTCCTGTTAATTCATGTAGAAAGAACATCTGTCCACCTCTAACAACAAACACTGATGTTGCTTGTATTCCAACGTTAAAGTCTATAGCAGCATGTACAATCTCATCTTCTTGTATCTCATCAATATCAAGCCTAACATTTCTCTTACGATCAAAACAATAAAAGACAGAATTACCAGATTCTTCAAAAGAAGCTAGATATTCTCTTGCAAAGTCTACTGGAGCAATACTACGCCTAACCCTTTCAATTTCAGAAACATCTAAATAAGGAGCTGCATTATAGTCATAATGGTATGATTTCCAATTAGTATCTATTTCAGGAAAATTAAACATATCATAAAGATAATCAAATCCTTTAGGAGTACTAATTGTTAATGCTCTACCTGGACTATTAGCTTCTAATTGCATAGCTCTCTTAGGAGACCATCTTGTTGCTATACAGGGTTGAATAATAGACTCCCAAGCATGTTTAAGCCCTATGCCTTTATTCCATGAGGAGACCTCATCTAAGACACAAAAATAAAAACCCTTACCTCTCATCCTTTCAACCGCTTCATAAGAAATAAGACTCAATGTTACTTGATTTGGAAAAACAAACTTACCAGAATCTTTACTACTGCTTATTGCATACTTTTCAATACCTAACTCATAAGCGATTAAAGGATAGTAAATATCAACAACCTGATTATAAGTAGGAGCAATAATACCTACGTTTTTGTTAGGAACATTAGCAGGTAGTCTTAATAGTTCCCAAATTGCTGTAATAGCACATACAGCAGCAAAGTATGTTTTACCAAACCCTCTACATGCAACTACTGTTGCAAATCTGCAATTCTTTTCAACAAACAAGTCATTAAAAACATTTGATTGAGCTTCATGTAAAACAACTTCATTGCTCATATCAGTACCTATTATCTCTATTAACTTCTAGTGCTGGTTTACTACCAGTGTTTAAAGTTATTGTTATTGGTGGTGTATCAATGCTTTCTGCTTGGTTTTCGTCTGTAACCTTAGGATATCTGTATGGCATCATATTATTCAATAATCTTTCATGTGCAGCTAATAACATAGCATGTGCTTGAGCACTATAACCTACAACCTTATGCCCTTTTGATTTTAAATCACCTAAGTGTTCCATCTTTTCTATTTGAGTCTTCATATTGTAATGAAGCATTACTAATTCTTTTAAAGGATCTATTCCTAGTGATTCTAGAAGTTTTATGCTATCCTTTGAATATCTTTTAGCCATAATAATCTCCTTAAATAATAAATAAAAATAACTAATGATTAATTAATATTAATAAAATAACTAACAATAACTAATGATTAATAATAATTAACTAATGATTAATTAATATTAATAAAATAACTAACAATAACTAATGATTAATAATAATTAACTAATGATTAATAAAATAACTAACAATAACTAATGATTAATAATAATTAACTAATGATTAATAAAATAACTAACAATA
>Ga0208019_1000134_pt1 | contig 39126 bp, 36 predicted proteins | sample CB_VirMetaG_5_FD_184540 | JGI IMG/M metagenome (GOLD analysis project Ga0208019, IMG submission 184540) | Freshwater to marine saline gradient viral communities from Chesapeake Bay - CB_1508_1D Viral MetaG (SPAdes) (version 4) | ecosystem: Environmental > Aquatic > Marine > Coastal | place: USA... | reverse complement strand
ACGCCGGAAAGTTAGAAGTTACTCTCACAAGAAATTCGGACGGGTTTGAGTACGCATTCAATACTGATATAAACAACATACAAAGCCACAGGTTTTCCCCAAACGGAAACGCAAAACAGTTCAAGTATTTACGAGGTGGAAACTTATGGTTCTATTTTGGCACACCTATAATTCTTCCTCCTACCGCAGGACGAGAATCCTATACAATACGTATAACCGCCACAGGAAGAGATGACGGTACTAACGGATTCCGAAATTACGCAATAAGAAACTTTAGTTTAGGAAAACTAAAAGGGTGGCGCCCATATGTTTACGATAAGAGCGCCATCGGGGATTGGAGCTTAGCTTCTACTGATACTTATATTGAGTACAAAAATAATACACTTCAGTCTACCGGATACCAGATAGAAAGGAACATGTCTCCAGGTACTTGTGGGTCTGGTCTTGTTTTTAGTGGTTTAAGAGCAAACAACGACCCTCTTTACCAAAGTCTTGTATCTGATACTTCAATAGCAAACAAAAACCAAATCGTTCAAAACTTTGTAGGAATGGAACCAACAAAAGTATATTCTTTGAACGTAAAAGGAGTTACACCAGAAGTAAACCACTATTGGGGGGTGTTACTAAAAGCAAAAACAAAAAGCTCTTCGTATGGTGGATATAACATATTATCAACATGGGAAAGTAGCTCCGCTGGAGTATCTGCTACAAATTTCAGCCCATACTCAAACCAAGCAACTACTACAACAAAAAGAAGAATTTACCCAAACTTTGGAAAATCATTAAACAACAAAACCGTAAAACCAACGGATTGGTGTGTTGTAGTAGATTCATCTGGACAAACCTTCAACCAGATCTCAGAAGTAGGCAGAGGAAATCAAGGAGATTACTCCCTTTCCATGGAGGTTTATAACTCAACTTCAAGTGGATCGTATTTCAATCTAAGTAGCGCCCCTAACAGAATGTTCAATTGGCAGACCGCCAAATGGGATAAATTCTTAGCTGGCGAACTACCCTCATATCGATCCTCAACATCAGGAGCCTATTTCTTAGAACTTCCATCAGGAATAAACAATACTGATTTTACAAAATTTAAATACGAAAGAAAAATACCTTTTGATTCAAATAGCCTAGAATTACAAACAGACACAACTCCCGACGGTAATTCTACAAAATCTGATTTTTCTGTCGTAGCATCTCTGTTCGGACCAAACTCGGATAAAGGATCGACAGCAGTAAAAAATATTTCTCTGAAAGGTACAGGACCGTATAAGAATGTTGATATATGGAAAGAGAAGTATTACAACTTCGAAACGCAGCAGTGGCAAATAACAGTTCCTGATATACATGAAATGCGTTGGTCGCAAGATGCTGCACAAGATAGTACATGGGGAACTGATCCAAGTTACCCTTCAAATTTCCAACTCAACTCCAAAAAAATAACAAATATGTGTTTTGCTGGACTTGATAAGGAAACTGAATATCAACTAAATATTCTCGACCTGTCCGGCGGTTGTGCCATATTTAATGAGATTTCACTGACTGACAGTGCTTTAGTAACCAACGAAGGCAAAGACAAGTGGGTTAGAGATTCCTCCGTCTTTACATCGGAACCATATAATTTCGCTCGATATGATCAATACGACGATAGTATGGTTTGGAAAGAAAGTGTTTTAAATGGAGATCGTACCACTCCGTATTTAAATGGGTTCGCTGACTATGACCCTGTCTCTTATAAGACTCTTTATTCTGATCTAGCAAATGACGGTTTTCAAGTTTTCCAGTATGGAAGAATAACAAACAGATATACAACCGAAACGGGGTTGGATATGAGGATACCTTCCATGTGGTTTGTTACAGATACTACAAACAATAGAGCAGTTCCTTGGGCTGTAAGAAGCGTATACCCTCATAAGTATGGATTGAAGCCAGGGGATTACATGGCTTTTTCACTAGAAACACTCACCAATTACAACGGACAGACCCTTCATATTGGAGTCGAAGCGGAATATAATGGACAGAAGTATCATTATGATCTAGATAAGGAGACTTGGGTTCCAGGTAACTCTAATAGAGAAATTCAAAAAACAATAAACAAGCCTTGGCAGAAAGTAGGTTTTGATGGTGCTTGGGGAGAACCCGGCGTAAAAGATTATTTTAATGAAATAACTACACCCCCAATCAAAGTACCTAATTTTGGAGAAAACACAAAGATCGTCTTTTCTTGTAGATATGATTTCGACAACACTTTAAATCACTTCTTTGCAAGACAATTCAAAGTTTATAAAGTAACAAAAGCAATCAGAGAAGACAATACTCTTGGAGCGCAGGAAACATACAGAAAAGAAGGTGACACTTTCTTATTCCCCGAATTTCCGAACCCACAAGACACAACACTTCAATCCAAAGGTAACCCTTGGGATCCAGACAAGTTAGGACACTTCCTAAATCGTATTCAATACTTCAGCGCAATTCCTAGTGGGGTTGGGGATTTTAGTTGTACTCTTGAACTTCACAATCTATATGACCCGTCACCTACAGGTGAAAGATCCTACGAGGAAGCTGTTAGAATGGGCGCGTATCTACCTTCAGGTGGAATGTGGTTCACCTCTGGGTCTTTAGGTACAAGCGGCGTCTCTGGTATCTTATCAGGAACCCTAAACACTCTTGGTGTTGTGAATAGCGATGGATACATATATCCAATGCCGCACACACCAAACGATGCAAATGATGCCAGCGCAGGATTTATTACATCTTCTTATGTTGATTCTAAATTTGCTGGTCTAACATACCAACCAAATATACTTAGGTATATTCTAAAAGTCCATAAGGATGATTGGAAGTTCCTGGATTATTACATGGGAGGTATCGGGGCTATAGGACTGCATACTTTTGATTACCATAAATCCGTAGCAAAATTAGACAGTACAAACTTTGTAAACACGATAAGTGCAGCAGGAGGTAGCTATACGTCTGGACAAAGGAATCCTCTATATAATGTAGCGGACCCTGCTTTAAACCCAGAGTTTAGGTTAGTTAGTAAAAAAGTAATGTTCCCACCGGGACTCCATATTGATTACAATAATACTGATTGGCTAACTATTATATGGGATATCGATTTTATGAGTTAGTGTTATGAATTTTTTAGATTACCAAAACGCGAAAGGACACCTTGAAATCTGGAAGCATTATCCAGATGGAACCAAAGAACTTCACTGGGAAGAGAAAAACGTAATCACTAGTGGAATGGGTGTTACGTTGTCTAGATTCTTCGATGCTGACCCAGACAAAAATGTTGAAGATTACCAAATACTTTATTTCAAAGTAGGGGTGTCTGGAAATAATGTAACAGACATAAGCCAAGCCGGAGCTTTGCAAGTCTCTTCAACCGGAGACGTATCTGCTGCAATTACAGATTATGGGCAAGGAAATCTAGATGTTGCAGTTCATAATCTGTACAAAAACGGACAGCTTGATGCTACGAACCATTACTTTGGTGTTATACCACACTCATATATCAAGAGGGTTAGTGAAACTAAATGTATTTGGCAAATTGTACTAGACGAACAAACCGCAAATCTTGATGATAACCCTGGTCCTGGTGGCGCAACTGCATTAAACGAGATAGGTATTTACTCTAGTAACCCATTCAATCTGGCTACAAAAGCTTCGGCGCTGTGTGCGTATAGATATTTCAAACCAATATATAAGACAGACGCTTTTATATTGGTGTTTAGATGGACAATTGAATTCTGATGACAAGTTTCAAGAATGTTAGCAGTGTTGGTGGAGAGGGAATAATCCCCCTCTCTTTTGATGGCGTACCGAAGTACGACTCCAGTTCTTTTTATAACTGGGAACAAGACAACTTACCTCTATTTTCTCTAGAACAAAGAAGCGATACTCTTTATAGAGCGCTAGGCTTCCCTGGAGGAAATCCAGACGGCGTTACCTTTACTTTATCTTCCGCTGGAAATTTTGATGAAGCTTTGGGAATTTATGATTCTATCGATGAAATCATTGAAAGAATTCCCAAGAGATTGAAGTTTCCTGTACTGATTGAGTTATGTACTTATGGAAATTTAGGGTCTCTGGATCTAGCAAATATTACTTGTGAAGGGGATGGCGTACTTGAGATTAGAAATAAAGCGTATTTTGAAGATGTAAATGCTTCTGCCAACGGAACTGCTAGCATAAAATCAAGCCCAGCTGGATCCTACGCTCATATCGATAACGTCTATTCATTAGATTCTTCATCGATAATGTTGGACGTATCGTCAACAAGACTCGGTGCAACATTCGGAAACCAAACCTCTTGGAACGACAACGCGCACATCTTCTGTATGCAAGGTCCAGATACTGACCGACAAGCAAACAACCTAACAGTTCACATTGCAAGCTCAACCGCCGCTGATATAGGCGACGGAGCCACCAATGGCCAGTTCGTATTACAACCATATGATGTGTGGCATGACAGAACCGTATCCGCAAGCACAGGAGATGCCGCGCCATTCTGGGGATCCTCTACCAGCCAATACATGGCGGACCAAAGAAACTCCTCTCTGTATACGAGAGGTCAAAGTGCATTTTTCGGATACGGAAACTGGTTTAGCTCGGTATCCATCAAAGATTGTCAAGGGACAATTGTTTTTAGAAACGTATTGGTTGATGGTGCTGGAACAAGCCAAAGCGATTTCGATACTGCTGACCCCGTTCTACACTTGAATGAGCGTGGGTTTGATATAGAAAACTCTGAAGTTATTCTTGACAATACTGCCTCAATAAGAAACTCTATTTACGGTTACTTTGTAAAAAACTCAAGACTAAAACTAACTGGTCACTGTGTTGCATGGAGAAATTATACCAAGACAGGAACAGATGCGTCTGAAAGAGAACCTGATGGTACTGGAATTCTTTGTGTAAACACAGACATCGAGTTTGATTCAACGTATTACACCGACAGTAGAAAATATCTGAATTGGTTCGGAAAGAGTAAAAGAGGTATGGAACTTAGAAACTCTACGATGCGTGGAGGTATTTACTCAAACGTAACTTCTTCCATACCGAACGCTGGGTCTCTAAGCGGTCTCGGCAGTTCAGAAACTACCCCATACGGAACAAGTTTAGCTAACTGTTCAGGAGCTGGTGGAGACTATAAAACCACAACCATACATGCCTCCGACTGCAATGAAAACGGAATTCATATTGAAGGTAGTGATGTTGAGTTCCTGGGAAGAATAAACAGTTACCTAAACCAAGGTGATGGAATAAAAGCAATTAGATCCCAACTTCGTCTACCACAATTCACTTTTACACATAACTCTGGGTATGGTATTGAGCTAGAGGCTTCACAACTAACCTACGGCTTCGGAATTGATAAGATCGCGGACGAAGTCGGCGCCGCTTCTTTCCAAAGAGTAGACGCATACCCACAAGTATTCAACGGCATTTCTGACGCAGCTGGAACCAGAAGCTCTACTAGAAAACCGACTAACAGAGCGCAATTCCACTGCTCCGAAAATAATCAAAATATTCTAGCAACAAAATCCTCAGCCATAGCTCCACACAGAATGAATAACATTCCATTCTACTATGGACGATGGGGAGGAGCGGACTGGGTTTCCGATACTACTGTAGGAATCGGAAGTACTGGAGCTAGATATACTCCTGCTACGCACTACGGAGCAACCCCATACAGAGTAAACAACTTACCTGGAATTATTATCACGAACAATTCCGATGGAGAATTCGTAAACCTCAATTACTGTGTTTCCTCAATAGACACAGGTAAAGGTAAAGTAGCGGTAGCCTCTAATGGATCAAACATCATCTTTAGAGGTACTTCTGGTTGTGCTACAACTATGAACTACTTCCCAGTAAACGATGATGCTACGCAGTTTAGAAGCTGGTTATCCGCTGGTGTTGCTGCCATAGACAACTCAAATATTCTTGTAACAGGACCAACAAAAACCGCACGATTCGGAATTCCTTTCATAGCTGAGGGCAACTCACAGTTCAAAGCGACTCCCCCATGTCTTGTTGGAAGCGACAACATTCTTGATATATCCGGCTACAGTCTTATTGAAGATGGTGCTGGATCCACAGCAGCTTCCGCTAACCATACTTCTCTTGAGTTACACGCAAACAGATCCTGTTTGGTTGCAAACAAGCAATCAAGTATTTCCCTGTTTGCTTTAGGTGGAAGAGTGATTACCTTGGAAGGAGCTGGATCAACTGAAACAATGATTGATTCTGTAGATGTCTTGGCTACTGGATATGCCGATGCTTATCTTGGTGACCAAAACAATCAGTTTGATAAGTCTACCTCTGGCGGATACGCCAAATTCTATCCAAACGCTTTCGTTAGTGGAGTGGAAAACCAACAAAAAGGCGCTCTCGCAACAGGTGGAGCCTTCAACAACGATGCGTTTGATGTAACAAAAAGATATATTTACGATATAGGACAACACGACCAAGGAACTACGGGAGGCATGGTTGCTCGCGCTGTAGGCGGTAGTCAGGTTGATGTAAACCTAGTAAACTTCTATGCGTTTATGTCTCCTTCCTCTGTTTCTGGCGCGTTCTATCATTTGGATGGTAGTGGGTGCGAATATGTTGCTGACAAATTTCCAGACATAGGTTCTGGTGAAACTGGAATTCCAACTACAATCGAAACTGAACCCCCTAGAGGAGGAACATCTCCGGGACCAGTAGGTGGAGGTGACCCACCCGGCGGACCCACCGCCAGTGTTGAGGACAATTACGATTCCGGAAGAATTATACCAGGATCTATTCTTCAAGGAACTAATGCGTTAAACTGGAACGCCCAATCAATAGCAAACGACCAAGGTTTAGATATTTATAATGGAGCAATACCAGTAGGAAACAAGATAGCATCCTTAGATTCGGGTTTTGCGGGAGATAATCACTTGGGCGCTCCCGATACAGTAGGAGATGTTTTCAGCGGTCTTCCAAACGGATTACCGACTAATAGAACGAGAATGTATGGCTACTACTCTGATAATTCTACCGAGTATACAGCTACGCCGTTATCTAAAGATACTTCCTGCATGGGCAGCAGAATCCATATATGGAATATTGCTGACAACTCTCGTATTCACGCTAGTAACTGCCTCATAAATGGCCTGGAGCCGGAAAGAGGGTCTCTATCAGGATACGACCCTGTTCCTCCAACAAACTATCATGGACCAGGAGGAAAGTGGTGGAACGGAGTTTCTTTAGATTACTATGGTTTGGGAGGTAGACGAACCTCTTATGGAGCCTTAGGTAATGCATCACATAATTGTGGTATTTTCCGTCTAATGCTTTCTCACCGTGCCGACCTAAAACATATGTACGATGTTAGTTCGTTAAGCGGAACGGTAGCAATGAAATATACAGCTGGAGACGGATGGAACGGAACAGCCTTTTCTGGTGGATCTTTTGTGGATCAAATAAACGCTGCCGGATATACTCACTTTACACAACAAACACAGTACCTGGCAGGAGCAGATGCTCGTCGTAGAGCTAACGGTGATGTGGATATTCCTGGAGGTGTTTATTCATTATCCTCTACTCAAAGAGTGTTTGGTTGGGGGCACCCAACAGCAACGCCAAACTTAGGAGTTGCTACCATGCAGTCAAGAATGGTCGGGTTTAGTTCCGTACACAACACATCTGACGCAGGAATATATGATCAAGCATATATATACACACAAGCCGAACCGTCCTTCCCAATACCACCGCTAAATATGGAGTGGCAAGGATACTTAAGACATTTCTTCGACGAAACCGCTTCAAATGTTTGGCAAAACGTAAAACACATGTCTGAAGATAAAGTAAATGGGGTATCCATATATCGATCTTCAAGAGGATCCTACGCCGGAGGCGAGGGTCGAGAACGTGGAACAGGCGAAAATACCACATCTTACGGAGCAGGAGTTCGCTCTCTCAACCTATTCGATTTTGATCGACTAATGTAATGGCACGAATAAAAGAAGACATTCGATTCTATCTTCCAGCAGATCCATACTACTATCAAGTAGATAATCTACCACTAAAAGATCTGCTAAACAACGATATTGCCCTGCAAGACCAGATAGACAGTCTAAGCACAGAACAAACCAACGTTGTTACACGTGATGGAATCAGAGAACTACAACCATTTATTGATCTCGCGTTGCCCGGTAAAGTAGCTGTTCGTCCCGGAAATTTCATAGGAAGAACTAATAGAACTACCGACTCTTTTCTTGGTAGAATAGGGGGAGCGCAAGTACAGCAGAGCGACAACGGAACGAGAGAAATAGGAAAACCTCCTACCGAATCTGGGGATTACAACGTAGCTAACCCACCAAACTTGAACGGACAGTCAACAGACGATCCCGCTAAAAGCGTTGCTAGAACTGCCGTGTTCAATTTCCAAGGAGGTTCAATCGCCATTGACGCATTCAATTTTGACGATTTCGCCACCATGTTCGGATCAAATCAATTCCTTACTGAAGCACCTCTAGGTCGTATTGATCTTATAGGTATTACTACAGTAAACGGTGCTATAGATGATCCGTTCCTTCCCGGAAACGTAGAACCAAACTCAAACATTGCCATCGGAGATGGACAACCAAGACTTGCTGTTGTAAAGGGGGCTGGTATTATTCAAAACTCCGATACCCACAAACGCCAACTAACAATAAGTACAGATGATATTGGAAGACGTTTCTTTACGATAGGAACAGCCGCACAAGGTCTGAACCAGTATGGGCGAGATTTGGGAGGAAATGTTGTTCCTAACCCAGAGTTTGGAACAATTCCAATGCCGGATGATGTGGTCAATGTTTTGTATTCAAGAGATGATGTCGAAGAAAGCCTGTTTGATTTCGTAACAAGAAATATCAACTCTTCTTTCTTCTTACCTCTGGCATATGTTTTTGTTCCCCAAAACTTTGTTGCGGGATCACCCATCCCAGAAAATTACCTGAAGGATATAAGACCACTATTCAGAACCGCAGAACTAACTCTACAAGAAAGACAAGCGGCTGCGTTCTCTCAAAATCCAAGTTTATCGAACCCATTTGTAACAAAAACAGGTTTAGATATATTTCAGCAGCAGATTGATAATATAAGAAATGATTTTGATGCTCTGCAACAAACGGTCAATAATTCAAAAATACGAAGATTCCTTCTTAGAAATGACAATGTAAGCGTATTTAGAATAACTAAAGATTCACCATCTACTGATCTGAAAAAACAAATTCCTTCTAATGCATGGCTTTCCGACTTCAATTCTGTTGTGTTCAGCCCAAGAAAAGTTCTTTTGTACGTAGTAATAGACCAAAAAAAGAATGATACATTAAACACACGCCTCTATGCTAGTACAGATAACGTGAACTTCAAAGAAATTGCAAGAGGTACACAGAGAGGAGGGGAAGGAAATAGAACCAGCACCTCAACTAGTTTGGTAATGGCTGATCTGAATGAAAGCTATGAGTTTTGGTTGAAAGTAGATCGTGCAAACGACGTAACTGTAACTGTATATGTTGCTGGTTGTGAGGAGGAAAGATCTCTTCCCCAAACATCACTTTATCCGTAAAAATATCCCCTATATAAAATCATGTGGAAAAAAATTCTAAGTCAATTAAATGCTTCCATCTTCAACAACTGGAGATGGTTACTCGCCCTGGTAGTGGGAATTGTTGTTGGTGCTGCTAACTGTGGCGGTGTTGGTGATGTTGTCGTAAAGGTTCTTCCTGACGATGTCGTAGAAGCTGATACCGTAGAAGTTGAACAGCCTCCAGCTGAACAATGAAGAGATTAATAGCTCTTGCTCTCCTACTAGTAGGATGCTCCACAATAGCCCCCATTATTGGAGGGGCTATTGGTGGAGCTACTGGAAGTTTAGGTGGTCCTGGATTAGCGGCAGCTGGAGCAGCCACAGGAGTGGCTGTAGGTCAAACAACGTTTCCAGATAGCGAAGAACAACCAGTCTTAGCAGGAGCTTCTCAAGGAGAGACAGCATCTACCATAAAGGAAACCTCAAATTTAATAGAAACTGCTAGTAAATGGTATCTTATCATTTTTATTCTAATACCATTTCTTAGTAAACGCTTCAGAGGCTGGATAAAGACAGGAGTCCCAAAAACAAAACTATTCAGCAAAAAAGAAGATAAACTATAGTTTGAACACTAAATAAAAATAGGGATAAAATCCCCCTTAGTAAAATGAGATACATCGTAAATGAAAATAACACTTGCGGTCAAGCTAGTCTTACTGACGAACTCCGCAATTCTCTTCTAGAGAGTTTAGGTTTTGTAAACCCAGAACCAGAAGAGAACCTTACTGAATCCGTTGAAACCCAAGAGCCGGAAGTAGATGAGACTGAAGTCTCACTTTACGAATGGGATGGCTCTATTTTTGCTCTAGAAGATGAAGTCTACGAAATTGACGGCGAGCTTTTCCTTCGTTCCTTTGAACTAGACAGTGATGTCGCTATGGAAATCAACGAGTCTCACGAAGATATGTTTGTTGAAAACGTCTCTTTCCAGAACACAGAGTACACTCTTGGCGATGTGTATGATTACGAGGACGAGACTTTTATCAAGCTGAATGAAGCTGATTCCGAGGCACTGAAACGGGTTATCGCAAGAGCAAAGGCTGACGCTGCTGCTGGAAAGCCCGCCCCGAAACCAGCCGCATCACTTCAGGGAACCAACCCGGATGAGCTTGATAAAAACCCAAGCCTAAAGAAGGATGTAGATAAAGTTACTAAAGGCGTGAAAGTAGCTTCTGATAAAGCTGCCAAAAAAGCTGCTGGCGCTCATGGCGATGTAAATTCCGACGACAAAGGAGCGTGAGAAAAATGGTTTACATAAACGATGATCTCCGTAAGAGATTGATTGAAGCAAGTCTTGCTCCAATGAAAGATATAACACCTAAGGATACAAAACCTGTAGGTGAACGCGGACCTCTTACTGCTGATGAAAAAGCTAAGATGAAGGTTGGAAGCGGATCTACCAACCCTACTTCGCCAAAAGAATCAAAGCAACAAAAAATAAAAGAAGTTTTACAAAAACGTAAAAAACTAAAAGAGGGTGATATTGATAAAATAATGACTGGTGATAAACCAAAAAGTGAACGAGGAATCGCTAAGCCAACTCCGCGAGACAAAATAAAAATACCTCCACCAAGACCACAAGACAGACTAGGCACTCCTACAACCAAACAATCTCTAATTACTCACCCTGACCCCCGCAAATATTATAATTGATGAATAAATCATACATGGAACTAGCTGATCAGATTCTTGGTGGAGCGTTAACCGACCCCACCAAGAATCCTTATGATCCATCACAAGGACACCAAGCACATATGCCAGCCATGGATCCGAATGATAAGTTAGTTGAAATGTCTGACGCTCAAAGAATGGCACTAATAAAAGAAAGCACTGGAATAAAAGTAGAGGAAATACAAGATGAACCTATTACTGAAAATACAAGCAATACTAGCCCTTCTACCCAAAGCATTTCGATTTCTGAAGAAGATCTTCGGATTCTTTCGGAAGCCAAAAAAATAATTGAGAGGATTCAAGAAGCCACTACTGTTGGGTGTATTGGCGTAAACATGGCTGGAGGTAAGCCTGGGATGGATCCTAAAAAGGTAACTATTCCAGGAAACACTAACGTATCCAAACAACCCAAAAAGAGAACAAAGAAAGAACCTGTTAAAGCAAAGAAAGATCATTCAAATGATTTTATTGCGTATTTAGGGAGAACACAATAATGGCACTTCTACGCGACTTCAACGATTTCCAGCCGCTTCAAATCCTTAGCGAAGGTAAAGGAAGAAGAACAATGAAAGTTCGCGGAATCTTCAGTGAGGCTGAAACAATAAACGGAAACAAAAGAATCTATGAACGCCGTTTACTGGAGAGAGAGGTAAAGAACTTGCAGCCGCTAATTCAGCAGCGCCGACTTTGTGGTGAACTAGATCATCCTAGCGATGAAGTTGTTCACTTAGCTAATGTCTCCCACATAATTACAGATCTTCGTATGGAAGGAAACCGCCTCGTCGGAGAGGCTGAGTTCCTTGATACACCTTCTGGAAGAATTCTACAAGAACTCGCCAAAGCTGGAGTTCGTATTGGTATTTCTTCCCGAGCTACTGGAAGCGTAGAGTTTGATATGAAGGAGAATGCCTATCGAGTTCAGGATAATCTAAAAATGATTACCTGGGATATGGTAGCCGACCCTTCCTGCCAGACCGCTTTCCCGGAGCTAGTAGAACACAAATCACTAATGGAGAATCGCGCTCATGTGGACGTGAATGATCCATTAATATCAGAAAAAATATATATTGCTGCTTTACGTAGACTTTTAGGCTAAAAAAAGCACTTTTTTTTATCGGGCTAAGTAAATATAAGCAGTAGGAGTTTTTCCATGAAAGATACAATAGAAAAAATCGCACAACTTCTACCTGACGGACTCTCCGAAACAGGGCTTGAAGAAGTCCGTTCCATCGTTGAGGGTGCGATCCAGGAAGGCATCGCCAAAGAAGTAAAGCTTTTAGAAACTAAAGTTAGTGGCTTCCTTCGTTCAAAGATCAACGAGCTAAAGAATGTGGCTCGTCAAGAGCTTGAAGCTGAAGATGAAGTTCTTCGTGGTTATCAAATTTATGAAACCATTCGCGCTCTTGTTGCCCAGGAGGTTGAGTCTAAGGATGTTGATTCCGTTGTTTCTGAGCAACAAAAAACTATCGACGAACTTCAAGAGAGTGTTGAGCAGCTAAACTTCAAGTTAAAGAACACTCTCCATGAGAACTCTATGCTAACCGATAAGGTCGAGAGTCTCAATGAAGCTAACGCACAGTTAACTGAGAATGCAAAACTACCATTCAAGTCCTCAGAAGCTGCTGTTGTTATTACTAACGAAACCGATTCGAGCCGTCCCTCAGCGGAAGCGGCTAATAATATCTTCCTCACAGAAGACGTAATCAAACTTTCAAAATAATGTTGAACAACGAATTAAGTCAATCTCTTTGTGAGAAGTGGGAGCCACTATTAGAAGGTATCGAAGACGCCAATATACGTCAAACCACCGCAGTTCTTCTTGAGAACCAGGCCAAGAGCATTCTTACCGAGAAGGCTCGTGAATATGGGACACTTGAAGAGGCAACTACCGTTGGTAACTTAGGTACTTTCCAGAAGTTCGCTTTCCCTCTCGTTCGCCGGGTATTCCCGGAACTAATCGCTAACAAGATCGTCGGCGTTCAGCCTATGCAAGGTCCTGTTTCTCAGATTTTCTACCTGGGATACAACCGCGCTGGTGTAGATCAAAACGGTGACCGTCGCTCCGAAGTAGTCTACTCCAAGTACCGTCTACTCTACGGTGGTCGTGTTGCTGGAACTCAAAGCAACTTAGGTACTCTGGATAGCACCGCTGGCTCAGTAGCTTCAGGAAACTTTGCTTACTCCGGTCTATCTGCTGGAGATAAGACTACCTGGACTTCAGGCACTGTTGGTGGTCAAATCGCTGCTTTCCCCAAGAGCAACATAGTTGGTCCTCAATACTTCGTATCTGCTGGTGAGCGTCTGAGCGGTTCTGGTATTCCTGAAGTAAACTTCACCATCGAGCAGCAGTCAGTAACTGCACGGACTCGTAAGTTCCGCGCTCTATGGACTCTTGAAGCCTCACAGGATCTTCGTGCTTACCACAACCTCGATCTTGAGCGTGAGCTAACTGAACTTCTCTCAAAGGAAGTTGCTCTTGAAATTGACCGTGAACTGGTTGAATCACTTCGTAACATTGCTTACGGTTGGGGTACTGATTTCGCTACCGGAGATCCAATCGGTGGCGGTCTATGGGATTACCAAAACCAAGCCAACGCCAACAGCTTTGCTGCTGATGGTTTTGGTGATGCTGGTGCAATGGGTTCCTTCAACTACGATCAGCCCTACGGTTCAAACACTCCCGCTGATGAGACCGGAGTTGCTGGATCAAACACTGGTCAATCAGGCCAAACAATGCCAACAGAGCAGCACGGCTCCAACGTCTTCTTCGTAGACTTTGGTACTACCGCTCTCGGTCTGGCTCCTCGTCACGTCGGTGAAGTATACAGCAACCTACTTGCTGTAATCAACTTCGCTGCCCAGGACATCTACAGAACTACTCTTCGTGGGGCTGGTAACTACCTAGTCTGTTCACCCTTCGTTGCTGCTATGCTCTCCTCAGCTGCCAAGCTAGAGGGTGGTCTACCAGCCGAATCCGCTGGACAACTCGGTGCTACCATGGTCTACAAGGGCAAGTGGATGGGTCAGTACGACGTCTACGTTGATCCTCTGTACCCTGAAGATGAAATTCTAATGGGTTACAAGGGTAGCTCACCAATGGATGCTGGTTTCGTATACGCTCCTTACATTCCACTCCAAATGCTACCAACCATCACTGATCCTGAGACTTTCCAACCAAGAAAGGGTCTGATCACTCGCTACGCGACTGCTCAAATCAACCCCGCTTCTCGGTTCTACAGAATCATCCGTATCGTCGGTGCTGATAGCCGTTACCTACTGACTCCGTTCCAGAAGGCTGGTCGGTATGGCGACACCTCACTATACAGCTGATCCTAATTTGGATTGATGTTCAAGAAGCCCAGCTAATTTGGCTGGGCTTCTTCCATATATAATTATGACATGGCAAGCGCACCTGTAAAACCTAATTTTACTTGGGGACCATTTGTAGTTGATCGATATGGGGCTGGTAATAACGCCTCTTCATTTACAGCTCCTTCTGGCGATATTCCTTACGATTCTTTGAATCGGAGATATTTTTCTGATAACATCGAATTCAATAGATTTTATACGTTAATTCGTGATTTCATAAAGGCTCGCCTAGGACACCCTGTTGTTCGGGTAGAGCTTGATGATTTTCAAATTCTTATTGCGATAGATGAAGCAATAAGTAAACTCGATTATCACGCCCCAGACTGGTGTACTCAATTAGCAGCGTTTAAAACTCAATCAGGAGTAAACATGTATGAACTTCCTTCATTCATGGTAAACAACTTCAGATACGCCGCATATAAGAAATCCTTACTGAGTATACCTCTTGCCAATCAATCTTTGGAGATGGATTTCTTCATCAAGTATTTTCAAGATAACTTCTTATTCAATGATTATGCTGTAAGCGATTTCCTACTTCTGAAGATGCATCTGAAAATGATTCGTAAGATTCTTGGAAGAGAAGGATCTTTTCAGGTTGTAAACAGCAAATATCTTATGATATACCCAACCCCAGTTGACGGGGACGAAGAGGATGTAGTTATTGAGTACAAGAGCTTGAACACTGATACTTTACATCATTACTTTGTAAACTGGATCCAAAAATATTCTCTTGCTATTGCAAAAGGAATTCTCGGGGAGATTAGAGGTAAGTACGCAACTCTGCCATCCCCACAAGGTGGCGCACAACTGAACGGTGCTGCGCTGATCGCTGAGTCTGAGAAAGAAAAAGAGATGCTTGAAGAGCAGCTTCTTTCTGAGATTGAAGAGCCGCCCATATTCACTACTTACTAATGTCTTTAGTTTCTGGACCACCTTTCGGTTATGAGTACCCTCCAAGCATAGACGGTACTAGAAAGCCGTATACTACTTCTGAACAAGCCAGAATACCAAACAAGTTTGATATAAAAAGACAAATCTTCGAAAGGGAAAATTCAAACTTCAGGAGCATGCATTTCTTTAGAGAAACTACTAAAAGGCTTCTTAGTCTTTTTAGTGATGCTCAAATAATCGGAGAGGATATGGAAATTTATTCTGTTCCGGTATGGTATGCGAACTACGAAAGATCAATAGCAAAACTTTTTGATGACAGAACAAATCTTATTCCGTCAATGACGTTGGCTATAGCAGATACGGAACAAGATGATGACAGAAGACGACCAAATTTTGATGTTGAGTTTTGGACAATAAAAGATACAAAAACAAAAAGATTTACTAGAGTCGCTTCACTAGCCCCAAAAGCAGTAAATATATCTTTTCAACTTAACCTATGGACTCGTTATGTTGAAGACATGAATCAGCTTATCGAGTATGTTATGAACAAATTTCATCCTCACTTGAGAGTAGAAACAGATTTTAACATAAATGCGTGTGGGTTCATTACAGCAGTCTCAGACAACTCCACCGTTAGTGCTGAAGATAAACAAGACAGGTTGATAAGAAAAAGCATAACATTCAATCTTGAAACCTACTTGCCGTCTAGAAAATATATGATTCAATCAAATGGGGCAATAAAAGAAATGAATTTTGAAGCAGATATTTTAGACAAGGACGGAAATACAGAAGCGACGGAGATTCTCACAGAATACCCTCTATCTGGAGTCTAAAAATAAGTAAATAAATGATATTTTGAACCGCTCATCCTCTAAATAAACATAGAGGAAGTTTCATGAAGAATAGAACCGTCACAAATGTCGCGGGACAAAGTCTGGAAATAGTAATCAAATCAGGCGGTGTTTTCCAACACATACAGCTTAATCCAGGGAAGTCTATCATAATTCCTGAAAAATCACTAACAGACATTTGTTTGGAACTACAAAGAAGACAACTTCTACAAATTATCTAAGGTAAAACATGGCAAATTTCGTTTCCCCAGGTGTATACACAATAGAAAAAGACGTCTCGGACTACGCTCCTTCTGTAAACCCCTCAATCGTAGGTATTGTAGGTTTTGCTTCTCGCGGTCCAGTAGATGAAGCGACTCTCGTAACTTCTCCTGCTGATCTTATTCGCAAGTTCGGAACTCCTGATCTTGTTACTGGAGGACAGGGTGTTTTTGGCGCTCTACAAATTCTACAAAGAACTAACCAAGTTTACTTTGTGCGAGCCGCAACCAATTCCGCAAAAGCCGCAAACAACGTAATTCCTTTTGAAACTCAACCTCACATAGAGTTTGCTACTTCTCAGCTCTCATCTAACGTCGTATACCGTTTAGATCTCCGCGCTTATGACAAGAACGGAACCGCTGTCGATGATACAGAAACCTCAGTCTACATTTACCGTGATCGCCCTGGCGCTAGCGGAGAAGGACAAACCCCTTACCCAGCCGTAACCAAGACTCTTTGGGACGCTGATAATACCCACAAAAACTCAGCTGCTGTAGCTGGTTTCGCTAAAGCTTTTGATCCCACCAACGGATCAATAACCTTCGCGCCAAATGTTTATGGTGACGGTAGCGGAATCATAGTTGCTAAGAAAGGTGGTGCTGGCTCATACTTGACCCTAGACACCTATGTAGCAAGTGGCGTTGAATACACCGGAACTTATCTCTCAGCAACTCCAATCGATGTAACTGATCTTACTTTCGAAAGTTTATCAACAAGAGAGCTTACTACATTCCCTCCTTTCGGAGACGCAGCTTACGCAGGATCTTCTCTGTTCGTTCCTGTCCTATCCGATGAATCAGATACAGGCACCCCATCAGGAGTTCTAGGAGTAGCCGCAACTGCTAGTGGTGTAACTTTCCACACCTCCGGTCAGCAAGGAGGTTATCAAACCGCTTCGCTCTACCCAGGTCTAGGATACAACTACTCTTCTGTAAATTACCAGGGAGGAATTCAACTAAGAGGACTACAGACTGTTGTAACTCAAAGCAACAACGGAAGATTCGTTCTCGGAGTAAACTCAGACGGCGGTATCGAAGAAAACTACACTATGGAGATTGCTAAGCCAACCTCCTACGAAAGCAGCACTGTCTCTTTATGGCCAGAAGATGTTCTGAACAAAGGCTTAGATAACGCTGTATCAGAGTATGTAAAAGGTAACGTTTACACCTTTGCCACTACAACACCATTCACAAACGCTAATGCTGCTGCTGCGACAGTTTCCGGTGTATACAGCTGGACTCCTCCTGTGTCCGCATTCGACGAAGCCACTCTCACTGCTTCTTATGTTCACGGTCCTGGAACTACTTACGTAAAGGATGGTGCAAGCAAGAATTTCCGCGCACTTACCTTAGCGGAAGGAACTTACAGCTTCACTCAAGGTAACAACGGAGATGCTGCAAATACAGGTGGAAATATCTCTGACAGTACAATTCGTCAAGCTCTTATCGGAACTGCGGCACAAAAAACTGGACTTAATGCTCTAGATCAAGAAGATGTTCCAGTCACAATGGCTGCTGTTCCCGGCATCACAGATCAAAATGTTCAAAATGCTCTGATCTCACTTGCTGAAAGAACACAAAACTTCATTGCAGTCGTAGCCCCTCCAATAGGTCTTGCTGGTGCACAACAAGCTATTGACTGGACAAACGGAAAAGCCACAGGTAGAACTGCCGCAATCAACAGTAGCTACGCTGCTGTATACTGGCCCTGGTTGAAGCAGTTCAACCCATACAACGGTAAGGATACATTCTTCGATCCATCAATCTACGCGATCAGACAGATGTGCTACACAGACGAAACTTCTGATCCGTGGTTTGCTCCCGCTGGCCTTGTCCGTGGACGCCTTACCCAACCAACCGATGTTGAGGTAAAACTAAACCAAGGAGACAGAGATGCGCTCTACGGACCTGGAAACATCGTAAACCCAATCACCAAGTTTACTACAGATGGAATTGTCATCTACGGACAGAGAACAGGACAAAGAGCCGCAACCGCTCTTGACCGAATCAATGTCCGCAGAATGATGATCTACCTACGTAGATTGGTCCTACAGTCAACTCGCAGACTCGTCTTCGAACCAAACGACCCCGTAACATGGGAAGCCGTAAGAAACATTCTAACTCCTGCTCTTGGAGATATTCAGTCAAGAAGAGGTATACGAGAGTTCAAGGTTGTTTGTGATGAGACTACAAACACACCCATTCGCGTAGACAGAAACGAACTTTGGTGCAAGATCATTATTAAGCCCACTAAGACCGCTGAAATTCTTGTCTTCGAACTAAATCTGACAAATCAATCAGCACAGATCTAATCACTATATAAGTAAGAGGTAAAACACAAATGGCCGATGGAAAATATTACGTAGATAAGGCAGCAACCCTGATTGCTGATACTCCTAGACTATCACACTCACTTGAGTCTTTCCGCGCATATTCTTGGGAAATTCAAATACCTAAGTTTGCTGGTGCGCTGGGTAATGTTCCTGGACTTGACAACCAAGAGAGACTAACCCTTGCTTGTAAACAAGTAACCCAACCAGGATTCACTGTTGAAGATATCGAAGTTCATCGTGTTAACGAAAAGTTCTTCTATCCAGGAAAACCAAGTCCTGATGAGATTACAGTTACTTTCGATAACCTAATCAAAGGTGATATTGCTGATGCATTGTTCTCTTGGATCCGAACCGTATATGACCCAGTTTATGGTATCCATTACGGCGGTTTAGGAAATGGTACTAGCACCGTAAACCCAAGCCCAGAAGGTCTTGCTGGTATGACGGAAGCTCCCATTTTCAAGAAAACTGTAACTATTCACCAACTAGACGCTCATAGAAACCCAAGAACACACATCAACCTTTATGGTTGCTACCCTAAAGGTTGGAAACTAGGAGAATTCAACTACGCTACCAACGAGTTCCACACTATTGAAATGACTCTGAGATACGATTTTGCTGTTCAATTCACTTCGAATTCAGATATTGATCCTGTTCTAAGTCCTGTAGCAATCCCTGGTTCATAACCTATAAAATCACAATCTTAGTAGGCTTCTCTAGTAAATACTAGGGAAGCCTACTATCATATATCATGGACAAATCTGAGTTTCTAAAAGCTTACTTAAACAGCGGCAACACTTTACATATATTTGAAGCTACGAGCAAAAATCCTCAAGATTACATAGGAATGCTCGCACCACTTGCACCCGCAGATTTACCAAAAGAAATTGTAAGTCCTGTACCTAAAAATGATTCTTCTGAAGCGGCTTCTTATGCTAGAGAAAACATAGGAAAAGCTGCCGCCTCATATAAAATAAAATCTACCGGAGAAGAGGTGGTTCGGTTCGCTGGAGGAGATCATCCACAGGGCGTGTCGTTCCCGAAAGCCGACTGGGATTCGCTTATAGCTCTGTACAATCAACAAAAGGACCAATTAGGTGCTGAAAAACCAGATATGGGCGATGGTGCTGTAGCCGCTGCTGAAGAGGAAGCTCCAACACAGATAAACCCCGACGCACCAGCAGCTGGACAAGAGGAATTCCTCGCTCCCGTCGCAGAGGAAATAAACGCAAGAATGGTTCAAGCATTTGAAGCGTTGAATATACCATTTGATCCTGTTAAAGTAACGGCTTTTTCAAGACAATCTTTAGGTACAGGTGCCAGAACTAAACTCAGAGAAGTAGCTAGGGACTTTGGAGAAGATCTTCCCGCCCAAGCAACTATAGATGGCGCTAACGAACTTACTGAAAATGTAACTCGTGCCATGGACATCTCTAAAAAAGTAAAAGACGGGCAAACTATTTCAGAAGACGATAGAGATTTTGTACAAAAATGTTTCAAATTCAGAGGCTCAGGACAGAACAAAGGAATCTGGACCAAATGTGGAGCATTGGCTGACGTAGCTGCTACTGACGAAGAAGTTTATGGTTTGAAAATAGGAACTGAGACTAGTCCGATATATGAAGCTCTTTCCATTCTTGAAGAAAAAAAGGCAGACAATGGCAAACCGTACATCTCTCGTGGCAGAGGAGATACTTCGGAATCAAATGCTTTCAACGCTATCGTAAACGATATCCAAGAAGAGATGGTAAATGTAGCGCATATTTATCATGTAGAAAAAAATCCCAAAAAAGCTGCTAGAGAGTTAGTGAAGATAGTGAAAGATATGGGAACAAGATTCAACCCAGCATTATTCACTAGAGTAGTTAGCGCAAAAATAGGTGGAGACTTAGATGATTTAGAAGTGGCTACTTTTTCCGAGGAAGGTATGAATCGCTATGTAAACACCTTGATGAAAAACATAGAAGATCCTGACTCGCGAAAAGTTGTAGCTGTAATGTTAGCGCAATCACTACAGCAATTCAAAAATTTCGTAGAATCATTTCCAGACTGCAAAAAATTCATAAAGGTTGGCGGTATAACAGGACGCGCCGGAGGAAAAAAAGTTACCGCAGACATTCAGGCTGAGTGTCCAGGAGCCGAAACTTTAGATTCACTTGTTGTAGACAGCAGATATGACGTCGAAGGAAGGGAAGATGAATCAGGAACCACTAGACTCTCGGTAAAGCAGGATTCTGGAGGGTCTAGAATTTATTTTGGAAAATATGGACTTGCTTTAGCGAGAGATCTTGATAGTCCAGACGTAATGGCAGTACGACAAGACCACGCAAGCCTTGTAGAAAAAATAGATAGCAAAGGAAGATCAGCTGATGAGATCCTTCGTCTTGCAAATAAAGCCAGGGAAAGAGAAGTATTAGAAGTAGACAACTTCATAGCATCGGTAGCAGCCGCCGAAGTCGGAACGATTGAAGATATTGCTAGAGAGCGACTTGGGTCTCTTAGTTATGATGATTCTATCAGACAAAGACGGTTTTTTGATAAACTAAAAGAATACAACAAAACTAAGGATCCTGAAGAAAAAGAAAGAATGAGAAAAGAGCTTACTGCGGTTGTAACGCAAGCCTGGAGACAAAGCAATATTGAATCTCCTGGAGTAAGAGAGAATCTAGCTCTTGAAATTTTATCTACAGGCGGGTCTAGTGAACGACAAGGATTCCTTCTCAACTCCAAAGGAAAAAGCTATGTTGGCCTAGAAACAGATGTTATTGGACCACTTTACGATACCGTTATAAACGGTGGTAAGGTTGAATTCACAGAAACTCAAATGAAAATTTTTGATGATGTCGGACCTATCGGCAGTTTGGGTCTTCGCGTAAAGAGTGGTGAGCCTATTCAAGAACTCTCCGCTGATAAAGAAAGAGCTATGTTGAGATTGAAGGAAGCCAAACCAGCGAAGCAGCAAAAGGAATCCTTACGAGCAGAAGACTTCGTTCGGCAGCTTCAAGAACTCATTCAAGGGATAAATGAAGTAAGTTTCATTTAGAACCAGCTCAGGCTTCACCCCATACTGCTTAGGAACGATCACCATAGCCACTCTACGAGTTTTCTGGTATACAACCATCCATTCTTTATGAGCGCCCTGAGCGTCCCTCTCTGCTTGTCTGATGAAGGACCAGAAATCACTCTTTCTCTTGAACAAATCGTCAATCTGTAGGTCATAACCGTTTTTGCACTCTACTACAAACTTGAACCATGTAGGTGTAATCAAGTCCCCTTGAATACGCAGATTTTCTGGCAAGTTTTTGTGTGAGGTAGCAAATGCTCCAGATCCTGGCGTACGGCTGAATTCCTTGGTATGAAACCTCTCGTTCAGCATGGTCGCGATTTTACGTTCAAAGGTAGCCCCTTTGCGTTTGCTGTTGACGCGCTTCTTCTTGGAAAACTCGCCAACGGATAAAACATCTTCTAGATTTTTAGACATCCTTACTATAATAGGTCATGACTGCCGACAAAGAAATCATCAACTTCAAAGTTGACGGTAATAATTTTGGTAAATTCAAACTTCAAGAAACAGACAAAAAAATGAGATTGTATATCAAACTAAACAAAGACGAAGCAGATCAATGGAAGGCGCTCAAGACTGCTTTAACTGGAGACACCATGAATGACGATCTTCTTGCTCGCATTCTTTTCTTCAAAGGTATTCATTCCATTACGCAAGAACTAAATGAGCGTGTTGAGAATATGACTGAAGAAGAAAGGGAAACGATTCTTTCCCAGGTTAGTGAAGATCAAATAGCTGCTGCCTCTAAGATTGCCCGACAAGAGCTAGACGCCGAAGACGATGAGACATCTGATACCGCTAACAACTGAGGAAGAACTGAACTACGTTCTAAAGGATAGAAAAACTGAAACTTTTTCGGTTTTATATTCATCTCCTTGGTGTAAGTATTGCGATAGAATTCTGAGTCTTGCTGAGGAGTGGGTAAACGAAGAAGGTGATGAGATTGTGTATGTAGTAGATAGCTGGAATCTACCAGCCGCATTCGCAACATTCTCAATAACATCAGCACCATCCTTGGTTCACTTCTCAGAAGGTCGAATTGACGTAGATGTGGAATACCCAAAGATCTACGATCACTTCAAAGTTCTTCATCAAGAAAATTCTTGATTTTCTTATCTCGATATTCTTGAACTTTTTCGTAGTACTTTTTATTCTTAGTATAAATTAGTTTCAGGTTGTTTACTATAACTGTAGTGAAGTAGTTGAACGCAGAGCCTTTTTCACGGCTAAAATTATTCAACACTTTTAGAGCTAAAAGAAAACATTCCTGTTTGGCATCATCGAAATCAACTTTGAATTTGAAAGATGTAAGAATACTAGAGATCAAGAGGTCGAGTTGAGAAATCAACTCGTCCTCATACTTTTCTGGATCATCTAAGTAATTGAAAATTGTCTCTTCAAATTTTTTGTTGTTTATGTAATGCCTTTTCTTTTTACGCTTAGACATAAACTATAATAGAACATGGATATAGAAAAGATTCTTGAAAGTTTTGACGAACAAGAAAAAAACAAAGATTATTCGTCAAATTCTGTTGGGGACGAAAAGATCGTATTCGTAACTCCTTGTCGATATAGAGAACGTGGAAAGCTATACGACTTCAACGATAATGAATACGCAATCGTTTCGCATCTTCTTGAGAAAACTAATCTCCCTGATGGACATTATCAGTTCGTCCCCGCTATCCGAGAACCTAACATAAAGGAGGATGATCTTACCACAAAAGATTACGCAACACATCGTGAGTTTCTCTACGATGATATAAACACAATAAAACCGGATCTAATCATTCCTCTTGGTAATGTAGCAATGAAAACTCTTATCAAGAAATCCGGTCTATACAACAAGCGAGGAAAGGAGTTTGAGTATAACGGGTTCCCGGTCATACCAACCTACGACTCAGAAACACTTTTCCTTGAACCGAAAGTAAGAAAACTGTTTGTTCAGGATATTAACAATGCTTACGACAAGTTTATTCTGAACAAAAACAAATTTGATGGAACAGGCTATGTATTATGTAAAGACATTTCTGATTTCGACCGTCTTATGGACATCGCGGAAAATCATGAAGTTCTTGGACTCGATATTGAGACTACAGGATTGGATTTCAAAAAACATGTAATCTCGACAATCGCAATTGCGTACGAGGAAAACAAAGCGTTTACTGTTCCGATATATCACAAGGAAACCTGTTTTATAGACAAGGACATTGACCATATACGAGAAAGATTATCGAACTTGATGGCAAACAAGAACATACAGAAAGTTTTTCATAATTGTCAGTTCGACATAAAATTCTTGATGTCTTTTGGAATCAAACACTTTTATAACATTGGAGATACGAAGATCATGCATTCGCTTATTGACGAAAATCTTCCGCACTCCTTAATGGATTTGGTGAAGGAATACTTCCCACAAGAACTAGAAAAATTTTAATGAAAACTGTAGAATATATTTGGTTAGACGGATCCGACGATATGCCTCAGATCCGGTCAAAAGTTAGACTTCTTCCTACTGTAGAAAGCATTCTTCCCGATTGGTCTTTCGATGGAGGGAGTACGAAGCAAGGAGATCTGAAGGATTCCGACAGAACCCTAAAGCCCGTAAAGATATACGTCGACCCATTCAGAGAAGACGGGTATCTTGCTCTATGTGAAGTGCTTTACCCGGACGGAACACCACACGAAAGCAATAATCGAGCCAAGCTCAGAGAAATGGATCTGAATGATGTTTGGTTCGGATTTGAACAGGAGTATACTATCACTGATCCGATGATGAATCCGGTTGTACCAGAAGAACAGGTACAGGGAGAGTTCTATTGTGGTAATGGTGCTGGTAGAGTTGTAGGTAGACTGATCGCAGAAGAGCATATGATTAAATGCGAAAAAGCTGGACTAGATCTGTTTGGTTACAACGCTGAAGTTATGCTCTCTCAATGGGAATACCAAACACAGCCAAAGACCGCAGTCGATGCGTCAGACAATCTGTGGGTTTCTCGATTCATTAATGAGAGAAACGCCGAGAAGTTCAACATGCGTATTTCCTATCACCCAAAGATTTACAAAGATCTGAATGGTGCTGGGTGTCATGTAAATGTTTCTACAAAGGAGCTACGAGAAAGTCTTGACACCCTGGAAAATATTATGAAGAAATTCAAAAAAGCTCACAAGGAACACATGGAAGTTTACGGTGTTGGAAATGAGCTAAGATTAACCGGAGAATGCGAAACTTCAGACTATAATAAGTTTACGCATGGTGTCGGTGATAGAAGCGCAAGTGTTCGTATTCCTAGCCATGTCGAAGTAAAGGGCTGTGGGTATTTTGAAGATCGTAGACCCGCAGCTACTTGTGACCCTTATCTTGTAACTGCTAGAATACTAAAAACACTTTCATGCTAACCGTAACTAACGGTGGAACCCACGATTGGGAAAACATGCCCTTAGAGGACATGGCTCTTGGCAATGCCATGGATGCCGACTTCACTCTAAGGGCGTGTCGTCTTATGAATCCTCAGATGAAAAGCAAAGGAGTGAATCATGTATATGATAAACTTCTCAAGGAAATCCTTGTAGTAGCTTCTGAGATAGAGCATAATGGTATTCTTGTTGATACGGATTGTGTAAAGCGATTCGACCAGATTCTTCAAGATGAGATCAACGATATCCACGAACGTCTAAAGGAACTATCACCTATAGACGGAGTGAATCCAAACTCAAATGCTGACATGGGACTACTGCTATTCAGCAAAGAAGGGTTTGGTCTAAAAGCAACTGAGTTTTCAAAGAAGACCAAGGCTCCATCTATTACTGAGGCTCACCTAACAAGCGTAGCTGCTACCGCCAAAGGAGACGCGAAAGAATACATTGAGCTTCTTCTCCGTCACAAAGCCCGTGTAAAGCAGCACAAGACGTACGTAAAGGGCGTGGAGAACGCATTAGAGTACAACGAGGATGGTAGAGTCTACTCCAGCTACAACTTCGGAAACGTCGTTACAGGGCGTCTCAGCTGCTCCACGTATTCGGTATCTCCAAAGAACAAGAAGGGAATATCGTTCCATACCTTGCCAAGACCAGAAGATGGTGACGAGGTAAATCTTCGCAGTATGATGACTGCTGATGATGATAAGGTATTTCTTGCGGCAGACTTCTCTCAGGCAGAGCTTCGTGTTCTCGCTCAATGCTGTCGTGATAAAAACCTAATCGAAGCATTCAACTCTGGTCAAGACCTTCACAGTTTTACCGCATCTCTGGTATTCGGTAAGGATGCGTCTGAAGTTACAAAAGAAGAACGCCAGATCGCAAAAAGTGTAAGCTTCTTGATCGTGTATGGCGGAGGTCCACACAAGCTATCAATGCAGATCGGTAAGGATGTCGGATACTGCAAGAGTATTTTCAAAGCATACCAGGACTCCTTTCCAAAGGTTTTCAAGTGGATTGATTTTGTACACAAGTTTGTAAAACAAAATGGTTATGCGGTAAGTCTTTTCGGAAGACGCCGACACCTACAAAATGTAAACAGTCCGAATAAAAAATACCAATACCGTGCTTTAAGACAAGGAATGAACTTTGTGATTCAAAGTTCAGCATCAGATTTGATGTTGCATTCCATTCTTCGTCTTCAAAAGTACCTAACTAAGACAGGACTAGATGCACAGATTCTTGCTACTGTACACGACTCAGTAGAAGTTCAAGCTTCTAAAAAGGACATGAAGAAAACTTTAGAGTTGATGAAGTATGTTCTTCAAAGCACTGACGATTTCAAGAAGTTGTACGGTCTAGATTTTGTTGTACCCTTCGTTGTGGATGTTGAAGCCGGAACCTCATTCGGGGACATGATCGAAGCAGAATTCGATTCAACTGGCTGCCTGTGCAACGAAAATGAAATATTAGAATATGTCAAAAACAAGTAGGGTTGTTATTCTCACGGATTTACACCTTCGATCTGACTACATGCCAGGGTTTCTTGAGACTCAAATAGAAACCCTGGTAGATCTTGCGAACAGAAAACCGTGTACCCACGTTGTTATCAACGGAGATGTATTTGAACGCAGAAACCCACGAAGCGAAGAACTTCTGGCTTTCCGTCAAATATTAGAAAGTATCAAGTGTAAGAATATCATCGTCAATCGAGGTAACCACGATACTTTGAGAAAAGACGGAACATCCGATACAGTTCTAACGCTATTCTCTGATCTAGCCCATATCGTAAAAGATACTGAAACAATACGAATAGGCGACATCGATTTTGATTTCATTCCTCACTATGAGGACGAAGACAAAATAATACAAGATCTGAAGAAAACCAATAACCCTGTATTCGGTCATTTTGGTTTTGATGGCTGCGTTTCTAATGGACACTACGCATATGAGGCGCGAGTAAAACGTTGGCATTTCAAGAAAAAACCTTACGCCTTCTTAGGACATATCCACAAGCCAAAAATTTACGATAACGTAGTAATCCTAGGAACTCAATACTCAAATACCTTTGGCGAAGCAAACGCACAGAAGTACGTTCATGAACTTATCATACGCGGTAAAGAGATTGAGATGGTAAGAAAGCCAATGGGAAAAGGAATCAAGCACGTTGTCGGTACTATAGACGAAATTCCTGAGTTAGCCACTAAGCATAAGTTTGAGGACTTTTTCACCATTCTTCGTGTAAAGATGGACAAGCTTGATACTTATACCGAGGATCGTTTGAAAGAAGAAATATTTGCTAAGTACCCAATACAGCACTTAGAGTTGGTATTTGAAGATGTTATGCCTAAATTTGAATCTTCTTACTCACCAAAAAAACAAATATTCACTTTAGACGACAGTATAATCAATCAGTATATCGAAGAAAGCGATACCATATTTTCTAAGAACGACTTACTGAAAGCCTTAGGAGAAATACGAAATGCATCTCAATAAACTTGAAATTTACAACTTTCTTTCCGTGAAAGAGGCTGTGGTCGATTTTGATTCGTGCGGTAATCTAGTTCGTATCGTAGGAAAAAATTATGATACAAAACCAGCTGGATCAAATGGTGCTGGAAAAAGCACGATCATCGAGGCTATTATGTTCGCTTTGTTTGGAAAGACTATCCGAAAAACAAACGACAAGAGCCTCAAGAACTATCATACAAAGGGAAAGTGTAAAGTCGTCCTAACGATTAACGGAGATACGGTAATTGAACGAGTGAAGCGTCCACCAATGCTCACAGTTCATGTTGGAGATAAAAACTGCACCCAAGACTCGATACAGAATACACAAAAGTATCTTGAGCAAATACTCAACATCAACCACAATGTATTCCTAGCATCAATCATCTTTGGCCAATCAAACAACACCGATTTCCTAACAGCTACTCCCGAAGAAAAGCGAGCGATTATTCAGAACTTCCTGTCTGTCGGGGATTTGTTCAAGAATAGGTCTGTTATAAAATCTTTCAAATCACAGCACTTGAATGACAAGAAAGTAAACCTTGCTCTGCACAATGATGCTACACAAAAAGTAAACAAGCTTTCCAACAAGCTCGCGTCTCTACGTAAGCTGAAGAAGCAGTCCAAGAGCTACTTCTCTCAGGACAAGCTCAAGTTTATTGAGAATAAATCCCTAAGTGAAATACAAGATCTTGAGAGACAGCATCACGAAAAAGATGTTGAGTACGAAAGAGCCATTGCCAAGAGGGATGTTCTTCGTGATAGAATTCTACAAACAAACAGTACCTTAAAAGCTCTTAGTGGTACAAGTTGTGAGCATTGCGGAAAGCTTTCAAATGCCAACCTGTATAAGTCAAAAGAGCTAGAAGAGAAAATACAGTCTTGGTCTTCCGAGGAACGAGAGATGGTAAAAATGATTCGTAAGCTCGGAGAACTTGTAGACAAGCTACAGATTCCAGTATCATCTTCTGATTTTGAAACAATTGAAAAGTTCAAAGAAATTGATGCTGAAATAAAAGTTATAAACGCACAAATCAAGACCGAGAAAAAGCTTGTCAAAAAATATGGAGAACTTTCCACAGAAGCCCAAAAGAAATACGATCTAATGAAGTTCTGGGAACACGCCTTCTCCGAGGCGGGTCTGATTCGCTATGTTATACGCAACATCCTTGAGTATTTGAACGAGAGATGCAACTCTTATTTGAGTACGCTAACAAAAGGCAATTTTATCATAAAATTTGACGATTCACTGGTCGAGACGATCTATAATGACGGGGTAGAATGTCACTATGAATCTCTATCTGGAGGCGAAAAGAAACGAGTCTCGTTAGCTGTAATGCTTGGACTCAACGATCTACTTCTTCTTACTGGTAAGAACAGATCAAACATAATCTTTTTCGATGAGGTAGCGGATTCTCTTGACGCAGACGGAGTGAAAGGTTTGATTGAGCTTATTCACCAGCTAACCAAACATAAAAAACTCTTCATCATAACTCATAACGAATATCTTTCTTCGCTATTAGAAGAATATTCACAAACTTTAATTGTAACAAAACGTAATAATCTTACAAAAATAGCTATATAATATTCCAAGAAAAATGAAATACACTCCTAACGGTAAAAGATTAATCATTTCTCGTAAAAAGAACGAAATAAAGACCAAAGGCGGAGTTCTTCTTCCCGATGCTGTAACCGAAAAGAAGCTTAGCGAAGGTTACATCGTTAAAGCTGCTAGAGGGTGTGAAGGCAAGTATTGGAAAGAAGGTCAACACGTAATTTTCGCGCAATTCGCTGGACAAGAAATCAAGATAGACGATGAAGTTTATCTAGTAATTCCAGAAGAAGATATTCTCGTTTACGGGGAGGAAGTATAATGGGATATGAAATTCCCGAGAACTCTCTCGCGGAAACAATTTTCATGGATAAGTATGCTTATCCTGGAGAGACAAGCTGGAAAGAGTGCGCCCGAAGAGTAGCAAAAGCAGCTTCCGATCCCGAATTCCCCGAGAATAGACAGAAGTATGAGCAGAAGTTTTTTGACGCCATCAACAACGGAGATTTCTGCCCAGGAGGACGAATCCTATTTGGTTCAGGTAGAAGCCGCCAGAACCTTCTGAACTGTTATGTTCTAGACCCCGAAGATTCTGTAGACAATATTGGAAAGATAATTTCTGATATGTATAAGATTTCCTGTGGAGGAGGCGGGATTGGTTTCAACTTCTCAAAGATTCGTCCCAAGGGAGACAATATACAGAACATTGTTCATTCCGCACCAGGATCTATTTCTGTTATGCGAATGATTAATGAAATCGGAAATCATGTTCGCGCTGGAAAGAACCGCAGAACCGCTCTTATGTCTATTCTGGAAGTAACACATCCAGACTTTTTAGAGTTTTTACACGTAAAACTTGATAGAAAAGAGCTAACTAATTTCAACATCTCTGTTGCTATCACAAAGAGATTTATTGAGGCTGTTGAAAAAGATGATGAGTGGTATTTTACTTTCGGTGGAAAGCATAATAAATACTACGTCTATTCTGTTGAGCGCAAGTCCGAGCTTGGCGATGACATTATAGAAGTTGTCGCAAAGAATGAGGACGATGCTCTTGGTCGCGCTAAGGTTCATTACCTAAAGCACTATGCGGATACTTTTATAGGAGTAACGAAGAAAGAGATCCGCGCTCGTGAACTCTGGGAGCATATCGTAGATAACGCTATTGAATCAGGGGAACCGGGAATCTTCAATATAGATTTTGCTAACGAATATACTAACGCTTCTTACTTTGAGTATATGCCTTCTACCAACCCCTGCGGTGAGGAAGTTCTTCCTGCGTATGGGAATTGCTGTCTTGGCCACGTCAATCTTGCTAATATGGTGGATATGGACGGTAATATCGATTGGCGTAGACTGGCTCGCACAATCCGTACCGGAGTACGATTCCTCGACAATATCCTCACAGCAAACCACTTCCCAATTCCAGAGTGTGAAGAAGGGGGAATGCGTTCCCGAAGAATCGGATTGGGCGTCACTGGACTACACTACTTTCTTATCAAATCAGGATTCAAATATGGAGACGAATCGTGCTTGGAATTCCTGGAACGGTTGTTCGCCACGATAAGAAACGAGGCGTACAAAGCCTCTATGTATCTCGGTAAGGAAAAAGGTAGTTTCCCCGCATACGACTGGAGCAAACTAAAAGATGAGAAGTACTTCAAAACATTACCATCAAGAATCCGATCTGACATTAAGAAGAATGGTCTACGAAACGCCGTTCTTCTTACCGTTGCTCCAACTGGAACTATCAGCATGGTATTGGGTGTCTCTACTGGTCTTGAGCCGATCTTTGCCCCTGTTTACAAGCGTAGGTGGCGTACTGGCACTGATGGTGTCTGGAATGAGACTTTTGTGGTTGACCCTCTTTTCAAGCAGTTATATCTTCGTGGGCGTGATGTCTCGCATTGTGTTGGGGCGTACGACGTATCCCCAGAAGAACACATCAAAGTACAGGCTGTAGTTCAATCCTATATCGATTCCGCTGTATCAAAAACTTGTAACCTACCCGCAGATTTCAAGCCGTCAAACCTGTATGATGATCTTCTTACCTATGCGAACGATATGAAAGGGTTTACTTTCTATCGAGCCGGGTCAAGAGGTAATGAGCCGCTAGAAGCTGTAGATATCAATACAATTGATCTGGACAAGCTAATTCAGCAAGGGACGATAGAGGAGATTACCGAGTCCGTAGAAACCTGTAAAAATGGAGTGTGTGAACTATAATATATCATGGGTATTCAATGGCCTAACACACCGAATAAGAGCGGGGAAACCCGGTTCCGATTCGCTTGCGTAGACGACGATTGTAAGGGACACAAGACTTTCCATATAAACTACTACGAAGCACCAGATATAGTGCCTTCTTCTGTAGAATGTCCTTTTGATGGGGATCATATGGCTGAGTGGTGTGTCCCTGGTCTAGCAGAATTCAATATTCGTGGTAATACTAGAGGTGTTGAAAACCCTCACTACTCTAAATCATTGGCTGATTCGGAACACAAATGGATGGAGCTTCAAATTGAAGAAGCCAAGAAAGCAATTAGTGGAGAAGACCAGATAACAGGAAAAGCAGCAGCACCTTACGCCAAGAGAACTTTGAATGTCGAAAAAGCTCTTGCTGCTGGGGTAATCAAAAAAATTGATGAGAATGCTGCTGCTGAGAAAAAACGAGTTGCCGATGAGCGAGCTAAAGTTGTCGCTGAAAAGGCTAAAGAACATATAACTAGAGAAATTGACCAGAAACATGTTGGAAGAAGACATGACGGATAACAATATAACTAAAATAAACAAGATTTGTATTTATAACCAGTCCGATAATCCGAACCCGGAATACAAAACAGATAAGTCTGCGGGTTTTGATATTGCCGCAAATGAAGAGGTTGTTTTGCCTCCCCACAAAACTACTATTGTACGCACAGGACTATACTTTAGTCTTATGCCTGGGTATGAAGCTCAACTGCGGCTGAGAAGTTCCTGGGGATTGAAAGGTGTTGTAATGCCTAATGCTCCAGCTACGATTGATGAAGACTATCGTGGTGAAATAAAACTACTGCTACATAACCTAAATGATACTTATGTTGTGGTAAGGAAAGGTGATCGAGTTGCTCAGGTCGTTTGTTCCCCAGTTTTCTGTCCAAAAATCTACGTCATGGACTCTGATGAGTGGAACTCCCCGCTAAATCAGACGATTCGTGGCGAGGGTGGTTTCGGATCAACTGGAGAATAAAATGGCTTACGAGTTTCAAGAATCTATTCAGCGAGGCATAGTTTACCTCGCCAAGTCGGATGAGAATTTTATAATTCAAGCTATGCCGATGGTGAAGGATACGTATTTTGATTTTCCTTCGCACCAAAAGCTGTGGCGAGTTATACGAGAGCATTACAGTAACTACAAAACTCTTCCGTCTGACGAACAGATCCTAGAGCAGATTCGCGTTATCAAATCGGATAACGAGTTACTGTCTGACTATAAAGACGAACTCGACAACATCAATGCTGTTGATGAAAAATCTCTTTCTAATGAAGAGTTTTATCTAGACAAAGTTGAGGAGTTTGCTAAGGAACAGTCCCTGAAAGATGCGATTATAGGTTCCGTAGATCTCTTAAAAAAGAAACAGTTTGGAAAGATTGAGGAGTCTATTAGGGAAGCTCTGTCTGTAAGCCGCGACGTGGATCTCGGAACAGACTATTTCGGTGATGTAACAGGTCGTTATGATAGGCTGAACAATACTAGTATCGACGCTCAATTCAGAACACCGTTTGAGACTATCAACCAAGAACTTGAGGGCGGTATGGCAAGCAAAGAGCTAGCGATGGTTGTCGCTCCTCCCGGAGTAGGTAAATCGTTGTTCCTTGCTAATCAGGCTGCGCGTTCTGTTCTTGATGGTAAGAATGTTCTATATGTGTCGCTTGAGATGTCGGAAGATCGTGTTGCTCAAAGACTGGACAGCATCTTTACTCGCATCAAACAAGCTGAACTGAAAAACGGCGTGAAGAAACTAGAGGATCGCCTGTCACAAATAAAGTCCTCGTTACCGAATATGGGAAAGCTCAAAATCAAAGAGTTTCCTACTAAGAGGCTTACCGTAACAGGTCTTAGAGCATACCTCAATCAGTTACGCAATTACGAGGATTTTACGCCAGACATTATCATCGTAGATTATCTTGAGCTTATGACCAATATCGACAACAGTATGTCGGAATACATGGCTCAAGAAAGAATAGCGCAAGAGCTTCGTGGCATTGCTGTAGAATATAAATGTCTTGTTTGGACTGCTACACAAACAAACCGAAAGGGTAAAGAGGTAGATATTATTACAGATGCCGAATTAGCGGATTCTTACGGTAAGATTCGTGTGTGCGACCTAGCTTTTTCAATCAACCAGAAAGAACAAGAGTTTGATGAAGGAAAAGCTCGCTTATTCGTAATGAAGTCTCGCAACGGTAGGGCGCGTTATATTGTTCCCATACGCATTGACTATACTAGATTAGTAATTACACAACAATGAGTTCCTCCAAGAAACCAAAGTATATTCATCCTCTCACAGTAGATGCTGGAATAAAGAAGTTTACTATAGTTCAAAAAAAGCTTACAAAGGAAGGGTTATACGGTTGCGTAGAGTTTGAAAAAGCTTTAATCAGCATTGATCCCGACCAAAGCCCGGAAGACTATCGAGGAACTCTTTTACATGAAATTTGTCATATAGGATGGGAACTTTTTGGTTTAGGAGATGACGATGAAATGCCCACAATGGGTAATGAGTATCTGACTTCAGTTACATCAAATATGATTCAACTACTAACAACTTTAAACCCAGAACTGTTCAGGTTTATTTTCAACTATGAGTGACATAAAAGAAATTTACGAAAAAATAGAAGATAGCTATTACGACATTATCAAAAAGTATGTCGCTATAGACGAACACAACTTTCAAGATGCTATGTCAAAGCATCCGGCAACATTTGCTTTCTTCGCTGGCGTGATGGCACACGCAAAAAAAGAACTTGAAAAAGCAAACTTTCTTTTCGAAACTCGCGAAGCCGAGGTAAGAGAAGAAAAACGAGAATCACTTCGGCAGTCTGGACAGAAAGCTACAGATAGAGCGTTAGACGCATATCTGAAGTGTGTTCCAGAACTGCAAACACTACAAAAAGGAATAACCATAAAATCACATAAATACAACCTTTGTAAGAATATTGTATCCAGTTTAGATCATCAAAAGGATATAATAATTCAACTGTCGGCTAACAAGAGAGCCGAAGCTAAACTAATTGAACAACTATAACTAACATGGTAAACATCGAACAACTAAGAAAGAAGTACCAGGAAATCAACAATCCTGGAGGCGCAAGGTCTGATAACGCTGAGTTTCTCAACAAGTTCTTCATGATGGAAGAAGGCACTTCTGTGGTGCGTGTTCTTCCAGGAAAGGAAGATCAAGAGTTCTATGCTGAAACTGCTATTCACCGTATCAACGACAAGAACTATCACTGCCCACGTGTGAAGGGAGAAAAGTGTCCTGTTTGTGATACTTACTACGGCGTGTGGAAGGAGATCAATGCGATTGGTAAGGAGACTCCAAAAGGAAAGGATCTGGCTGATCTAGCTCGCCAAATCAAGTCTCGTAAGCGTTTCTACATGAACATCATCGACCGTCGAGATGATTCCGTAAAGATTCTGTCTGTTGGACAAAAGCTTTTCGGAAAAATTCTTGACTGCTTCTTTGACGAAGATTTTGGTGACATCACCGATCTCAAAGAAGGTTGGGATTTCAAGATCGTAAAGGACACTCAAGGTCAATGGCCAAACTATGACAAGTCTGCTCCAAAGCCAAAATCCACTCCCGCTGGTACGAAGGCTGAGATTGAAACTTTCATGGATGAACTTCACGATATTCACGGTCTGGTAAAAGTGGCTGAGTACGAAGAACTCAAGAATCTGATGTCTGAGTTCAACGCTATTAGAAGCGGATCACCAACTCAAACCCAAACTGAAACCGCCGATAACTCGGACGAAGACGACTATATGTCTCACCTAAAAGGTCTTGATATTGACTAAAAATACTTTGTAAACCGCAGTTGCTTGTTCTATAATGGATAAGCAACTGCTTTTCTTTCTGGTTTTAGCAGCCGCCGCGACTATATAAATTATCAAGGAGGATGCTATGCCACAAAAGAGAAGAAAAAGATGGAAGCCCGAAAGAGTTCCTGATTCCGAGCGGGGAAATATTACAAAACCCTGCAACACTTGTAAAAAAGAGTTTACCTTGTTAGAGTTTAATAAAGGCAACGCACTTCACGGATACAAACCTGAGTGTAAGTCTTGTCAAGTAAAGAGGGGTAGGGAGTATAAAAGGCGACCAGAAATCAAGGAGCGTGAAAACGCATATTCAAGAAAACGATGGGCTGCAAAGCCTGAAGAAGAAAGGAGAGCGATTTACGAAAGCAGAAAAGAGTATTTTATAAAATACCAGAGATGGTGGCACAAACATACTGAGACTGGAAGGAAGTGGAAAGCCTACGCGAACATGAGGTCAAAGCTTAGTCGTTATTCCATAGCCGTCTCTTCCGTACTCGCTTTAGAAGAATACAACAAAGTTACATTCAAAAAAGAAAAGTTCTCATGTGAATACTGCGAAAAAGAAATTAAAGGTAGTTACCACTTAGAGCATATCATTCCCGTAGCCAAAGATGGTTCGGGAGAACTAGAAAACTTGGCGATTTCATGTCCAACCTGTAACCTCAGAAAAGGAACAAAAGATTTGGATGTATTCGCACCTGACAAAGTCAGTTACTTTAAAAACCGAAAAGTATGAACACAAATAACAAAGGAGAAAATGCAGCCCCCGGACGAGGACGCAAGCTAAGAATCTTAGCAGCCGCTTCGAATTCCGGGGGCTGCGCCTAGCTTACTACCGAATCCTATTGCCAATGCAAAAGTTGGCGGAACTATACCCCGACGAAGTTGAGGTTCGTTTTGATGACAACCCGTTAGGGTGGTCTAAAGAAACAGGCACACAAACACCACCAAATTTCGATTACGAAAATCTGAAGTGGGCTGACGTGGTGTTTACGCAAAACATTCATAACTTCGGAGGGCAGTATACTATACAGATCCTAGCAAAGGGTCATGAGTTCGGAGCGTTCACACACTTCGATACGGATGACCTTCTTACTGATCTATACAAAGGACACCGCCTTTTCGATGTCTACACCGACCAGCAACTTGATGAAGTAACCAAATACATTTACAACAATGTAGACCTGGTTTCAGTAACTCAAAGAAAGTTCGCGCAGAGAATCGCTCCCTATGTAAAGGGTGCGCTTGTAGTAATCAAGAATACGATTGATTACAAGCTGCCTTGCTGGAACGCACGAAAGAAACCAAAACCAAAGAAACTCATGAGAATGGGTTGGGTTGGAGGAATTCACCACGACGTAGATATCAAACACTTTGCTGGGGTTCCTTATTTGGTAAACCAGAAAGTTGGTAAAGAACGAGTTCATTGGGGGTTCTATGGAAAACCAACACAAGCTCCTAATGAAAGAGATTGGCAATGGGATGTATGGGAAGGTTACGAGCAGCAGATCAAAAAAGGGTTTAAATCTCACCGTAACTACACGATCTATCCCGCCATGCCACCCAATATGTATGGGGAGATGTATTCCAACATTGACCTGAACATTGCTGTTCTGGACAATAATAGTTTCAATGATTCAAAGTCTGAAATCAAAGCAATCGAAGGCGCACGTTACGGAGTTCCTCTCGTAGCTACCAACGTAGGATGTTATGATGAGCTTATTGTAAATGGAGAAACAGGATACCTCATAGACCCATCCAACCCAAAGAATGAATGGATTCGTGTTCTGGATAAGTGTATTCGCAATCCTAAGCACGTAGAAGAGATGGGAAGAGCATTGAAAGTTATCTGCGATGAGCTTTATGATATCAACAAGGTTGTTGGTGGTAGACTGGCTCTATACCGACAGCTGATGGATATGAAGAAGGAAGCTCTATCAGACGCTCTAATGGAACAAAAAGAAAAGAATATTCAGGAGACAGAAGCATGAACTATCTAAGCATTGTAGCAATAATGAAAGACGAAGGCAAGAACCTTCAAGAATGGTTGGATTTTCATAGGGCTGTAGGAGTGGAACACTTCTATCTTTATGATAACGGAAGTACAGACAATACCAAAGAAATTTGTAAGGGACAGAAGGATATCTCATATTTTTACACCGACATGGACATGGCGCAAATGGCTTGTTATTACAACGCACTTACCGCCTTCCGTGACCAGTCCAAGTGGATGGCATTTATTGATCTCGATGAGTTCCTATTCGCCCCTCAGGGCAACCTAAAAGAGCGCCTGAAGGAGTTTGAGCAGCATCCTGGAGTAGCAGTCAATGAAGTGTTCTATGGCTCTAACGGGCATGAGAAGCGTCCCTCCGGTGGGGTTCTGAAAAACTACACGAAGAGGCGCAAGAGTGTCGATAAACACGTAAAGTCAATTGTTCAACCGATGTACACTCTTTGCCCAGCAAACAACCCGCACTCTTTCGTTTATACTCATGGGTTAGCCGTAAACGAGAGAAAGCAACCTTGCGGCGGTCCGTTCAATGAACCCGCATCCGCAGAGATCCTAAGAATCAATCATTACTGGGTAAAGTCCAAAGAGGAGTACGAGAACAAACTCACCCGTGGACGTGCAGATGTCCCGTCTAGAGATCCAATGTTCAGGTACACAACTGGAATCGGAAGAAAACTTGATGAAGTATTTCTTGCTGATAACGAAGTTGAAGATACTATGATATGGCATCACCTAGAAAGAGAGCATGAATAAAAAAATCAAAATTATGAGCGGTTGGTCTGCCCCTGGTGGATCAACCGTTGCTTTCATAAATCTGTGCAATCTGTTCAATGAAAATGGATATGACTGCACCTTTTATGGTCCTCATGAATGGCATTTGGATAAATGTAAATCAGGCCATTTGATGGAGGTTCCGATAAATGAACCAGAAGAGAATCTTATTGTTCATTATCTGAAGTTCCCGCACCGACCCGAGCAATCCAACAAAGTTATTCTTGCTTGTCACGAGAAGAATGTGTATCCTGTAAAGGAAACCCAACCTTTCTGGGATGACGTTGTGTATGTTTCCAACTCACAGATGTTCTGGCAAGGCGTTCCTGGAAAGGTGATCCCAAATGTAGTAGAAAAACTATACAAGCCAGAAAGGGTTGTGTTTGGTATCGCCGCAGTAATCGGAAGCATTGATGAGAACAAACAAACTCATGTCTCGATTGAACGTGCTATAAAGGATGGTTACAAGGAAATCAGGCTTTACGGAAATATCACAGACGAGGTTTATTACAATAAATACGTAAAAAAATATGTTGATTCACACCAAGCTAGTTTGATGGGGCATGAAGACAATAAACAAAGAATGTATAACTCTATTTCTAAAGTATATCACTCATCGAATAGTGAAACGTTCAACTTTATCAAAGCGGAGTGTGAAAAAACAGGAACATCATACGACGGACTCGATTCGGCTGAATCTGGTGCGGAAACTTGGACTGACAAGGAAATTCTAGAAGCCTGG
>Ga0208019_1000133_pt1 | contig 39202 bp, 57 predicted proteins | sample CB_VirMetaG_5_FD_184540 | JGI IMG/M metagenome (GOLD analysis project Ga0208019, IMG submission 184540) | Freshwater to marine saline gradient viral communities from Chesapeake Bay - CB_1508_1D Viral MetaG (SPAdes) (version 4) | ecosystem: Environmental > Aquatic > Marine > Coastal | place: USA... | reverse complement strand
GTCACGACCATGAAGTTTCCGCTACCGAAGCGGCAAGTCTTACTGCTGCGGGTTACGGCGACTATATTTCGTGACTATGAAACATCGTGAAGTACATCCAACGCTTGATATTGAAGGCTGTTTCGGCTGTCGGATTGCGGGCGTTTCGTTCGCAGCGTCATCAATGCCGTCCCGAAAGATCGAAAATAATCGTATTGAAGCCACAGAACGTCAATGGTCTAAAGACATGGATGCCTATAAGCGGCTCAAACAGGACGGTTTGCAACCAGCCAAAATTGATGGGGCGAGGGAAATCGAGCAGAAAGCTACCCACCGCTCGCAGGTAGAGACTGGCATTCTGTAGTACAATTAGCGCATGGCTGTGTATCAGGGCAAGAACGTGGAGTTGGATTCTCCTCGTCGTATCCGTAAGGGTGAACCTGGTTATGGCCGCAAGAAGTCTGTCGTGTATGTGAAGGACGGTTCACGGGTTAAGAAAGTTATGTTTGGTGATCCGAACATGAAGATCAAGAAGCAAGATCCTGCCCGTAAAAAGTCGTTTGATGCACGCCACAACTGCGATAGTCCGGGTCCTAAAACACAGGCACGCTATTGGAGCTGCAAAGCATGGTAGCAAAGAAAGCGTTTTGGGATAAGCCAAGCCCTGTCAAAAAGTCAAAGGGTTTGTCTGATGTCCAGAAGAAAGCAGCGAAAGCCCGTGCTGCGAGAGCTGGCCGTCCGTATCCGAATCTAGTTGATAATGCTTGGGCATCAAGAAAGAAGAAGTGACATGGCACATTACGGTGGCGTTTACATGAAGAAGAAGGGCGGAAAGTCCGCTCAGTCAAACGGTCCTGGTTCCAAGTCGTTTGGTCCTGCCTTGTCTACGGCAGAATCAAAAACGAAGAAGGGCAAGAAACGCTGATGCCGATGAAAAAGAAGAAGGCTCCTGCTGGCTACCATTACATGCCGAACGGGAAGTTGATGAAAGATTCGGCACATAAAGGTTCGGGTAAGAAGAAGAAGTGACTACAGCAGGTCAACTTATTGACCGTGTTGCTGGCGAACTGCTGGCAGGAACGGTAGAAGAACGCAACAAACTTGCGACAGGTGTTGACGCGTCCGCAACCACGTTGACGTTCACCTACCAGCTGTCAGGTTTGCGTGAAGGCTCAATGTTCGAGATCGGTTCAGAACAGTTTTATGTGTGGACAACAAACTCGTCCGCCAAATCTGCTGTAGTGGAACGTGGCTTCAACGGCACCACCGCAGCATCCCATGACGCTAACGACATTACGACGGTGAACCCACGGTTCCCTCGGTCACGAGTGTTGCAACAGTTAAACGCCGACCTAGCAGATTTGTCATCACCGTTAAACGGCCTGTTCCAAGTTAAAACTGTTGATATTGCTTACAACGGTAGCGACCGCATGGTGAACATTACTGGTGCGACCGACATCCAAAACCTGATTGATGTCCGATACCGTTACCTGTCTGACGACTACCCAATTATTCGCGATGTTCGTTTGCTGTCTGATATGCCGACCTCCGATTTTGCGTCAGGGTTCGCGTTAGCGTTCGATTCGTATGTCCGGTCAGGCACCATCCGTGTCGTGTACCGAGCACCGTACGGATCGTTCAGCGCAGAGTCCGACACCGTTGCCGATGTTGGCGGTTCCGACTATCTGGATGACGTGCTGGCGTTAGGCACACAGATGCGTTTGATGGCTGGCCGTGAAGTGAAACGCAACTTCACCGAATCACAGGGCGATACCCGTCGAGCAGAAGAAGTGCCGTCTGGTGCTGTAGCGAACTCAATGCTGCAACTACAGCGTTTGCGTCGTGACCGTGTGATGGCCGAAGCTGCACGTTTGAACCGTCAGTATCCTTTGCGTATCCGAAAGTAGGCGGCGATGTCGCTGATAACTTACACCACGCCGTTCACGGGTGGACCGTCGTTTTACACAGGTATTTCTGGTGCCTCCGATTTGGTGCCACACATTTTTCCGGTCGCTATTGATGGCCGCCCGTACATGCTGGACACTGCGTCTGGCCGGTATGCCCGCACGTTTGAGGCACGGTTGAGGGATTCGGTTGACCAATCTGATATTCCTGGTGAGGCTGCGATTAACCCGCAGGGGTTGTGGAGGCGTGGTCAAACGTCTTGGCATTTCGGTTTCAACCAGAAGTATGGGGACTTGCCTGACAGTAATGTTGAACAGTTTGAGGCTTCGTTGGGTGTGGATGTTTGGACTGAGGGCGAACTCACGTTATTGAACGATGTGAAGGTGTCGTTGTCTACGTCTGCCACGAACCTGTTTTTGGCTGTTGTTCGTGACGAGCTGTGGTGTACGGATGGCTCAAATGTGAAGTACACGACTAATCCGTATGCTACGTCTCCTACTTGGACAACGATTTCTGGTACGGGCACGATCCGTGACATGGACTCAACCGGTTCAGATGCTTACATAACTGTTGCTGGTACAGGCAGCACGCAAGGGTTGCGTAAGATCGACGGGTCAACGCATTCTCTCAGCACGGTTTCGTACGGCCCAGAGTTCGGTGCGCTCAAGTATGTGAAGGGCCGACTGTTCATTGCTAATAACGGGTCAAGCGAAATGTATGTTGACCCAACGTCACCGAATCCTTCGGCTTTCTACACTCATACCGACGCCAATTTCCGTTGGGTTGATTTCGCTGCCGGTCAGAACGCGATCTATTGCGCTGGTCGTTCTGGCGAAAGGTCGTTGATTTACAAGGTGACGATCCAATCAGACGGCACCCTAGACACACCGGTCGTCGCCGCAGAACTTCCAGTCGGAGAACGCATCTACAGCATGTCCGGCTACCTCGGCTACGTCCTCATCGGCACCAACGAAGGTTTGCGATACGCCACCGCAGACGCCGACGCCAACCTTGTCCTCGGACAAACCATCGCAGGGACAAACCCGATCCTGTGTGCCGAGGGCTACCAACAATACGTTTGGGTTGGTGTCACCGATTACACGGGGGATTACACGGGGCTTGGCCGTATCGACCTGTCACATTATGTTGACGTGAACGTCCCTGCCTCAGCTCCCGACCTGATGTATGAAGGTCAGGGCGATGTGCAAAGTGTTGCCACGTTTGACTCGAAGCGGGTGTTCACGGTGTCGGGTGTTGGTGTGGTGGTTGAGGACACAGCGAGCCTGATGTCTTCTGGCTACTGTGAGACTGGTACTTGGCGTTGGGGTATTCCTGATCCCAAGTTTTTGGCGTTCTTTGACCTTGAATATGAGGCGTTGAACGGCAGTATTGACGTAGATTACGCTTATGACGGCGGCAACTATGAGCGTCTTGGCACAGCAAACGCGCAAGGTGGCTCGTTAACTTCTTTGTCTGGTTTAGATGAAAAGTTCCGGCAAGCCAAATTTAAAATCACGTTGAACCGTGACACCGTTACCGCATCTGAGGGTCCTGTGCTGGCACGTTGGCAGGCGAGAGCTGTGCCTGCACCGTCACGTTCCGAGTTGTTCCAGGTGCCGGTGTTGTTGCATCAACGCATCAACCGTTTCAACCGGGAATACAACGTGGATGTTGAGTTTGAGTTGAACAAACTGCGGGATCTTATCCATAATCCTCGTGTTATCCAATACCAGACAGGCACGTCAGTCTACAAAACTATTGTTGAGAGTGTAGAATGGGTTCCTGTCGATCAACCTAACGACGACTATATTTTTGATGGTACTGCAACGGTGACGTTGCGGTCGCTTGTGGAGTAACTATGGCTAAGACACGCAGATCGTATACAGGGGCTTCGGTTTCTACGATTACCCAATCAGATATCAACGCGTCTGGCACGTCCAGTTTCACTGTCGAATCAGCTACGAATTGGCCGTATGGTGCTGACCCGTTTTATGTGGTGTTGTCTCCTGGTACTGCTTCTGAAGAAAAGATACTGGTTACTCGGACTAACGCGGGTGATACGACGTTAAACATTTCGTCTGATGTTGTTCGTGGTTTGGACGGTACGTCTGCGGTGGCGCATGGTTCTGGTGCGACGGTGTATCCGGTGTTTACCGCGGTGGATGCTGACGAGGCTAACGAGCTGGCTTCGATGTGGGAAGCAAAGGGTGACATTGTTTCGCATGGTGCGTCTACGTTTGCTCGTTTGGCGGTTGGTTCTGATGACACGGTGTTGATTGCTGATGCTTCTGCTTCGTCTGGTTTGGCGTGGGGTCAGGTTGATACTGCGAATATCGCTAATGATGCGGTGACGAACGCAAAGATTGATGCTGGTGCTGTTGGCACTACAGAGCTTGCTAATGATGCGGTGACAACTGCGAAGATTGCTGCTGGGGCAGTTGGCACTACAGAAATCGCTACCGGGGCTGTTGAGTACGACAATTTAGATAGCGTTGTGCAGTTGAAGTTCCCGCAGGGAATTGTGGGTAACTTGTCGGCAAGCGGTGCTTATACATCGGACGCTTTGAGAGATTCTGTAACGGTTACAGCGACTAACCGTCTTATGATGATTGTTGTCGAAGCCGACGATGTGACCCAATGGGAAGTAAGAAGGAGCGGCGCAGGGACTTTGATTCGTACCGACAAAACCAACCAATATAATGTTTTTGGTTCTGGAACAGTTCGGATGTGGGCGCAATCGTCAAACACGACTTACGAATTGTGGAACTACGGAAGCACAAACGGTTTTGGGGCTTCGGGTGTCGCTTACATTGTTGATCTTGGGCCATCGTGATTCATCTCATGTCTAGCATCGTCAACCCGCACCTCGCAATCAACTTCCAAATAAAGGCACACTGATGGCAAAACGTAGATACACCGGATACGACAAAACCGCAAAGCGTAAGCGGGCAGGTTTAGAGAAACTTGTTGACCTTCTTGAAGCCGAGTTCGGTTTGTGGAACAACGGTACTTACGGTGTTCGAGCGAAGCGTGGCAAGTCGTCCTCCAATTTAAGTGTTCATTCGACGGGCCGCGCCAGTGACATTTCTTGGCGTGGCGCACCGTACAAGGGTTCAGGTAAGTATGAGGATGCTTGCCGCATGATGGACTTCCTCGTAGAGAACGCCGATGTGTTGGAGATTGAAGCGGTGTTTGATTATTACCCGAAGCCACATGGCCGTGGCTGGATGTGTGACCGTGACGCATGGAGAGTGTACGACCGGAAGGCGTTCTCTGGTTCACCTGGCGGTGATTGGGTGCATATCGAAATTTCAAATAAGTATGCCGATGACCCTGACTATTACGAGCAGAAGATGGCTGAACTGTTGGGAGGCAAGAAGCCTGCCCGCAAACCAGCCGCAAAGAAAGCTGCTGCTCCTGCGTATCCTGGCAAGTCGTTGCGTAAAGGCTCAAAGGGTGACGACGTGAAACTGGTACAGGAAAAAGTCGGTGCCTATGTTGATGGCGACTTCGGTACCAAAACAGAGAAGTCTGTGAAAGCATGGCAGGCTGACAACACCGCATGTTGCGGTCCAAGTGACGGGATCGTTGGTCCTAAAACTTGGGGTTGCATGTTTGGCTGACGGTGCGCCGTGGCCTTCTTACTTGCAGCCAGCTTGCTCTGGCTTCATTGTTTGTCGTCGCTGTGTTTGCTCCGTTGTCTGCGTTTGCGGACTCGGTGACAATCACTGAAGAAACCGACATCTTTTTCACTGTTGACGAGCAAAGCCTCGTCGTGATTTACGGCAACAGCAATCAGCCCTGTGAGTCTGCGACTGTTGACCCGTATCTGTGGCTGTATGACGGCAAAGACACGCTGATCGCATACGACGACGACGGCAACTTCAACGATCAAGACCAGTGTGTGTCAGCGAAACTGTATGTGACGTTGGACGCTGGTGATTACCGTCTGCGGGCAGGCTATTACCCTGAGCAGTTGGGGCTTGGAAATACCCCTGAGTGGGGTGACGGAACGTACGAGCTGTTGTCTGAGATAAACTTGTCTACAACTACTACATCTAGTACAACTACAACAACGACAAGCACGACAACCACTACATCTAGTACGACGACAACGACATGGCCTTCTACCACGACAACCACCACCTCGGTTCCTGCACCGGCACCGACAACTGTCCCTTCCTCTACGACGACAACCACCGACGCAACCACCACCACTACGATCCCAACGACTACTACATCGCCGTCAACCACCACGATCCCAACGACCACTACTACGTCAAGTACAACAACGACGACGATCCCGCCGACTACTACGTTGTCACCGACGACAACATCATCATCGACAACAACGGTCGCGCCTACCTCGACGACTTCAACTATCCCGCCGACTACAAGTACGACAAGCACAACAGTCGCAGCAACCACAACTTCGACGACCACGACGACAACAGTTGCGCCCACGACGACTTCTTCGCCATCTACGACTACATCAAGCACGACGACGGCTGTATCCACCACTACACAGCCCACCACGACTGTCCCCACAACAGTTGCAAGCCCGCCACCGCCACCAAATGACGCACCCGTGGCAGAGAAACAAGTTTTCGAGGAACAAGTAAATATCTATTCCACCCCCGGATATGATGACTATGTGCCTGCTGGTTCAACCGTTGATGTCGCTACCCGCCGCACAGTGACCGCCGCATCTGTCATAATAGGAAGTGTCCCGACCGTGATGTCCCGCAGGAGACTCAAATGAAACATCTGAGAACCCTGTTAGAAGCTCTCATAATGGCTGGAGGTCTGCTGCTGGTGATCATCACGTTGTCGGGGCAAACAAGAGACATCGCAATCGGCATATCTATTGCTTCCGTGATATTCTTTGTACTGTCAGAACTCGTACCTCCAGAGGATTAAACATGACCGCAGTAGTAGTAAAGCGACTTGTCGCAACGTTCGTAGCAGCCGGTGTACCTAACGTGTTGGCTGGAGCCATTGTTGATGTGGCTGTTTGGAAGTCCGCTGTGATGGCTGGTGCTATCGCCGCTCTTGGTGCGGTGCAGACGTTAGCTGCCGCTTACAAAGCGGATGGCGAGTTGACCGACGAAGATGTCGAGTCAGCGTTCAAAGGCTGATCTTCTGTGCCAACGTGGGCAGTAATCGTGTTGGCGGTTCTCGCCCCCGGTGGCGTTCTCACCGTTCTCATTGAGCGTATGCGCCGTGAAAACAACCGTGACCACAACCGTAACAGCGAGTTGTTGCAACAGATTGATGGCAAGGTTGACAAGATCGATAATCGTTTAGATTCTCACATGGATTGGCACGCGCATCACGACTGACTTGGTGTACAATCTCTAGTCCCATGTCGCTAGATTCTCACACCATCCTTGACATCCGCTGGTTTCTTAGTAGAGTTGTTCCTCGTGGACCAGATGAAGCTTCTCGTTTGGTTCACCTGATGAGTCAACTCAACCAGGAGGAAACCAATGGGATTAGCGGACGACATAAGGAACGCACCAACTAGCACTAACCTTTGTTGCGTTACTAGAGCAAGAAAACATTTCGAGGGCGAAGACCTAAAAATGTTGAACGAAGTAATTGAGATAATTGCGAAACGGCCAGCGGGTCAAAGGTATGGCGATGGGCCTTCTCAGGTTTGGCTTGCTAATACGTTGACCAACAACGGGTTTAAGGTTAGTCCTAAAACTTTAAGCACCCATTTTCGTGGGGAGTGTGCTTGTGGCTCTGTCTAAAGATTTGCAAGAGGGTCCACCTCCCGCCAAGAAAGAAGTGTTGGGCAAGATCGCGACGCTTCTTGACCGTAACGGGATTGATGTTGACGAGGTGGGTCGCATTACCCGTGTGTCGTTGTACCAGTCGTTGACAAAAAACGATGAGGGCGAAGCAGAAATCCATGACCTTGTTGGTGTGCAGTTGTCACCGTCTTGGGAGGATGGTCCACAGTGGGACCCTGTGTCGCAGGCTGCGCCTGTCAAATGCTCTGTAAAGCCCGTCAAAGGGCTACAGAAGCCCGAAGGATGGCGGACTGCTGTCATTGTGCCTGACGCACAGATCGGCTATTACAGGGACGCTGACGGCGGGCTGGTTCCCACGCACGATGAGGACGCAATCAGTTTGTGTCTGTCAGCTATCCGGGATTTGAACCCTGAGGTGGTGGTGTGTGTCGGTGACATGCTTGACGCACCCGAGTTCGGTAAGTACCGGCTGTCACCTGCGTTCGCTCTCACCACGCAAGCATCTATTGACCGTGCCACAACGTTCGCTGCCGAGTTGCGAGCCTGCGCGCCTGACGCAGAAATAATTTGGATTGCAGGAAACCACGAAGAAAGGATCACCAATGCGGCACTTGACAACCTCAAAGCAGCGTTCGGTCTTAAACGAGGTAACGATAGGAAGGGTCTTCCTGTTCTTAGCGTTCCTTTTTTATGCAGGTTTGACGACGCTGACATTAGTTATCTGGCTGGTTATCCGGCATCCTCTTATTGGATCAACCAGCGCATCAAAGTTATTCACGGGAACAAAGTCCGATCTAACGGTTCGACGGCACACGCCTACTTCAACGGTGACTCAAAGTCCTCGGTTCTCTACGGGCATATCCACCGCAGAGAATGGGCAGAAAAAACGAGGCAAGATTGGGATGGGGCCAAAACGATACTTGCGGCATCGCCTGGAACCCTTGCCCGCACGGACGGAGCTGTCCCTTCGACGCGCGGCGGGCTTGATCTCGACGGGCGACCGTTGACTGTTGTTGAGGATTGGCAGCAGGGATACGGTGTTGTGACGTTCCAACCTGGTGACGGCAATTTCTTTTATGAGCAGGTCGCTATCCATGATGGGCAGGCATGGTTCCGTGGCAAGTTGTACACTGTGTAAATGGCACCACCAAAGGTAAAGAACCCCAAAAAGTCTGCGGCTAACTACCGGAAGAACGCCGCATCTCGAGCAAAAAAAGCTGCGTACGACAAGAAGTACCACAGCAGCGACAGTCGGAAAGAATACCGTGCCGAACTACAAGCGGAACGCCGTAAGCGTGGTGTAGCTGGCAAGGGCGGAAAAGATATGTCGCACACTAAATCAGGAAACATTGTTGCCGAGAACGCCAGCAAGAACCGTGCGCGCAATCGAGGCAAAAAATAATGATGCTGACTTGCCGTGATTGCGGCGAGGTGTGGCCTTCGAACTCCGGTCGTCGGTGCCGTGAATGTGATAGACATGGTGAACCGTACGATGGCGAGGACGAATGAGCGAAATCTATGAAGATGACGACACATGGCCTTTGGTTGTGTGCCAATGGAAAGATGCTCATGCTGGCGGGGACAGCAGTTGGACTCATACAGCAACGTACAAACCTGAAGAGGTGCATGTACTAAGTAGCGGCTGGGTGTGGCCGAAATGTTTGGAAGGTCACCTCACGCTTGTCAGCTCCACAATCGGTGAACCTAAAGACCCCGAAGTTGTCGGGGACATCATTCATATCCCCTGGGAAAATATTTTGGCTGTGTTCTCGTTAGCCATGAATGTCCCTGTGAACTGGATGTCCGAAGACTTCTAGTTGCAAACTGTCACACCCTTCGTGTAAAACTAATGCAGTCCGCTACACGAAGGAAAACAAATGCGACGAACAACAATACCGAAACCAGAACACGGCTCAATCGAATGGTTACGGCTACGGCAACGTGACGAAACCGGATACCCAGTGGTGTCAGCAAGCGAAGCAGCAGCTGTTCACTCAGAACACCGTTTCAAAACCAAATGGGCGTTAGCAGCAGACAAAATTGCTAACGAACCAGAAATCACTGAAACCAACAGGGCGATGGAACGAGGCAACCGTCTTGAACCAGTCATCTTGCAATGGGTGTCAGACGAAATAGGTGAACCAATTATCACGCCAGATGTCATGCACGCTGTCACCAGCGGAGGCGCATCACTCATCGCAACACTCGACGGCATAGTAGGTGATCAAGAAAACCCTGATCGTGTCGTAGAAATCAAAACCTACAGCCGTCAATGGGACGAGAACGCCGACATTGACGGGTACGGACCGCTACCTGCCTACTGGTTTTGGCAAGGGGTACACCAAGCTGCATGTGCAGGTGTTGACGAAATCCTGTGGGGCATCTTTGACAGCACCCTCGATCTGCATCTCTACACACAGAAGATGGACAACAGCATCATCGGTAAACACGTCGTTCGTGTCTCAGATTTCTGTCGTCATGTCGCAACAGGCAACATTCCGCACGAATGGGAACACACCTACGACGACGTAGCAAAAAGTTCCCGTATCAACGAAGACGTTGCAAACCTTGACGACCACCAGCAGCTACTCGTCCAACTCTTAACAGTGCAAGCAGAAAAGAAAGAACTTGCCGCCGCAGAAGACGAACTCAAAGCAGAACTCGCTTTGCTGCTAGATGGCTCAACAGTAGGAACTGTTGGTGGGACCGAGGCTGTCACATGGAAACAACAGTCACGATCAGGATTCGACTCAAAAAGATTTGCATCGGAGCACCCGGAGCTATATAGTCAGTACCAGTCGACCAACACATTCCGAGTGTTGCGATTGAAAGGAACCAAATAATGGATGAACCAAACGCAGAAAAACTACGTCTTGTCCTAGACAAGTACGCAGTACCTGACCCGAAGATTGTTGGCAAGCTGCCTCGAGGCAACATCCAACTTGACTACGTCGGTCACGCCGAGATCACCCGCATCCTCATCGACATTGATCCGTTGTGGGAATGGAAGCCGTTAAAGATTGACGACGACGGTTTGCCTTCTTACCGTGTTGAAAACGGCATGGCACACATGGCTGGTGCACTCACGCTGCTCGGCCACACCAGGCTTGCTATCGGTAGCGCACCACACAACAAACAAGACCTGTTGAAAGAACTGGTGTCCGATTTTTTACGCAACGCAGGCATGAGGTTTGGACTGGCCTTAAGTCTCTGGTCAAAAGAGGAATGGGGCGGCGAATCAGACATTGCGCTAGCACCAAAGAAAAAAGCACCAGCGAAAAAGCCTGCTGCACCAGCAAAACCTGACAGCGCACCAGTATCTGACAGCGAAAAAGTTGACAAAGACACAGTGTCAAGATTCATCGCCGCATGCAAAGGCGCAAACCTTGACCCAATCGAAGTCGCACAACACGCAGAAGTAGCAGACATCGACAACGTAACCATCGCAGACCTCGACCGTCTGCGTGCCTCATTCAAGGAGCTCATCTCACAATGAACAACATCACAGTAATCGGCAACGTCGGACGCGACCCAGAACTCAAATTCTCACAATCCGGCACAGCAATCCTCAAATTCTCCGTAGCTGACACCAGCGGACGCGACGAAAACAAAAAAACCCAATGGTGGAACATCGTCTGCTTCGGTGACCTCGGAGAAAACGTTGCAGCAAGCATCAGTAAAGGCACCCGAGTCCAAGTCATGGGTAAAGTGCAACGAGAAAAGTACACAGGCAACGACGGTGTCGAAAAAGAACGCACCGAAGTCTTAGCAGATGACGTAGGCATTTCACTCCGCTGGACAACAGCAAACGACGCACCTGTCACCCGTGAAACAGCACCAACGCAACCAGCATTGGACGACGAAGAACCCTTCTGACATGGCAAGACCCGTAAAGAAGGTAAACTGGTGGTGCCGCACATGCGGCCAGACGCTCACCACATATCGACCGTTGCTGTCAGCCCCAATGCACTCGTGCGGGGCAGGCAAGCGACGCAAAACGATGGAGGAAGTAGATGAGCCGCAACAAACAAAAAGGGACAGCATTTGAAACGCTGGTCGTGCGATGGCTTGCCGAACACGGATTCCCGCACGCCGAAAGACGCGCTCTCGCAGGCACCAACGATTTGGGGGATGTCACTGGGATTCCTGGCCTCGTTATTGAGTGCAAAAACCACAAAACCTTGTCGTTCTCGGAATGGTTGGAAGAAGCTGAAGTGGAACGTACTAATGCTTCTGCTGATTATGGCATCGTTGTAGCAAAACGTCGAGGGAAAGGCGACGCAGGCGACCAGTACGCCGTGATGCGACTCGAAGACCTCGCCCGTCTACTTAAAGAAGCCGGATACTGACCGGAGTCCGCCATGAAAATTATTTCTTGGGTAGTGTTCCTTGTCATATCCATGCTTGGGTACAACGCAACTACTGAAGCCCCAACAGAGGTGACTCCCCCTACCTCCACAATCGCTTCAGACCCCCCTAGATTGCGTTCTAAGACGAGCAGCACCACAACAACGACAACGACTGCGGTTTCCACCACCACAACCACCACAGAACCAATCCCCGGAATCGAAACAGCACGCTACCCAGACCTGTGGATAACTGCCGTTGAAGCTGGCTGGCCTACCAACCGACTACCAACACTAGACCTCATCGCATACCACGAATCACGAGGACAAACAGATGTTGTTGGCACAGGCGCATACGGCGTACTTCAAATCCAATGGTCAGCACACCACGAATGGCTGACAACAGAACTGAACATCACCGAACCCGAACAACTATTCGACCCGCTCACCAACATGGTTGCCGCACTCTGGCTAGCCGAATACGCCGAAACAAACTACGGCTGCTGGACACAACCCTGGTACATGAGCCTCAACAACCCTTACAAATACTGCAAATGAAACGAAACAGAGACATAGTCTGGCTACCCCTCTCCCAAATCTTCTTCGACCCAGACAAAGAAAAATGGAGAGACAAAGCAGCCTGCAAAAACGCCCCACTCGAAACATTCTTCCCCAAAAAAGGCGCATCAACACAAAGAATCAAAGAAGCAAAAGCAATCTGCAACACCTGCACAGTCAAACAAGACTGCCTCGAATGGGCAGTCCAATTCTCCGAACGGGCACTCATGGGCATATGGGGCGGAATGACACCCAACGACAGACGAGCAGAACGCAAACGGCTAGGGTTAAAAGACGATGACACCCGACTGGATGACTGAAGCTGCCTGCAAAGGAGCAGACCCCGACTGGTTCCACCCACCAGACGGCTACCCATCCCTAAAAGAATACGGACTAGCACTCTGCAAACACTGCCCCGTCAAACAAGAATGCCTCGAATACGCACTCTCATTCAAACTCATCGAAGACCACTACGGCATCTTCGGAGGCACCACACCAATAGAACGACACCGCATACGCACCGGCAGAACACACCAACGCAAACAACCAGGACCAAAAAAACAAATCATCACCGGACTAGACGACATAGGAGACAACAATGAACCTCACATTTGAAGAATGGGCAAAATACGGATGGGAACAAGGCTGGTGCTCACCACCAATCTGCCAAACCTGCGACGGCACACCACTCACCTACGAAGAAGAATTCTCATTCGAACAAGGATGGACAGACTGCGTACACATCATCCGCCTCTACGAATGCGAAGAAGACCGCACAGACGCAACAGAAAACCACGCCCCATCACAATGGCGCGCCAGCAACCGAGGCTGGATTGAACGTGGTAAAGAATTCCAACCAGCAAACAAACAAAAGCTGGAGTGAACTTGCAGTCGCCACTATCAATCCACTATCAACCAACACCCCATTCTGCATAATATGCAACTAGCTCGATACATATGCAAAAGCAAAAGACCCCCAGCCGGAGCCGAGGGTCTTCTGCGTGGGGTTTGATACAAGATTTATTCAATACACATGAGTAGCAACACGATGATGCCCATCCCGATACTGATCCAAGCTCCGTCGCTCACAAATACCTCCTAACCAATTCAACAGGCACACGGATCACACCAACAAACTCGCCGTCAGAAAAAGCTCTAGCGTCAGCATCAGAATCGTCACCGACCTGCTCAATCATTGCTACTTCAATAACAATGTTTTTCAAGTCAGTATCCAAATCGACGTTGATGTCAACAAACATCCCCAATGTGGCAGGGAACAAATGGTATTCGTCTTGCGAGCTCTGGACAAACTGTCGTTCGTCACCTACTAGATTCAACCTCATTGCTCCCTCCCGTACACATAGTCGTAATGCAAATTGTGCAACTCAGCTAACGCAATCAAAGCGTCACCGACCTGCTCGAGCACAAGGTCAGCAGGCCACGAATCGTGATCCAACCTCCACTCACGCAACGAATGCAACGCCTCACTAACCTCATCATGCACAAACTCGACATCGGCGTTCATATCCAATCCACCTGTTTCAACTCAGCTTCCGTGATGCACTCATGGCAAACAGTTTGCACATACCAACTGCCATCTCGAGGAACATCGACATACCAGTAATCGGTAGTGCCTTCATGACAGCGGTCGCACTCCAACTGTTGGCACTCTTCACACATCCAGCCGGACTCGAGCCCGTTGTCGGAAGGTATACGATTCACAAATCGTCCTGAACCAAACTCAGTCGACTGGTGACATTCGGTACACAGCTCTCCAATATCGGTAACCATCAGTCAGCCTCCGGTAGTTCAATCAACGCTTCCTCAACAGCAATACCAAGCACTTCCCAACCATGCTCAGTCATAACCTCATCCATTGAACGATTCCACCACCTGGTACCAACAACAGCGTTAACCAAATCCTCAACATCATCGTCACTCAACGTGACCATGTCGGCACGAATCTCACGGATACACACCCGCACATCATCCAACGTCCAAATAGAACCAACCCAATTGAACTGGCGTTTAATAGCACGCAACAACAGATGAGCATCTTCCTCATCGATGCCATCAACAAACTGAACTGCCTCATCAAAAGTCATAACAATTTCCTTTCTAACGACCGGAGCCCCACGCCCCGATACACACACGAGTGTATAGCAACCGTGCAACAATGTCAAACACAAATTTACGACAGCTGTAGCGAACGTGCTGTATTGACCGTGTGCCACTATCAGCGTGCCAGCTTCCTACACAAGTTCACCGTTTGCTCGGTGACGGCTAACCCGCTCACAATGCAAACACAGTCAGCGGTTTTTATCTCTGTGCTACTTATTTGTAGGAGCTTCGCACCATAACTTTATGGTGGAGATCCATTTCCTCCGCTTCGCTCCCCCAATGTCTCTCCACTATCACGATTTTTTTCGGCCTGCATAAACATTCATCATGCATGAATAAGCCGGTACGCGAAAAAGCCCCGCCTACGGGCGGGGCTCTTCCGCGCTCGAACCCTGTTTAACGCCGTCCCGAAACGATCACCCCCAACAGACAAACGCCGACAATGACCCACGGCATGACCCCGAATTCCGAGACCCATTCAACATTCGTGATGGGAGCCCCGCCCGAGATCATGACCCGCACCCGCCACGCCTCGAACACTCACCCGAACGCAACAGACGGAACCCGCACCGACAGAACACCCGCCGAGGTCGACACGCGACCAGCACGCCCCAACCGATTACGAGCACCGCCAGCAGTGCGAACGCGTCCGATATCTGTGCCGTGTCGCCTCTCATGACTTCGCCCCAATCGACACCGGAACCGATGAGAACAGATCACGACCAGCACCCCGACGCAAGAACAGCACCGACGCACCGAGCCCCGACGGAAGACACAGCCGACACACGTCGCACGCGCCACGCACCAGCCCGCCAAATTCCAGCGACCGCCTACGACCGTCTACGCCGACGATGTGCGCTGGCCCGCGTCCGTCCGTTGACCATTTGCCGCCAGCCGCTGGACATTGCCGCAACCCCGACAACACAGCCCACGCGCCCGAAACACTTCGCACCGCGTCCCACATCTTCCGCGCCTGTTCGGAATCGTCCGCCAAAATCGCTAAAGGTACTTGATGACGCACAGCGACACGCGCCGCCTTCAGCAAGTTGTGAGGGTCTGCCGAGACATACACGCGCAAGTTGTCGCCACCTCGCACGAGATGACGAACAGCGCCCAACGTCCGCGTGTAGAGCCAGCCTTCAACGTCTGGCCGCGCCCGATGCGCCGACGCAATTGCCCGCGCTACCGGCTCCGACCAAATATCGCCGGACATATTCCAGCGGAACGTGACACGCTCCAGCCCGTCCCGCCGTTGATGCTCCGCTACATGGTCGAGGATGTCGACGAACACCCGAGACAACGCACGAGCCCCGCCGCACTGCTCGACGTGTTGCAACGTTGCGAGGTTGTCAGCCGCCAAACGTTCGAACGCCGAATAACGTTCGAGGCTCTTGCCGTAGCACGACCGACATGACTCAGTGAACCCGACACACGAGCCCCCAACCGAACGCGGTCCCGCAGTCGTTGCGATGGCGTTCGCATAGACAGCGGTCGCACCCTTAGAGCCCCACACGCCCGCCGGAGATGTCTTCGAATCAGCAGAAAGACGAACCACCACCGACGCACCACACGAGCACTCAGAGAGCACCACAGAGGCCGACGCAGGCAACGAACGACGCACAACACGCCCAACCGCCACCGCAGTCATTGTTCGCACCCGATGCAGTCATGCCAGTCGCGGTCGTGCAAGTCCCAAGACATGAACCAACACACAAAGCATTGCGAAAGATGCAAACAACGTTCAAACGGTAGGCCACAATTCTGGCAAATGTCCGCCACACTCATGATTCGCCCCAATCCACATCGAAAAGATCAGACAACGCGACACGCCACTCGGCCGCGTTCTCATCGCCACGAGTAGCAACCACAGCAAAAGCTTCTGCCCCCGCATGGTCACCCACATCGACCGACAAAACACGCACCGGAACCGACACCACATCAGCCCCAGAGCCGAGCACACACCACACACGACCAAACAGGTCACCAGTGTCGCCCCACTGATCGATGCGCGCCTCCCGATATTCGACGAAGTCAGACCACAACGCATGAAACAGCGAAGCAGGCACAGACACTTGAACGTCTCGCATGCTCATCGGATCACCTCCCCATCAGACACAACTTCGAGAAGGTTCTCGCATTCGAGCACCTGCTGAGCGAACTGCTCAGACAACCGCCACGCCGCACGAGCACCGCCCTCACCATCCGCAAACGGAGGAATGGACGAACCCGCCCGCAACTCATCAGCAACCGCCGACAACTCAGCCGAAGCCTTCCGATACTCATCGAGCGCGCAACGCAACGCCGCTTCGATGGTGTACAACTCGCCACGCTCAAAACTCATGACGACACCTCCGAATTACGAAACCCGAACGCCTGCCCAGTCTCCTCGAGATACAACGCCTCGAGCGCCTCGAGCGCACCGACCTTCGTACGAGCCTTAATGCCATAAGCAACACGCACCATCTGGAGTATCGAACCTCGAGAATGCGTAAGACCCGTACGAGTCTCAATCCGAAGCGCGGCGATGCACTGCCCCATATGAAAAATACGCGAGTAATAAGCCTGTATTTCATTACTCATGACTGCGCCACCTCCAACACGACCTCCCACACCGATTGCACATCATCGAGCACCGACTCGAAACGCTCAATTTCATCAGCAACCCAACCAGACGCAACCAGCCCAGCGTTCACCTCATAATCGCACCCATCAAGAGGAGAACGAAACACCGCGACCCCCTCGAACGAATCGCCACGAGCAACAACAGCCCGCAACACCGCCAAAGCAGAACGCAAATCACGCTCCACCCAACGAAGAGACGCATCGACTACGCCCCACTGTCCCAAATCCAAACGATGCATAACACATTCCTTTCAATAACGGAGCCGACCCCACGCCGACCCACACAAACGAGGATAACACCCACAACCACCCAAACCACGCACCCAACCAACAAACCAACCACCACCAAACCAGCAAGGCGTGGCACAACCGCCAGCCCGACGTGATCGGAGCAGTGAGTGAACGTGACACATGCCACTATCACGCTATGCACCGTCATGCATACATATACATCCTGCCAAAATTTTTTCGCTCGGTCGCTTCGCTCCCTCGCCCCCTGTATCTCTACTGGCAGAGTTTTACTGACGGGATACCAGTCCCTCTCAGGTTCCAAACCCTGAGGAAGCCGCCCCCGGCGGCTGCTGTAATACCCCACCCCCCTACCGTCTGCTTGCAGAATCCTCGACCGGGGGTATGCCGAGCCCTATGCAGGTGTATATCTTTATTATCTGTGTTTGAGATGTGTGGTTTTCTTGTTATCTGTTGTGGTGATGTGTAGGAGAGGTTGGAGAGGTAGGAGGGTTTTCCTACATGGGTGTGTTTGTCCCCCATCAGGGTGCCGCTGTTCCTGATTCCCGCTCGTTGTCGTGGAGCTTCACGTTTAGTGTTTTGTTTTCGCCGTCGCCGGTTCGTGCTTCTCTCGTCTTCCTGCCCGCAGAGAGTTCTTATGGGTTCGTTTGAGGGCATGAGAGATCGACCACGTTCCCGTGGGTTTCGTCCCGCCCTGTGCAACGAGGGTACGACCGAGCACTGCGTGGTGCGTGGTTTAGAGTGTATCAGATTTGTAGCTCGAGTTGTTCCCAGTGCGGCTGGTTTGTCCAGATTACTTCTGTGCGTTTTTGTTGGTTGATGTTGTTGTGTTGTTGGAATGGTTTGAAGGGGAGCCAGTTGGCTGGTTGTTGTTCGCAGACGATGGTTTGTCCTGGTAGTTGTTGGCACCATTGTGCGAGGTGTTGGTAGTTGATGTGTTGGCTTCCGTGTCTGTATCCGTTGCCTGCTTGGTCGTTGATGCTGCGGTTTGGGTTGATGATGTTGAGTTGGTATGGGGGGTCTACGAAGTAGGTGGCTTCGATTTGGGGGGTTTCGGTGTAGTCGGCGCAGCGTATTTCAATTTTGTAGAGGTGTGGCAAAATTTTTTTGAGCATTTTCTTTTTTTGGGGCCATTTTGTTTTCATCCAGGGTGTGATTTGTCTGGATTTTCCGCTGAGTGTGGCGTGGACGCTGGTTCCTCCTCCGAGTCCGGCTATGAGTGGTTCGGTGGTTCGTTGTTTGTCAAGTTCTTTGTCGATTCTGTCAAGGTCTTGTAATGTCATGTTTTGGAGTCTGTGCCAGAGGTTGACTACTGCTTCGTCTTTTTCGATAAGCAGGATGCGTTTTGCTTTGTGTATGTGAAACATGGAGTATGCGGCTGATCCTGCGAATGGTTCGATGATGGTGTGGTGTTGTGGTGGCGGGTAGTAGCGGGCTAGTCGTGTTTTCGCCCCGTAGTATGCGAATGGCATTAGTTGCATTCCTCACATTGGGTGGCGTAGTAGCGGCCTTGATCGTCTTCGAAGCTTGTCCAGCCGGTGGAGTCGCATGCTGGGCATTGTGGGCGTGGGGGACGGTCGTATGCGCGTACAGGGTCGCTGGTTTCTGTGGTGTCGTTGTCGTATGAGCCTGCGTTAAGCCAGGATGCCGGGTAAGGGATGTATTGGGGATCTCGTGAGAGTGCGGTTTCTGGGGTGGCTAGTTGTTTGCGGGTTGCTTCGATGATGTGTTCCGGGTTGACGGTTTTGGTGTGACGGTTCCATGCTTTGATGGCGTTTTGTTTGTTGACCTTTTTTGGGTATAGCTCCCACCATTTGTTAAACGCTTCACCGTCAGGTGAGCAAGAGTGTTTGGGTTCTTGGGTTCTATTGGGTTTGGGTGCAGTGGTTGCACCCCTGGGTGTCGTAGATTGCACCCCTGGATGCACAGATTGCACCCCTGGGCGTGTTTCGTAATAGATATCCACAGGAGGGAATAGGAATCGGTAGGTTGCCGGGTGGTGTTGGGTTGCTGGCCGGGTTTCAATGATGAAAAAGTCGTTGCATAGCTGGTCGATGGCTTTTTGTACGGTTCTTCTCGAGGTCCGTGTTTTGGATGCAAGGTTGTCGGTTGACATCCAGAACTGGTTGTGGTTTTGGTCGGACACTGTGTCTGCGATTGCGAGGTGGATGGTGAATGTTGCTCCGCTGTATGGCGAGTGCCGGTAGACGTAGCCGACTGCTTCTGCGCTCATGTTGTTTCCTTTCTGTTGTTCCCGATGTGCACGTTATCATGTTGTTGGTGATATAGTTGTGTCAACCGGCGTAGTTCCTTTCCGCTGGTTACACCCCGAGTGAAGCGGGTCGGGTTTTGTTTGGTTTCCCCGGCCCGCTCCTCGTGTATGATGTGTCTAATGGCTGGCACAACAAACAGCGGTAGACGTGACGTTCCTGCCGAAGACAAAATCCGTTTCTGGGAAGCACGCGCAGCAGGCATCTCCATCAAAGAAGCTTGCAAAATAGCTGGCATTCATTACAACACCGGCCAAAAATGGGATGCCAAGAAACGAAAAATTGCTGCCGAACAACAAGCAGCCGACTTTGCTGTCAAAAAAGCTGGAGCACAATCCGGTCGTGAACGCGCACAGCTACGCCAAAGCTTGGACGAAGCCACCGACCTGCCACCAGTCATCCCGTATGAGCGTCTGTCGGAACGAGCAAAACGCGGCTGGGACGACTTTGATTACTTCCGGCGTGTCTATCTAGGTCGAGTCCCGTCACCCTGGCAGGTAGATGCCGCATACAAAATTGTTCAACACCTCGAGTCTGAAGAAAAAGAGTTTCTTGTACTCAACTGTCCACCCGGTGCCGGAAAATCCACCCTTTTTCACGACGTAGCAGTCTGGTGCATAGTACGAAATCGTGCGATTCGAGTCCTTATCGGCTCGATATCGCAAACACTAGCGAAACAATACTCCCGTCGTATCCGTGAAACCCTTGAACGACCCACCCGCCTAATTGCTGACCCTGAAATGGTGAAAAAAGGGTTGACAATTGACGCTGAAGGCTGTTTGGCCCAAGATTATGGCCGGTTCAAACCGTTGGCTTCCGGTTCGTTGTGGCGTGCAGAAGAATTCGTGGTAGAACAGTTCATTCCTGGCGGGCTAGACAACAAAGAACCCACCGTTTCTGCGTACGGTATCGACTCAGAGTTCATCGGTCACCGTGCCGACCTATGTTTGTTTGACGATGTTGCCTCACCGGAGAACGCTAAAGAATCTGTTGCCCGTGACCGGCTGCTGGAACGCTGGGACTCAATGGCTGAGGCACGTTGCGACCCTGGCGGGCTAGTGAATGTAATCGGTCAGAGGCTCGGTCCAGGCGACTTGTACAAACATTGTTTAGACAAAGTGACCTATGACGACATTGAAGAGGATGACGGCGAAGACGCAACTGTTGAGGACGCTTTGGCCGATCCGGTGCGTGTACCCAAATACCATCATCTTGTTTACAAAGCGTATTACGAAGAGCTGGACACCGGCAAACAGTCGCGTTCTAAAAGTTCACCGGCATGGCCGGAAGGACCGTTGCTAGATCCGGTACGTTTACCGTGGAAAGACCTGTCGTTCATCCGATACAACCAGCCACAAAAGTTCCGTGTCGTCTACCAGCAAGAAGACATCGATTTGGATTATCAGCTTGTGGAACGCCCACAGTTGATTGGCGGCATCGCATCAGACGGTGTGGAATATCCGGGTTGTATTGACCGTGACCGTTTCCCAGGAAACATTACTCGTGGGTTGAAACCGCCGTGGGTGTCAATCATTTCGGTTGACCCTTCGCCAGCAAACTTTTGGGGGGTTATTTGGACTATCTATCAGCCCGATCTTGGTTTGTATCACGTTGTCGATATAGAACGCACCAAACTTACAGCAGAAGACCTGCTCGGTTACGATATGTCCACTGGCCGATATACCGGAATTCTTGACGACTGGTGTGATCGTGCCGAGGACATGGGTTATCCGGTGTCACATATTGTTGTTGAGATTAACGCAGCGCAACGGTTTTTGTTGGCACACGATTTTGTGCGACGTTGGCAGGCGTTACGACAGGTGCTAATCATTCCGCATACCACGTCACGCAACAAGCTGGATGAGAACTTTGGTTTGGAAGCGTTGATCCCTCCGGTTGTCAGGTCGGGTTCGTTGCGGTTGCCTCGCATGTCGGAGAACTGGAAAACGTTGGCGTTGGTGCAAGAGTTGGAAACTTGGACTCGTGATAAGAAAAAGGGCACGGACTTGGCGATGGCGTTGTGGTTTATGTTGTTGCACGCCCCGAAGTTGACGGAACCTAAACGTCCACCTCGCATGTGGCGACCCTCATTTTTGGTTGGTACATAATGCCTTGCGAGAACTGTGGAAAAGAATTTGATCCCGTAGCTACTCGTTGGCGATGCCCACACTGCGGATTAAAGCACCACTGCTGTGGATAATGGTATCCTTAGCGTAAGACTGTCAACTATCTTGGAGTGCGCGTGAGGACTATCGAAGAAATTGTAGCGATGTACAATCATCGTCGCCGGATACTAGGTCCAGTCCACGACCAAATGTTGAAGGTGCGTGAACTTGCCAAAGGCGACGTGATCGTTCCGTTGAACGAACTAGACAAGAACGCTAAAGCATCTGTCGCCAACCTGCTGTCTGTCGGCCTTGACCAAATGTCAATGCGTGTTGCATCCACAATGCCACACCCGTACTTCCCTCCAATGAAGGAAGGTTCGGAACGTTCTAAAGATTTGGCTTCGTTGCGACACAAAGCAATGTTGGCGATGTGGGATCAGAACCGGATGAACATGAAGCTCCGGCGACGCGCCCGACATCTGCTCGGCTACTCAATGTCACCTGTCGTGGTGAAGCCGTGTTTCCGCACGAACGCACCGAAATGGCATTTGCGTAACCCGCTTGACACCTACCCGTCACCGAACGAAGATCCAGACAACCCTGTCCCAGAAAACGTGATCTTTACCTACCGCAAACCGTACTCGTGGCTCATCCAAATGTACGGTCCGCAGGTTGATGGCCGTCTACGGGTTGGCCGACCAGAACCAGACACCCAGTTCACGTTGCTGGAATATGTTTGCGAGAACGAAATTGTGGTCGGTGTGCTGGGCGCAGAGGATGACCCGTCGCTGAATTACATGGAACGTGCCGGTATGGAAGTGCTTGAACTGGAGCGCATCGTTAACCGTGCCGGTTGCCCCCTAGTAATTATCCCGCAACGCATCACACTTGACACCCCCAGGGGACAGTTCGATGACATGCTCGGAATGTTCTACACCCGTGCGCGTCTGCAAGCATTAACAGAAATCGCCATTGAGCGAGGCATTTTCCCAGACGAATATCTGGTTGCCCGCCCCGGCGAGAACCCTGAAATTATTGCGTTAGCTGACGGCAAACGTGGTGAGCTGGGCATCATCAAAGGTGGCGACCTACAAATCCAGCAGGTCAACCCCGGCTACAAAACCGATACGGCTCTTGACCGCATTGAACGGCAGGAACGTTTGGAAGGTGCAATCCCGGCAGAGTTCGGTGGCGAATCTGGCACAAACATTCGTACAGGTCGCCGTGGCGAAAACGTGCTGTCAGCAGTCGTGGACTACCGAGTGCAGGAAGCACAAGACCTGTTTGCATCCTCTCTGCTGGAAGAAGACAAGGTTGCTATCGCAATCGAGAAAGCTTATTTCGGTTCGCAACCCAAATCGTTCTTCATGCCGGGACGCGCACAGTCCGGCAAAGTTGACTACACACCAAACAAAATTTGGGAAACCGACTTCCACTACGTTTCGTACTCTGCATCTGGTTCCGACGTAAATAACTTGATTGTTGGCCTCGGACAGCGCATGGGTACTGGCATGATGTCAAAAGAATCTGCCCGTGAAGCCGACCCGATGATCGGTGACCCAGAACTAGAGCATGATCGCATCACCGCTGAAGGCGTAGAGTCCGCGCTGCTAGCATCGATCCAGCAGCAAGCAGCCAACCCGGAAGGTCCATACCAGCCAGCCGATCTTGCAGCGCTGGTTAAGAAAGTAATGTTGGAAAAGAAATCGTTGTTTGACGCTGTCACAGAAATTGATGAAGCAGCCCGTGAACGTCAAGCACAAGAAGTTCCGGCTGGCGCACCTGAAGGTATGCCAGGTTTGGCAATGCCAGGTATGGGTGCCGAGGCACCGATGGCTCCACCGCCAGGACCTGCGGAACCTTCTCTTGACGCTCTTCTCGCACAACTCGGAGGCTGACAATGGCTGAAGCCGAATTCACTGGTCAAACATACGGCCAAGCAACGCAACAGGCCCAATCGCAACAAGCTGTTCCTACTGGCGCACCCCCAACCGAGGTTCAAGCACAAAAAATGTCTGCCCCAGTTACAGGTTTGACTGCACCAACTGAACGTCCTGATGAACCAATTACTGCTGGTTCACCTTTCGGCCCTGGCCCTAACCGTGTTTCATATCAGCCACGCAAACTGGTTGGTGTTGACGAAGTCGAAGAACAACTTGCCGTGTTAAACGAAATGTACCCGAACGAAGGTGTCGCATTGTTGTTGGCTCGTTTACGGGAGCGTCGCCGGTGAGTGATCCCCGTGATATGTCCGTTGACGATGAAGAGCAGCTGTACCGTGAACTTGCCGCTTCTGAGTCCCGCCGCAACAGTTACCGTGCAACAGCCACGCCTGATCTCTCAGACATAACCAATCGGATCGTACAAAACGTTCCACATATTGAACCTGGAGTCGCTTTATCTATCGCACAGGGCATCACAAACGGACAAATATCGTACGACGACGGCATCAATCTCGGGCTGAACGCAACCAAAGCACAAATCGAAACAACCCCCCAAGAACCCGAACAGGGCGGCAGAGGTTTCTTCGGTCGCATTGTTGACGGCGCACAAGAAACATTGAAAAGCGGTGTCAAATGGGGTGTCGCTGGCCTCGAGTTCGTACCACAGATCGTCACGAACGTTGCTTCACGAGTTGTACCCCAGGGCGGCACGTCCGGCGCAAAATATGAAGAGCTGTACCAGGCTCCTAAAACAGATTTTTGGGATGGGCTCGTAGCATCAACCGATCTTGGTGCGCTCATGTCCGGCGTAGAATCCGGCAACGGATATTTCATCGGTGAAGCAGCATTCGAACGACAGCAGCAAGCCGCCAAAGATTACCGTGGCACAATCGACGGTGAAGCTTGGACTATCGGTCGAGGTTTCGCAACAACATTCACCCAGCCAGGTTCACGCGAATACAACATCCTGTCCGGCATTGTTGACGCAGCAGCAGCTATCGCTATCCCTTCAGTTCCTGGAGGCAAAGCAATTTCCAAAGGTGTCACAAAAGCATCTGATCTTGCAGGTCTGCGTCGTGTTTCTGGTTTAACAGATTTCGCTACACCGTACATTCAGCGTTCCAAAGTGAATTCGTGGCTGGAAAGCGGTTCCGGCAGGGCGGTCATTGACCGAATCCAAAACGTCACGACAATGGACGAAGCAAAATCTTTGTTCCCTAGAGCAGACCGTTTGTTTCATTCGTCTGTTATTGATGCAAACTCGTTTGACGAAGTCAACACGCTGCTGCAAGACAGTTTGGGGTTGGCTAAACCAGGTTTGTACCGTGTTGACGACATGAAGATCGGCATGCTTGATGATGCCCGTCGCAAAATTTCTTTGTCTCCGAGGTTCTCTGGCCGCTTAAGCGCAGTTGTCCCTGGACGAGAATTCGTTGTTGATGCAGGAGATACTCGTGCGTTGACAAAAACTGTTGATAACGCTGACGCATACATGAAAACAGTGCGAATTGACGCAAAAGATCGTAACCTAATCACTAAGCGTTTGACTGACGCATTGGGCAGCAACAACCGTGCCGAAGCTCGAATTGTATTAGACGAGCTGGAAAAAAGAGTAATTGACGCTGTTGTTGAAACAAGCGGCCCGCTTGCACGCAAAATTGACAGACAGTTCGTTGAACAAATGTTTGGCGAGTACCGAAAAAACGTCGACGAGTTCGTCAACTACGGATACATCGACGATGCCGGTGACGCAGCAGTTATTGACGGGTTGACATACGAAGTCAAAAACGCTGCTGGAGACATCGAAGTTCGTAAAGGCGGAGGTGTCAAAGACACCGCACACCTGTCAACAGAAGTCAAAAAATTCTCTACGTTCTTCCCAGACCCACGAGCACTACGACGAGTCAGCTCCCAATACTCATGGCTGTGGACAAAATCTGCACAAAACCCAGAGGTATTTGGTGACGCACGCACATTTGTGACCGCATTGGACTTTGTGCAAAACAAAGTATGGCGGCCACTCACCCTCGTCACGGGCGGATATATGTTCCGTAACATGCTTGAGTCCATCATGCGTCAAACAACAGCACGAGGAATTGCTTCAGGGCCTACCCACCCGATGCAATGGATACAGTCCATGATGGGCTACAAACATATCGGTGACCTTGAAGGCACACGCTGGCTTGGCGAAGCTGGACGTTTGTCCAGAGAAGCAAACAAAGAATTCTTTGAAGCAACCGGAGCAAAAATCCGTGAACTCCAAGACCCCGTGTACCTACAAGAACGAGCCATCCGCACAGGCCGGTTCGCTCTAGCAAAAAGAACTGACAGCCCAGACGATTACGCCCGTGGTGTAGCAACAGAAATCCGTTTGCTAGCTGGTGACGAAGTCGCACGACGACTAGCCCGAAACGAATCAATCAATGACATTGTCAACAACTTTTTGACTCAACCTCAAGGCAACCAATATGTGCAGGGCCTCCAGTCACGTTGGACAAACCGCAAAATCATTGGTTCTGACGGCGCAGAAACACAAGGAACAGTCAAGTTCATTAACGCTGACGGCACATACGATGTTGACAACTTGAAAGCGTACGTCAAGTCTGTAGAGGATCGTTTGCATCTTAAAACTGGTTCCCGTTTCGAAATGGTTGACGGCAAAAAGCAGTACATCGCTAACACCGGCTACGAAAGCCTCCGCCAAGCTATTGCTAACTCACAACCAGGATCTTTAGGAGGATTCGTTGGTCGCAACGGAAAACAATCCGACGCATTCCGACAAGTCAACGTCGGAGCAAAACTTGAAGACGGATACGAACCGTTCGAATACACTCAAGATTTCCTAGACGAAATCGCTGCTATCGCATCCGACGCAGATGTTCGCCTACCAGAATACGTCAAACTTGCCCCACGCCTCGAAGACCAAGTGATTGCAGGCAAATCAAAAGCAAACTGGTTCGACCAAACAACAAACCACTTCTTCTCAAGTGTGTTCGGCAAAAAAGAAGCGTTCCTCAACCGTTCACCAGTGTTCAGACAGTATTACTACAGGAAAATTAACGACCTGGTTAACGCCAACGAACTGTCACCCGAAGCTCTCGCACGAGCATACGAAGCAGTTGCCGAAGGCGGCTACAAATATTTCAACGAAAAAGTTGACATGCTGTCCCGCTTGAAACCCAATGCTAACGGCAAATACACTTGGGATGGCCGTGATATCAGCGAACGGGCATACAAAAAATTGGTGTCTGACGCACAAAAAGACTTGACAAAAGCAAAAAAACGTGTAGCGGCGAAAGGCCCTGACGCTTACGAAATTTTGGATGACGATTGGGCAGCACGATATGTCGGTTCAAAAGAACTGTGGCAAAAAATTAAGGATGCGCGCTCAGGCAAATTTAAGCCATCGACAACGTCACGCACCCGCCAGCTAGAAGCGTTAACACCTGATGCAAAGGGACGTTACCTTGTTGACGGCAAACTGGTTTCGCAACGCCAATACGATCAGCTCCTGATCGCATCTCGAGGGCTATCGCTAGAAGAAGCATCCTTTGCAGCAAAAGCATTCGCAATGGAAGAAACCAAACGAGTGTTTTACAACGCTGCGGAAGTCAACAACTTTACTGACATCATGCGTATCGCTATCCCGTTCGGACCGGCATGGGGCGAAGCAATGCGGTTCTACGGCAAAGAAGTCATCACGAAACCGAACCGTGCAAAAAACCTTGCTGTGTCGGTTCAAGGTGTCCGTGACGCAGACCCAGACGGCGACGGAAGAGGGTTCTTCTACAAAGACCCTGTTACCGGAGAAATGATGTTCAACTATCCGTTCTCCACCGACCTGATGCCGTTTATCGGTGCAGGTGCTGGAGCAATCCTGTTTGAAACATTGTTTGGTCGTGGACGCAGCTCCGTAGCCACCGCAGGATTTGGCGCACTCGGCGGACTTGGCTTAGGCATAATCGGCAAACAAGTTGCTGACGAAAGCCTCGGGGACGCATCATTCCAACTACAAGCACCAGCACAATCACTATCACAATCTTTTCAGGTGCTTCCAGGTTTCGGTCCGGTCATTCAGATGTCTGCCGCAAAACTGTTGGGCGAAAGACCAGAGTTTGACGACGTGTTAAGCGTCATATCGCCGTTCGGTTCTTACGAAGATCCGTTGTCAAGCATTGTTCCGTCATGGGCGCAGAAACTGACACAGGCTATTACTGCTGACCCTGAGAACGACCGCTATTTCGCTGACTTGTATATCGAGTCGTTCCGTGCAATTTATGCGACAGGAGAATACGACAACACCGATTCGACACAGATGCAGGAATTGCGTAAGCGTGCAGGTTTTGTAGCTAAAACGCTTCTTGTGTTGCGTTCACTCGGACAGTTTGTTGGCCCTGCCCGACCAGAACCCGAACTTCTGGTTCCAACCAAATTTGAGGGCGATGTCACTGTAAAAGATGTTGAACTGTTTGTGCAGAACAATGTCCCTGCATCAATTCTTGCTTCGGTGTTCCGCACTATGCAGGAAGAGGACTACGAAAACGCTGTGGTCAATTTCTTGCAGACGTTCGGTTCAGAAGCGATGATGTACATGCCAGGTTTGTCAAACAGCAACGTTCAGGGTTTGCAAGCCACTGATGTGTTCGGTGATTGGGAGCGTCGCAATAAAGATGTGATTGAAGCGTTCCCCACGGTGTACGGATATTTCGCTACTTCGGGCGGCGAGTTTGAGTTGTCAACCTATCTGCGTCAGCTCAGGTCTGGGGCGCGTGACCGTATCACCGACCCAGCTATTTTGCAGCAAGACGCAGAAGCAGTGGTCGGCAAGGCGTTGTACATCCAACAGGTACGAGAGTTAGGTGACGATCTTTCTGATCGTACAGCTGCCGAGCTTCGCCAGTACCGTACCGATCTGGAGAATCGTCTTCCTGGTTTCAAGTACCAGCCGTTGAACATTAATGAACGTCAACAGATTCTTGCTCAGATCATTGATGCATCAGAGAATGCTCCTAGTTTGCAGAACAATGCGATTGCCCGTTCGGTGCGTACTTATAACGTTTACCGTGAACAAGCGTTGGCTGTAGCTATTCAACGCAACGATGGTGTTGACACTGGTAGTTTGCTCACCCGCAAAAGTAACGCCGATCTGCGACAATGGTTACGGAAAGTAGGTGACACGTTGACATCTCAACCAAATTCACAGTTTGAACGAGTATGGACACGAGTCTTTTTTGATGAGGTTGATTTCTGATGAGTCAAATTGATGACGGCACAAATGATGTTGATCCGTTGGGTTTGGGTACACCGACGTTTTATGCGCCTGCCCCGGATACCCCGTATCAGCCGCCTGCACGACAAGTTGTAATTGACGGTCAACGCCAGGACTACACAGGTCCAGGGCTTGTCAACGCAAATAACCGTTTCGAATTTTACGATCAATCAGGTAAGCCAGGTAACTACAACCTACGCAACGATCCGCTTCAACTCTATTTGTCTCTACCTCAAGAACAGCTTGATGGTTTGCTGGGTCTGATGGAAAACGTCGGTTACAAAGTGAATACTCGAGCACAGCAGTTGTCTGCTATTGGCGAGCTGATGGAAGCTTCTAATGTTATTGGGCGCACTTACGATGTGACGTTGCGTGAACTGGGTATGCGTGCTCCGGCGATGGCTACTGCTGCCCCACGGTATAGGGTGTCTGCTCCTGGCGACATTCTTGCTGTCGGCAATGAGGTTGCTAAAAAGACGTTGGGCCGTCAGTTTACTGAGGATGAGGGGCAGCGTTTTGTGTCGTCTTATCAGCAGGCCGAGTTGCAGTATCAGCAGGCTGGTTCTGGTGTTGTGACTTCTGCACCTTCTGCTGATGTTGCTGCTGAACAGTTCGCTACCCAGGCTGCACCTGATGAGGCTCAGGCTTACAAGTATTTGGGTTCGGTCGATATGTTGATGCGTAACATAGGAGCAATCTGATGGCACTCGATTTTGTGGGCAACCGCGTACTGGTGACAATAATTAAGTATTTGTCGCCCGGAGCACAACAGTATTTGAACACAGTTTCTCAAACAGGGCGATATTCGTCGTCTAATTTGCCTGCTGGTGTCACTTTGTCCGGTAGACGGTTACTTGACAAAATCGCTACCGGCCAGGATTTTAGTGTTAAAGATTTGTTGGGTGCAGGTTTGTTGAAAGAATCTGCTCAACGCATTGATTTGATTGAGGATGCTGTAGAGAAAGCACGCGCCTTTGAAGAACCAAAATTTCCTTACTATAACCCTGCAACATCAACTGTTGAATCGTTAACTGTAGGGGAAGCTAGAAATGCTGGTTTGCTAGGGAATTACGCCGGTCCTGAAAAAGATCGGCAAGTCGCTACTGAAGGCGCTACCCCATCAGATGCTGGTCCTTCTGGCGATGGCATTGATCAGGCTGCTTTAGCGGGAGCAGAATTTGGGGTTCCTCCAACAACACGGGAACCTTATACGGCCCCTCCCGGATATGAATGGGTTTATGATCCGCTGCAATCAAAACCTGTTTTGCAAAAAATTGGTGAAGGTAGCGCAGCTACAACTGTTGATACTGGTGATGGCGTTGGCGGCGTTCCCGGTGCCGTCACTGCCCCGGTTGCAGAAACACCACCTGTCCCGGTTGATTGGGAAACCGCAGCCCAGGAAATGTACCCCGAGTATTACGCCATTGTAAAAAACAACCCTGAAATTGCTGAACTATTAAAAAAGTCAGCGCAAGAAGGCTGGACAGAACAAAAGTTTGCTGCCGAACTACGAGGCACAAACTGGTATCAAACCACCACTTCCGCAGCACGCGAATGGGACACAGCCAGCGCACTCGACCCAGCCAGCTACCAAGCAAAAGTTGACGAAGCCGCAACAGCAATCCAAACCGAAGCATTGAACCTCGGTATACGGTTATCGGACGCAACGCTACAAAAACTTGCGTTAGATTCAGAACGACTCGGATGGGGAGCACAAACCATCACGAACGCTATCGGTATGGCAGCAACTGAAGGCGGCAGCGAAGGAGCGACACAGCTACGAGAAGGCTATTACGGTCAATCCGTACGCAGCCTCGCAAAACAATACGGTGTCACTCTCGCAGACCAGACGTTCAACTCGTTTGTCAACAAACTTGCTGTCGGAGAAGAAACCCTCGGTTCATTCCAGGACTACGCAATGACTATCGGCAAATCGTTGTACCCTCCGCTTGCAGAACAGTTCGACGCAGGACGCACATTCGAAGACATCACCGCAAGCTACAAAAACATTGCGGCAGACATCCTCGAGCGCGACGTTAACTCAATTGACATGGCAAAACCTGAATGGGTACAAGCGATCACTTACGTCCCTGACGCTAAAACAGGTGAGCAACGCCTGATGAACATGGGTGAATGGGGAGATTACCTGCGTAAAACAGAATCGTTGGGATACCAGAACACGACCGAAGCCCGTTCCAGGGCATACGAAGTTGGTAACAAGATCGCCAATATGTTTGGGAGAATCTAATGAGCATGACAGACGCAGTCGGCGGGATGACAGAACTGATCCAAGACACCGATCAACGTTCCGCATACCAAATCATTGAAGACACGTTGCGCGCATACGGTCTTGAAGGGCTGTCTAATTTTGTTAACAGCATGGTGTTTGACGAAGACATCTTGGATCAAAACATTTTGGTTGGCCGGATTCGTGAAACTGACCAATACAAGCAACGTTTCTCAGGTAACGAGGCACGCCGACGTGCGGGACTTAACACCCTGTCAGAAGCCGAATACCTGTCACAAGAAAACCGTTACCGGCAACTGTTCCGTAACAGCGGTCTACCATCACAAATGTTTAACGACAAAGACATCACCGACCGACTCATTTCTAACGATGTTTCACCAGAAGAGGTAGCTGGCCGAGTCCAAAACGCATACGAAGCAGTAGCTAACGCAGACCCTGTCGTGCTTCAAGAAATGCGTCGCCTGTACAACATTGACGACGGTGGGCTGGCCGCATACTTCCTTGACCCAGAACGTTCACGCCCCATACTTGAAACCCAGGCTCGAGCCGCACAGATCGCCGGAGCCGCTGCACAGTCCGGTATGGGTATCGGTGTTGGCACAGCAGAAGAACTTGCACGTCGTGGTATCACTGAACAGCAAGCCCAAGCTGGTTTCCAGGCTATCGAAACAGGCCAGGAAATCTTTGGTTTAACCACGGAAGAAGCGCAGGCCGGGGAGCAGGCATTCGGGCAACAGGAACAAATCGGTGCGGTGTTCGGCACATCCGCTGCGGCACAGCAACGTTTACGTCAACGTGGCCGTCGCCGTCAAGCAGCTTTCGAGCAAGGTGGCGGTTTCGCAGGTCAAGGCGCAGAACTCACCGGACTTCAATAACTTGTGATATGATTGTCCCGATGCCCACGGTGGGCAGGAACCCCGCAAGGGAGAAATAGCAGCGTCACTATCTGCCTCCGGATGGTGATTGGGCAAAGGAGTGTACATATGGACAGCAACTTCGATGAAGAGCAAGAAGGCAGAAATCCGTTACGCGATCGGATGAGGCAGCTGGAAGCAGAAAATGCTGAACTGAAAGCGCAAGCAGATGCAGCGTCTAGCGCGGCACGAGAGTTGGCGTTCGTCAAAGCAGGTATTGACCCTGAGTTGCCGATCTCCAAATATTTCGTGAAAGCGTATGACGGTGAACTGTCGGCTGACGCTATCCGTGAAGCAGGTATCGAAGCAGGACTTCTGAAAGACACGCAGGCTGAAAGCATCAAGCAGGAAGCCGGAACGTGGAATCGGACGAACCAGATTGCGGCAGGTTCAGACAGTGAACCTCCTGTCGATTTTGTTCAACGCATTTCGCAAGCAAAGTCTCAAGCGGAAGTTGAAAAGTTGCTGGCCGAAGCCCAAGCACAATCCGAAGCCTTCTAACCGTTAGGGGGCTTCCTCTTTCCGAAAGGTTTGATCCCCAATGGCATATACCCAACAGTCATCAGTATCCGTCGATCAGGCGGCATTTGATCGGCTCGCATATTTTGCGCTCCGTTCAGAACTTTTGTTTGACGCTGTAGCAGACGTTCAGCCGACCCAGCAGGCGATGCCTGGTACGTCGGTTACGTTCACGATCTTCAACGATCTTGCTGAAGCAACGTCAGCCCTCACCGAAACGTCAGACGTTACTGCTGTTGCGATGAGCGACAGCCAAGTGACAGTGACCCTCAACGAATACGGTAACGCTGTTGCTACGACCGCTAAGCTGCGTGGCACCTCGTTCCTTGACGTTGACACTGTTGCAGCGAACGTCATCGGTTACAACGCCGGTTCGTCACTTGACACCATTGTTGCTGACGTGTTGAAGGCTGGTTCCAATGTCGCTTATGGCGGCGGCGGTGCAACCACCCCAAGTTCTCGTACCACCGTTGCTGTGGAAGACGAGTTGGAAGCCAACGACATTCGTAAGGCAACCGCACAGTTGCGTGCAGCGAACGTCCCAACGTTCAACGGTTTGTACATGGGATTCATCCACCCGGACGTTTCCTATGACCTCCGTTCAGAGACCGGCGCAGCAGCATGGCGTGACCCACACGTCTATGTTGACACCGACATGATTTACAACGGTGAGATTGGTGCTTTTGAGGGTGTCCGTTTCATTGAGACACCACGCGCACCTCTGTTTGCTAACGCATCAAACGGATCCGGTTCAGCCGGTACCATTGATGTGTACGCAACGTTGGTGATGGGCCGTCAGGCTCTCGCTAAGGCACACTCAATCGTTGATGGTAACGGTGCGCTTCCGAAGATTGTCCGTGGTCCTATCACTGACACCCTTGAGCGTTTCCGTCCAATCGGTTGGTACTGGCTCGGTGGTTACGGTCGCTTCCGTGAGGCAAGCCTCCGTCGTATCGAGTCATCGTCCAGCATCGGTGCTAACGCCTGATCTGGTTGACCCTGGTTGCGTTGCCCCCTGCTTCGGCGGGGGGCTTCGCTCTTTCTGGGGTGCTATTATTTAGTGACGACTACTAGGAGTTGACATGAGTATTTCTAATTATGCTGAGAACAAGTTGCTGGATGCGATTTCTGGTACTGCGTTCAGTGTTTCTGCTGCGTATTTGCAGTTGCATACGGGTGATCCGGGTGAGGATGGTACGGCTAATGCGGCTGGTGAGACTACTCGGAAGGCTGTGTCGTTTGGTGCAGCTTCGGGTGGTTCGATGGTTTCGTCTGGGACTGTTGAGTGGACGAATGTTTCTACGTCTGAGACTTATTCGCATTGGTCGTTGTGGGATGCTTCGTCTGCTGGTAATGCGTTGTGGTCTGGGGCGTTGGCTTCGTCTGCTGCTGTGACGGCTGGTGATACGTTTCAGATTACTTCGTTGACGTTGACGTTGGACTGATGGCAACTAATTTTCCGGGTTCTTTGGATTCGTTCACGAATCCGTCTGCTTCGGATGCGATGGATTCTGTTACGGTTCCTCATGCTACTCAGCACGCTAATTTGAATGATGCTGTTGAGGCTTTGGAGTCGAAGGTTGGTGTTGATGGTTCGGCGGTTACTTCGTCGCTTGATTACCAACTAAACGCCATCGGCACATGGATTAATTTCACTCCAACGTGGTCATTTACTTCTGGCACAATTAACCCTAATGTTGCAACTGGTCGCTACATGGTTGTTAAAGAGTTGGTAATTATTCAAGCAATGTTGCGCGTTAACAGCGTAAGCGGTAGCGGGGATTTGCAACTCATCGTTCCTTCAGCGGCGGCAATGGATGCCACTCTCACCTCGTTTTGGTCTGGCGGGTACGGGACAACATACGACGCTAACACTTTAGTTCACACCGCAGTTATGCCATACCACAGCGGCAGTAACACAATTTTTAATTTCAGGTATCACGGCGGTTTTATTTGCACTAGCACATCTCCGATAACTTGGGCAAACAACGACGAACTATTTTGTACCATCATAGGGGAGAAGCCGTAATGGATTTAACGTCACCGTTTGACCAACAGAATGTTTCGCTTGATTTGTATGTGGGTCGTATGCGCCACCAGCGTGATCGTTTGTTGGCCGAGTCTGATTGGACTCAAACCCATGATGATCCGACTGGTAACCGTGAAGCGTGGGCAACCTACCGTCAAGCCCTGAGGGACTTTCCTGCAACATGGGAACCGTCAGACACCGCCGAGTTCCCTGAGGCACCACAATGACCACGAACTTCCCGTCCAGCATTGATGCGTTCACGAACCCTACGTCAGCTGACACGTTAGATAATCCGCCGCACGATCAACAACATGCCGATATTAATGACGCTATGGAAGCGGTGCAAACGTCGTTGTTGGATGGCGCACCGTTACATATTGATGATGCTAACGAACGAGTAGGTATTGGTACAACGACACCTAGCACGACACTTCACGTTGCTGGAAGTATCCTGTCTGATGACAGCGTAACGATTGGCTCTGGTGGCGAGTATGTTGCTGGTTCTATTTACTCAGATGCCAACTGGGGAATGATTCTTAGGGCAAAACAGGATAGCCCTTTGCAGGCCGAATTTAGGATTGCTAACTCTGCAGATACAGAGCGTCTGCGTATTGACAACTCTGGCAATGTTGGTATCGGTACAACTACACCTAACAACACGCTGGAAGTCATGGGTGATTTATTTGTCGGTGATACAAGCCGAACATATTCAGGTCATCCGCAGTATGGAGGTGTTGCGTTTCCTCGTGGCGAGATCATGTTCTCAAACACGAACGGGCAGAACCAACTGTATCTAGCGTCGAACCTCACGATGAACTCGACAGGTAACAGTGGCACAGGTGCATTTGAGACAATCAATACTGGTGTTTCAGGATTCATCGGTATTGACAATGGCGGCGTTGCTGTCGGCACAGCCGCTTCAACTACAGCAGGCGCGGAACCAACATTCAACATTGGAGTAAGTGTTACAAACGCTGGTCATGTTTCAATGCCAAACCAGCCTCGCGTATCTGGTTACGCGAATATAGGTGGTAGTTACTTTGCTAATTCTAATTACGTAATGAGCAACCTGTTAGTCAATGTCGGGGGCGGTTACAACACTAGCACAGGTGTCTACACGGTTCCTGAAAGCGGAACTTACATGATGTCTGTTTCTGCTTTATCATCACCAGCCCCAGGTTACGGCTACTACGAGTTTAAGAAGGGTGGTGTTGTTGTGGCTTACACCCATTTCAGTCACGATGGCCCTTGGGAAAATTCGGGTGGCACTGTTCTTATTAATTGTGTTGCAGGCGATTTCCTAGAAATCTATATCCGTGTTACGGGCGGCAACGTAGGTGTTTATCCGGTCAACCATAACTGCGGTTTAATAATGAAAGTAGCGTGAAATCAATGGACATTACCGTCACGATGACAGACATCGAATACCGAGCGTTTTGCTATGTTGCTGTCAGCCCTCAACAATGGGTTGAAAATCTTGTTGCTAATCGTTGCCGTGAGGCGATGGATGAAATGGTCAAGGATGAAACAGAACGCCTGTTGGCTGATCCTGAGGTTGTTTCTATTCCTGCTGATCGGGAACAGATTATTGCTGGTAGCACGTTGTTGTCTGCCGCTGAGCGTCAAGCCGAGCATGAGGCTAATCCGCCTACTCCTCCCGAGGTGCCTGCATGACTACGAATTTTCCGTCCAGCATAGATAACTTTACGAACCCGACATCCAGCTCGACGATGGCTTCGCCGTCGCATTCTGCTCAACATGCGGATGTGAATGATGCGGTTGAGGCGATTGAGACTGCGTTGTTGGATGGTGCGCCGTTGCATGTTGATGATGCGAATGAGCGTGTCGGTATCGGTACAACGTCACCTGAAGTTCCCCTGCATGTGGAGGGAGGCACTGATGCCTCGCTGACTGCTGGTTCAGGCTATTTGCAGGTGGGTGAAACATCAGGCGACAACATCGTTATTGACAGCAACGAGATACTCGCACGCAATAACAGTTCATTAGACACTTTGTTTCTGCAAAACGAAGGTAACTACGTCTACATCGGGTCGAATGTGACGGGGACACGATCTACCGAGAGTTTGCGTATCCAGTCTGGTATCCGTGGACAGTTACCGTCAGCGAACGGGAGCAATCAACTGATTCACCTTTACAACAATGTGAACATTGGCTATCCGACTGGTTGGGGTGGGCAGGATGCACCGCAGTACGGGCTATCGGTCTACGGTGCTATTGACTCGGGCAACCCGATTATTTCTGGGCAGATGGGCACGGCGATGACCAGTCCGACTGGTGACACAATCCTATTGTTCAATGAGTTCTGGGAGAATCAAGGTGGTATCACTTACTCGGCTGGTGTGTTCACAGTTCCTATTGCGGGCAAATACAGAATTACCTTGAACCCGTTTATGCACGGAAGTTCTGGCAATTTACGTGTTCTTATCGGCATCAACAACTCTGCACCAGCGAACTCTTCCCACTACGGTCACTGTTATGCCTCGTCTGGGTCTGGGTACAGAACTTTGTGTCTTGACTCAATCGTTGACCTAACAGCGAACAGCACCATCAGGTTTAGGTTGTATGAAGGACAAATCTACAACACATCTTCTGACCGCTTCAACCAGTTTTCAATAGCAAAGATCGCATAGGGAGAAACATCATGGCTACATACACAATCACTTTGACAGAAGCAGAAGATAAGGCAATTCGGTACTTGGTGGATGACCCTCAAGATTGGATTCAGAACGCCGCAGGCAGTCAAGCACAGCGAGGTGTTGACGCTATTTATGCTGTGGAAGTTGAACGCATGACTGCTGACCCCAACATCGTCAGTATCCCAGCGAACAAGGAGCAGGTTGTGTTGGATGCGGAGGTGCTGTCTGTTGTGGAACGTAACGAACAAGCCGAGTTCCCTGACCCGCCACAGGAGTAACCGATGAGTCGGCTGTACGAATCCTCCACCGACTACGAAGAACACATAACGTACGCCGGAAACACCGTAGAACAAGACTACGACAACCCCGACTACCTATACGACCGGGAACAACTCACCTACGAAGGCACCACCGCCAACGTCGCACAAGGCTACGCATCCACAGCCCTGACGTATTCTACGAATACGACCGGCTACAACGGGTCACGCACACTCGACACCACCGCTACCGGAACCGGCACCGGCAGCTCCACAACCATAGGTGTTCGCATAGCGTTCCGCACCGCCACAGGTGACGGCACCGGCACCTCAACAGCAACAGGTTTACACGTCGCCCCACGCACAGCAACCGGCGACGGCACAGGAACCTCTGCTACAACCGGCCTACATATTGCGCCACGCACCGCCACAGGCAGCGGAACAGGCACATCCAACAACGCCATCCTGCACAAACTATTACGCACCGCATACGGCAGCGGAGGCGCAAGCACCGGAGACAGCGCAACCGGACTACACATCGCACCCCGAACAGCAACCGGCGAGGGTGACGGAACCTCTGCTGTTGTCCAGGTACGCACCACGTTCGCTACAGGCAGCGCGTCAGGGGCAGGCACCTCAACTGCGATCGGTGTCCATATTGCTCCACGCACCGCTACAGGCTCAGGTGACAGCACCCAAACCGCCAGCGGACTACACATCGCCCCACGCACAGCAACCGGAACAGGAACAGGCACAGCCACCTCCATCGGCGCACGCTTCGTGTTCCGTGAAGCAAGCAACACCGGCAACGGAGCAGACATCCCAGCCACCTGGACAAAGAGCTTCATCTTCCGGCCACCCGTCGAAGCCGACTTCCCGTGGGCAAACTACCATTCCGCAACCCCAGCAAACCGGCTGTTCTCACGGCTCACCCCCGGCGAACGCCGACTCAACGTCTACAAACTCAGCGACGGAACCTACACCTCAATAGATCCACGCAACGACAACGCTGTCGTCAAAATCTATTTCGGTTCACACGAAAACTTTGTGACCGCAGAAGAAAAAGCAGACCTAGTAGCAGCAGGATACGATGTGACCTGATGGCAACATTCACACCACCCACCGACAACCTTCACCACTTCTCAGATTTTGATGTGGATATCCCGTGGAACGAAGAACAACGGTTAGCGTTCCGGTTCCTACAGCACTACCGGCCAAACCCCCGTGGACGAAACATCTACAAACTTGATGACGGCACCTATGTAGAATCAGAACCGTCAGATATGTCAACAGTTATCCACACCTATCAAGGGGGTCACGACCATGAAGTTTCCGCTACCGAAGCGGCAAGTCTTACTGCTGCGGGTTACGGCGACTATATTTCGTGACTATGAAACATCGTGAAGTACATCCAACGCTTGATATTGAAGGCTGTTTCGGTTGCAGGGT
>Ga0208019_1000132_pt1 | contig 39250 bp, 54 predicted proteins | sample CB_VirMetaG_5_FD_184540 | JGI IMG/M metagenome (GOLD analysis project Ga0208019, IMG submission 184540) | Freshwater to marine saline gradient viral communities from Chesapeake Bay - CB_1508_1D Viral MetaG (SPAdes) (version 4) | ecosystem: Environmental > Aquatic > Marine > Coastal | place: USA... | reverse complement strand
GCTTCACGGAAGAACTCAAAATACTTTTCTGAAAGAGGACGATAGATATTTTCAACAATATCAATATCGTGCTTTTTCATAAACTCAATGGCTTCTGTCATCGCATGGATCATCCATTCACCAGGAGTGTCTTTTTTATACTTTTTTACAAGTTTATCTGTACCCTCTTCACCAGCGCCGCCTTGCTCCATAACAGATGGATGTAAAGCAAACCCACCTTGTACTTTGTGCTCCTTAAAATCCATCGCGTACATTGTATCAGAAATACCTGCAGTGAACTGTTCGGATAGCATATTTTCAAATTTTTCGTTTACTGATTCAGCTCTGTTTTTTGCTCTTGTGTCACGCAAACGAGCACGATCTAGCATAGAGTCGTGTTTTCTTTTATCAGCTTGTTTTTCTCTTTTGATGGCTTCTTTAGCTCTATCTTCCTCTTCGTTTTCACGAAGGTCTTTATCAGTGGTATGATAAGTCTTGCCTTTTGTGATGTATGAGTTTACACGAGCATAAGCCCACTGCTGTGGAGTAGTGCCAGGCCTGTGTCCAGTTTGCCAAGCGGCCATACCACGATCATATACTTTTTTCAAAATCGAGTATGGTATACCAGATTTTTCTGATTTTTTCTTAAGACCTTCCAGAGCCTTTTCTTCAATATATTGCTCTGCCATAAAGTTATTAAATGCGGCATTAAAATCTTCGCCGTACATCTGCCTGTATTTCTTTGTATGTACTGATGGTTTAGTCTTAGCCGTAGCGTCACCGGGTGCTGGCTTGTATCCACGTGGATCATCATCAGCCATTGGACCATGCTTTTTAAAATGTGCATCTCTTTTCTTTTTAGTGGAGACTGAGAGACCGGCGTGATATTTGGCTGGCTGACTTCCCTTGCGGTGACCGATATCAGGATCTTCTGCTTCTTTCACATCATCAGCTTGACTCATGCGCCGTAGTTTGTCTCTCATTTTTGCCAGCATGCTTGGATCATCTTGAGTGGCATCAAGAAGTCGTGTCAATAGCTTTAGCATAAATGGCCGCAACTTTGGATTTTTGAGAGACTTCTCGCCACCCTTTAGAGCTCTGATGACAAGATTTCTTTCGGTAGGATCTCTAAAAGCCTGTCGGAGTATTGTAATCAGTTTTTGGTTTGTTCCCTCGTCTTCTTCTTCCCAAATGAATTCTTCTTTTTTATAACTTTCACTCCATGGGTGTGCTGCACGAGTATTTTTCTTAGCAGCTGCTTTAGATGATCTCATACTTTTTAGTCGTTCCATCTCACCTTTACGAACTTTAGGTAACAGTCGCTTGGCTATCTTGCCGACCATGGCCATTTTTTTCTGGATGATTCTATCGACTTGCATCTTTGCACCTGGTGCAAGCGATGCATAATTTGCTCCCTGTTTACCAGCAAATCTTTTTCTCAGTAACTTGATTGCGGCCTTACGAGCTCTTCTTTCAAGTCTCGGTCTATCAGCCATTCTCATCTTACGTATCTTACGCATGCGAGCCATACGAGGAGCAAGTCTTTTCATACGACGACCAATAGCCATTCTCTGCTGTACTGAAAGTGGTTTACGTACCTCTTCAAGATATTCCTCAAACTCTTCATCAATTTCTAAATCTTCATCGAGTTCCTCGAGGTCGGTCATTTCAACAAAGGCGTCTAGTTCCTCGTCGGTAAAATCAAAATCAGTTTCATCCCATTCAATGGCTTCATTTGTAGCGCCCATTACGGATCGGATCTTATCATACATATCTTTCTTTTCTTTTTCGGACATTGATCGAGGTGTCCCCTTTTTAAATGAATCGTAGTCACCAGACTGTGCTGCGGCTCTCATCTTCGAGGCTGACATGCCAGACACACCTTCTGCATCCGGATCACGGGCACCAGCCGACACGATTTCAAGTTTATCGAACTTGAAATCTTTACCATTATACCTATTGAGAAATGTTTTGAATTCATTCAGTCGATCTGAGCCCACGACAAGAGTCACTTCAGTGTGACCCATCTTCTCAAGCTCTTGCATGACTTGAATGATAGTTTTTGAATTTGATTTGGTGACTGACGTACCAAAAGCCTTGCGAGCAATTTCATATTTGGTATTATAGTCGAGTGGATTCTTTTTCTTATCCTGCGTATGCGTAATATAAACATGAGGCATTGCCCCACGCTTTTTGGCTTCCGCTTTGACTTTGTCAACTAATTTTTGATGGCCGACCGTGGGAGGATTCATACGCCCCCACGTAATAACTGTTTTTGACATCCGAGTTTTCCTTAGACTTATCGGTTTATTTTTTATTATTTATAAAAAATTATTTTTGCCAGCCCTTAATTATCTCCGGTGAGAAGTTCGCCTTACTGAATTCAAGGCGATCGACAAGTTTAACCGCACCACCTTTTAATTTATCAATAGCAACAAAACCTTCCTGTCTTGTTACCTGAAAACCATTTGCTGTCCTTAATAGGGTATCAAGTTCCTGTGTCTTGTCAAACTGTGCTATGACCATACCCTTTGCTTCTACGAGGACCTTCATGAGCTCAAACATAGCAATGAGTTGACTCTTATTCATGATGACTTTCTTAACGAGATTATCTCTGCGCTGCTTCCATTGCTCTTTAGCTTTATCAGTTTTCTTTTTGTCGATTTCTTTTTGAAACCAATCATTAAGGTACTGGACAAGCCCCGTGGCCATCGTACCAGACGCAGGAAAGTTTGATCCACCACGGATATATGTATTAACAAAAGTCATTGTCTTCTGACGCAGTTCTTCGTCGGCTACAATCATTCGGAATGCATCACCATCGACTGTGCGGAATAACTTACCTGCATTACTCAATAGCTTATCAAACGCAGCGGATTCCTTTGCGTTGAATAGTGCCTTACCCGACACGTCTCGGTACGTGGCATCGTCCATCCAGATGGTAGAGGGTGCTCTAAACTTGCTGGCAATCTGTTTACCGAATGATGCACTCATATTTTGAATCGTACTGCCAGTATATGTTGTGTGCCATACAACACCTATCTTCGCCCTTGCAATTTTCTTTCCGAGTGGTGTGTTTACGGGAACTGCATATACAATCGTGTTGGGCTGAAACGTGTAGTACTTCTGACCATCAATAGTCTCTACTTTGACATCACCCTTTGTAAACATCATATCACCCTGGTATACACCAGACTTGATGCCGAGCTTTGAGAACTCAGCGAGTGCTACCTTGAACTTCTTGGCAAGGTCACCCTTGAGCTCTTTGTCAATGTCAGCATTCGTCTTGTACATCTTAGGGGTCTTAGCGAACAGACCCTTCTTTGCCACAAAGAACTTACCGTCTGCTGGATCGACACCGGCAAAGATAGCAGGAGCTCCATCCCACTTCACAGTGATGTCGACAGCAGAGGATGCATTACCCTTCAGCATATCTCTTAGATCACGAAGGAAGTTAATTGCCTGACGAGTACCATTAACACCACCAAGGAACAAAAGCTCCTCGATGTGAGTCATATGAGTGTTCTTTTCTTCGACGATGAATGTTTTGAATTTGATCATTACTTATACCCAAACAATTCTAATCCAGAGGTTCGAACGATTTTAGGTTCATATTCAAAAAAATCTAGGACATACTCAAGACCTTTTTTTACAAGAGCTTTTACTTTACCCCAAACCTTTACAAATATTTCTTTGAACCAGTTTTTAATTTTCCCAAACAATGTAATTTCATCAAGATTTTCTTCAGTCAATAATAACGACTCGTAAAAACCCTTTGTTTCTTTTTCCATAAAAGTTGTAAAATTTTCTTTGAGATCTAATCTAAATGATCCAGAAGAAGATCCCATACCTTGAGCGTTAACCTTTGAACCCGTTGGTGTTTTAGGACTTATACGAATTTTTACTTTTTTTGCTAAACTCTCACAGTATGCAGACGGAATACCTTTTCCATCTGATAACCTGTTAATTTTATTTTTTGTGCCTGTTTTTGGATCAAATTCAACAACCCAATTTGAATAAGCAAACTTATCTGGTGAAAATTTAGTTTCTCCTGTAGCAGCCTCGTAAACAAAATATTTCGCAAATTCTTTATTGGTTTGGAAATAATTTTGAAAGAATGGTTGTAGTTCTTTCATCTTTTGTTTCCAATCAACAAATTGTTTCATTTCCTCTTCGTATTTCTTTTTATCTATAACCACCGTTATGTCTTTTTTAGAAGTCGTTTTTATATCTTGTCGTTGTGGAATAATTTTACTTTTGACAGCGGCCGCCATACTGTTGATATTACCCTGAACCGTAATTTTTGTTAACACAGGTTCTAGGTCGCTTATCAACTTTTCAATATCATCAGGTGCTTTGTCTCCCATATATTTAACAGCTGCTCTAAATGTCGACCTAGTCTCACCTGCAAGTCCAGACATGACTTGTGAACCACCCTGCTGTTTTAGCGAGATATTTACATTTCCTTTTGATGAATATAAATCTGTTTTAGGTGTGGGATTCCCTTCCCACCATTTAACCATTTTGCCATTACCCTTGCCAAAATGTATCATTGAATTTGGTGGTGCGTTAGTTTTTGATCTGATATCTTTTGCAATATTTTCTGCAATTTTGCGACTAGCTTCATACTTTTCTTTTTTTACACCAAATGTATCAGGTGCTTTTTCGTATCCACCATTGAAGGCTATCACAATATACTGTTCCATATCAGTAGCTCCAGTAGAACTACCACCTTCTTCTAAATATGTTTTAAATGTTTTCATATTGATAATGCCCTTTGTACCCTAGAATTTTCAATAGAAACAATGATTCTCAGACCTGGTATTCCCAACTCTTTACTATTTCTACTGGCATCGCTTCGGATTAGAATAGTTGGAGTTTCTCTTGCTGCTTTAACATCAGAAAGTTTTCTAAAAACTTTTGTACAAGATATATTTAAACAATCGTTTTCATAAATAAAATCGTTTTGAGAGAAGGTTCTTTTGACCACAGCACCTTTACCTTCTTTTATATCACTGCCAAATACTACAGATTTTTGCTCAGCATCAGATATTTTAATTTTAGATTCGGGAACCAACTTAACAACAGTTTTGCCTCTATTCATTTTTGGTTTACCAGTAACATCTAAAACTGGTTCTAATGTAACGGAACCTTTTCTTTGTGCTTCTTCTATTTTTCCCTTTATGAAAGCACCATATCGAGTATCTGCAGACTCCCACATTTCAGCATTATCTTGTTTTAAGGAAATCTTGTAAACTTCTGCTCCTATTAAATCAACATCAGACTTTGCACCGCCTGAAGTTTGCCGACCCATTTCTACAGCTTTTGTTACTTCTTTTGCTGTAAATTTAACATTGTTTTTACCAATCAAACAAACATCAATTGACCCACCAGCTTGTTTAATTGCTTTGTTGATACTGTTTATAAAAGTTTCTTCGTTACCTAATCCAGCAGATCCCATTCCTTGGCGTTTTGCTGGTTTGCCTGCAACACGAAAATTATCTATTTTTACATATCCAACGCTGCTGAAGTTTGGATTGTCATTCATTATTCTCGGTTTATAACCAATTAAAACATCATTGATTGTTTTTAAAAAATCAATTCTAGATTTAGCAGATCCATCTTCAAGCAAAACTTTAAATGAGTTGCCTGAAACTTTGACCTTACCAAATTTTTTCAACTGGTTTTCTAAAGCACTTTTGGATATAGGCATCAAAAATCCCTACGTTTGTTTACATATATTTATAATCCTCCCCATCCAAAGTATAAACAACATTTGAAATATCGAATGTTGCGATGGCTCTTGCACAACCAATGCATGGTTTTGCCATTCCATACATCCATCTCTTCGTGTTATGATCTTTTTTAGCTCTTGCAATATATAGAGTTGCCTTGCTTACATCCTCTGATGATACTCTTTTTAGAGCATTCTTAATTGCATCAGTTTCAGCATGGAGAAAGATGGCTTCAGGATTCTTTGCAAACTCAGCCTGAAATGGATGGCTCTTCATTTGACTGAAGCCATACCCTAACACACTATTTTTGAGAATGAGACAAGCCGCAAGCCGACTCGACTTCACAGGTTCTATATCTTGAGCCAACCGGAAGAGGTTGTTAATGATACGACTGTCGCGATCGGTATTCATAACCAAGGTACCATGCCCAGAAATGCTCTATGATCTCTTGCTCAGTCTTAGGAGCAAAGGTATTGTCACCCCACCATAGTAAGGCACGTTCACGGATTGCTTCTTCAAACTCGGTCATTTTCAATTTTCTCCACTTCGATGTTACACTTCTCCAAAAACTGGACACCCTCACACGATCGGTATCCACGTGCAAAATATACCTTTTTAATACCGCTTTGGTATAAAAGTTTTGCACATCCGATACAGGGCTGATGCGTGATAAACGCTATCGCTCCCTCACCACTTTCTGGACTTCTAGCCAGTTTTGCAATCGCATTAGATTCTGCATGCAGTACTTCCGGTTTCGTTTTCAGTTGTGGTTCCAGCATTTGCTTGCCATGGTCGTCAAAGAAAACTAGATCCTCGCATCGATTATCCCAACCGCTTGGTGTTCCATTATAACCGATGCTGATGATACGTTCATCTTTAACAATGACACAACCAACTTGTAGTTTCTTTGCAGTCGAGCATTCAGCATAGACAAATGCTGCCTTCATATGAGCTCGTAGGTGTTTATCTTTCATGTCCATATTGTTCCATAAAGGCTACTGTCAGCTGACCCTCCATTTTTCGGGCCTGAACTTCCCATGGCTGTTTTAAGTATTCTATATTATTGTAATCACGATATTTGCCGTCCTTGCATTTCCAGAGTTTTTTATAACCACCACGAAATCTATCTTTGAGACGACCAGTCGCAATTTGCCACACGTGCACCATTTCATGCATGATGCAAGATATAAATTCCTCTTTTGAAACGGAACGACTCAGTCGTTGATCTATATCGATATACAAATCACGATCATCATCGCCCTGATAACAGAAACCTTGGGCACCTTCCTCAAATGTCTTTTTGAACTCCAAGGTGATACCCATAGAGCGGTGTCGAGGCATCAGCATATCCATACACCACCAGACAACCTCGCTAGCAAGTTCACGGTCTTTTTTAAGACCACCTGTGATGTCTACGTCGATCATTTACCAAACTCTCAGTACAAGTATTGCATAGGTGGTGAGAGTCATCGAGACTCCCACCAACACTCCAAGAAAGAAATCACTCTGCATTTGCATCCTTCATGTATTTTGCAACTACGTGAGCGGCTTGAGTGGAGAAACCACCGATGTGCCAGTCGTATGTACGATAAGGCGTATGACCGAGCTTCCAATCGTAGATCGTGGCTGTAACATACTCATCATCAACGAGAAACTCGAGGTTCCACTCAGCGGTAACCTTATCATCGCCGCTGCTGGTGTAACGAGGCTCACCGAAAACTTCGACGAGATCGTTATAGTTGGTCTTGATGTAACCCACCAGCGAGGTACCGCTAACAGAAGCTTCGGTATCGATCAGTGTGATAGCCATTATGCAGTCTCCTTGAAAAGTTCGTCATACTCGATGTCGGTGATTTCCATCTCGACATATTTCATGAGATCACGTACCTTACGCCTCTCATCGGAGGTCAGCCGCTTGAGCTGACGGTGGATGTGGAGAGGGCTGCTATCCTCTGCGATCCGCTTGAGGACGTCAATCATCGTGGTATAGGTGTAATCCATTGAAGTCTCCTTATCAATCATCATATGTACATACTAACAGGTACTTCAAGGTATGTAAACACTTTTTTTAAAAAAAGTTTTGTTACATATCAAACACTTAGCATTTTTCTACATTTTTTTATCTAGGTTGATGCCGAACTCCAGATCTTGAACAAAAAAACTAGGAATGCTCCCCTCGAACGAGCTGTATCTCAGCTTGTCACTCGCGTACAGATTTGCTTTATCCTCATCCCTTGTATGGCATACATAAATCTCATTTGCCTTATCGTAGACCCGATATACATTTCCAGCTTTACGAACTTCATACATCACACAGTGCTTCCTTTACTTTATCGACTAGATTGTCAAAAGACGCATAGCATCCTCCAACCCACTCACCATCCTCAAACTCACGTATTGATATATTGCCGGCAGTAGCAGTACCACCTATACCGAGTTCACCCTCTTCCATTATCCATAATTCTATATGTTTCACTCTTTACTCCTATGAATTGAACAGAACACTAAAGTCTTTTTTCCCAGCCTTTTTGGTCATCCACTTCATGTTTTCCGCTTCGTCATAGCGCTGACCAAATTCCGCTTTGTCCATAACTGGACGATCATCTACAATATTAGTTTGAGCAGACTGCTCTGCATTGAACAGCCTCATCTTTGCTCGATCCACACCGACAACAAATCGTTTGTGGATAGATGGATCATTGTAGCGATTCTTGAGTTGCTTTACCATAATCTGACCAAGTTGCTCCATCTCTTCAGTTGAGATCAAAGCACACATAAAGTCGACCGTTGCTGGTAGAGCAAACGACTCTGAAGTATCTTCAAGACCAGGATCACTGTTAGTGAAACCTGTTCTATTCAGCTGTGTAGCACTGATAATTGGCAGATTTTTTTCAACGGCCAAACCTCGAAGCTCTTCGGCAATAGACTTGATATAGGTATAGCTGTTGACATTGGATCCGTATTTTAATCTGCTGGAAGTGCATAGGTTGATATAGTCAATGTAGACAACATCTGGTCTGAAGTTTTTTTTGAGACTCAGTTCATTCAGCAAGTGACGAAAATGACCTGATCCAACAGTTGCAGTTGGAAACTCCTTGATGATGAGTTTCCCAGTAGTTTTTTTCTTGAGACGATTGATCTTGTCGTCGTAAATCTTTTTCGGAAAACCCTGTAGTTCATCGAGTGGGATATTGAGTAGATTTGAGTCAATCCTCTCAGCAATTCTTTCTTCTGCCATTTCAAGAGTAATATACAAGACATTCTTGCCATCTAGTAAATTGGATGCGGCAAAGTGACACATTGCTAAAGTTTTACCGACACCAGTACCAGCAAGCAGTACGTTGAGAGTTTTATTTGGCAAACCACCCTTGGTTATCTTATTCATGTACTCAATGTCAAATGGTATTCTATCCTCGACTCGATTATAGAATTCATATCGATCATCTGCATTTTCAATGAAGTCATGGCCGATATGATTGTCAAACGACACACTTAGTGACTCAGCGAGAATGGATGGAATGGCCTCCTTATTATAAGTCTTAGAGTTACCATCAATGATGTTAATAGACTCCATGATTGCATTATATACAGCTCGTTCTTGACAGAACTTCTCTGTATTATCAGTCAGCCATGTGGGGTCCTTTTTCTCGAATGAGAGCTGATCTATATATTCAATCAGACTCTTAAATGTCTGCTCTGGTACGGATTCTTTTTTATTAATCTCAATGAGTAGAGTTTCTTTGGTAGGCAAGCCATTATATTTTGTTACGAACTTATCAATCTCCTGAAACAGGATCTGCTCAGTGTGATCTTGAAAGTACTCAATTTGGATAAATGGTAAGACTCTCCTTGCATAGTCTTCATCAAAGATTAGATTTGCCAGTATCGTCTGCTCTATTCTCACTAGATGTAGCCTCCGTTATGATTTCAACTAAGATGTCGCCGAGTGTGGTCTCAAATTGAGAGTGATCTTCTTCTGTCAATGAATCTAGGTCAATGTTATCTGGTGACTCTAGAATTTCATAATCAAATTTTAGTGTGGCTTCATCATTTTCACTTTCTTGAAATGATACCACATCATATCTGTATACTATACCACAAAATTTATCATCTGTCAATTTGATTCTTGCTAGCTTTTCATCTACATTTTCATCGAATAGAACATCATACTGCAACTGCGACATCTTCACTCTCTTCTTCTAAATCGATTACTTCACTATCAGTTTGACCATACATGAACTCTTTACGAGCTGCATCTTCGAGTTGCTGTAGTATATCATCCGTGAAGTAGTCAGATGGTTTTTCATTAATTGCTTTGCCAAAAACTTTTCTACCATCGGGAAGTTCGTATCGAGTGCTGACCTTTTTAATGATATTATATTTTTCGGCAAGATCAAGCAACCCATAATACCTGTCTAGTCCAGTGCTATAACTTAGTTTCACTTCAACATCTTTGTTCTCTTTAGTAAAGCGAGACTTAATCATCCGGCACCGAATGATATTACCGATAACATCCTTGCCGTCTTTGTCTTTCTTTTTGGATAAAAACACAATCTGTGATGCTGTATACTTGAGGCCAGAACCACCACCCATCTCTTTCATCGGCACATATGAACCGATAACATCATAGACGTGATTGGTAATAATCATTGGAACATTGACTTTTGCAAGTTTGAGATTTAGTACACGGAATGTGGCTTTGATAAGCTGAGCCTTAGTCATGTCACGAGTCTCTTTACCCTCTGTAGTATCTTCAACCTCTTTCGTGGTTGATAGCTGACCGAGAGAATCAAGAACCATGAGCATGGGAGGGCGATCATCAGCATCAGCTTTAGCATAGTTGTCCAAGATCTGGATAGCTGTATGCCGAAACTTTTGAATAGTGTCAGGTTCTGAGACGATGACGCGCTCTGCATCAATGCCTCGTTCCTCCATCATGGACTTTGTAACAGCAGCTTCAGTATCAAAGTAGAAAACAGCACCAGTGGGATTATCACTGAGGAAACGCCGAACCATACCCAGAGCAAAGAAGGTTTTTCCTGTAGCGCTTTCACCAGCGAGCGCAAGTACTTTATTATTTGGGGCACCACCAAAAATGGAGCCAGAAAGAGCGGCATTAAAAATATAAGAGCCGGTATCAATAGTATCGCTAAACTCACTAGAGCCCAGTCCGTCAGCTGCAACATGTGTATTCTCGTCGTTTAGTTCTTTGACAATATTACGAAAAAAATCAGTCATTCAGTAACCTCCTATAAAAGCATATATGGAGAATTATAATTTATAATTCTAAAAAAGTCAATCAGTTTCTGATTTATTGTTACGCCCAAATGTTCCCTGTTGACGAAGTGCTGATTCATTATTTTTTAATCTTTTTTCTTTCACATTCAGCTTTTCATCATTGTACAATGGTTCTTTCCAATTGTCTTCAATATCTAGATTCTCGACTGTAGTTATTTCTACCGTGGCATCTGGGTCAATTTCATCAACGGCAACAATAAATTCTTCTGGTTCATCTTCAGTTTCAACTTCGATTTCATTCCACTCGTCTGCTACATTGACTGCTTTTTTTATCGCTTTTGGTTTTAGCAACGTCATGTTCGCTGCAATGAGCAATAAAACTGCAAGAGGATCAAAAACAAAAATGATAGTGATTATTACCCACCGTACTGCTTCTTCAAGAACTGATTTATTAGTTTCTTCGTAAAAAAGAGCAGCGATATACTTGATAGGTCCTACTTCAGCTTCGAGTTGAAGTTGCTGTTTCTGTAGGGGTCTTGCATTGTCTCGAAGCTGTTTAATTCTGTTGCTCGCATCAGAAATGATTCCGGCGAGTGTGCTTCTTTCCACACGTTGGCTTTCACGCACGGCGATAGAACCCTCTGGCCCTCTAATCCGATCATACTCGATGAGCGTCTCGACAGCCTTATCGAGTTGGCTAATGACTTGTTCTGCATCTTTAATTCTCCTTTGCTCTTGACCAATCTGTTGGTCTATGGATTGAATCTCTAAAGAATTATCTCCCCCAACCAACGTCTGATCGATATGAGCCTTGGATAGAAAACCAAAGATACCCATCGATGTAATGAACATCAGCACTACAACTGCCGATGTTAAATATGCCCTTAATAACTTCGGGCATGTCTTCCAGTTTTGATAGAGCCAGGATGCCGTAAGTAGTTTACCTACTTCGAGCACACCGCCCATAATAGCAATAGGCATTGCAGCGGCAGCAAAGATGGCCATAAGACCAACGATGCTGTACCATGCAGCAACTCCAGAAATGGCAATCGCCACTAGTAATGTGAGTAACGCCATAAACATTTTAGCCCCGAGTGATAGCTAAAACTTTATCTATTGTAGACTGAACTTGTGTGGCTCTATTTGGCCAATGAATATATTCTTTGTCAGCAGTCTTTAAGAGATTTACAAGCAGAGGCATGATTAGTTTTTCCAATTCAGTTATTTTACCTCTTACTTCATCTTGAGCTTGTGCAATGGCAAGCTGCACATCATCTGATTCTTCAACATTTCTTCTTGTCAGAAGAGTGTCAAGCTTATCCTCCAGAGGAGCAAGCGCATTGAGTACCACACGAGTTAAATCATTCTCGTCAATAGAAGGTGGAGTTTCGGTAGCGCTCTCTTGATTTGCTACATATGTAGCTTCATCAATGGCACTGAAACCAAAATCCAAATTTTGATATTCTGCAGGAATGTCAGCCATTAAAAAAGTCCTCTAAAGTGTTTTGTCTTTCCACTGACCACCCGATAGCATCAAGAATATGGCGAATTGGATCTACATAAGATTTATCAAACTGCATATCATAATCAATAAATCTTTTTAAATCAAATTCAGGTGGTAATATAATTGGAAAAGCAATTACATTTTGCTTTGCCGGATTAGGCATTCTAAGATAAGCAAATTTAATCTTATCGCCGTTTTTAATCTCTTCATACTTATTATTTATATTTAGTTCTTTTATGAGTTGATTATATCGGCGAGATGCACGAACGTGAATGGGAACTCCAACACCTTCTTTTTGTTGTTTCCACAGATTAGATACACCACGAGGAAAGGCAACATCCTCTGGGTTTAGTTTTTGAAATTCACTTCTGGCAGTTTTAATAAATTTCTGTACGGCAAATTCGTCGTCATTCATAATAATGGATAGAGTTTTTTCAATGAGCTTGCGACAGACCTGTGGAGTCGAAGACCGTACGGATTCAATACCAGTGATCTTGATTTTTGGCTTTGCATACTGGACACCCTCATTATTGAGCACGTTTGCAATGTATCGCTTTTTGCCAGTAAAGATAACCTTAGACGCAATAACTTCCCGTTTCATGTGCATGCGTTGTTCATAGGCGTGCACATAATTTTTGAGGGAATCATAGGTTTTTTCTAGTAGAGGCTCGATTTTCTGTTCAGCAACCTTATCGATAAATTTACAGATTTTATCTTGATCGGTCTCGTTGGGCATTACCTGCTTTACAAGATCACCCATACGAACATAAAGGCTGTCCGTATCAATCGCAATCACGTAGTCAACTTTATTTGTTTTTAGGACCTCATTAAGATATTTGTTAATGGTGTTTTCGGCCCAACGAATTGTGAGCTGGCCAGAGATGGTAATCGCCTCCGCCATACGAATGTCATAATATCGGAACCACTTATTTGACATAGCACCATAGAGTGAGTTCATCATAATTTTAACTGCCATCTGCTCGTTATCGAACCTGGCAATGTCTTTTTCTATCTGACCTCTCTCGTAGACTTTGTCCTTGGGTGTGTTTTCAAGTTTCTGTTTAGCATCAAGCGCTTTTTTCTTGACTACCGTTCGCTCGTTGTAGAGGCTATCAACGATTTGTGGAAATACACCGTGTGTTTTGGTACTGAATAACTGACCCGTGGATGACACACAGACATCTTTTGGTATTTTAAGGTTTACTTGCTGTAAAAGAGTTTCCACATCCACACCAGGCAGAACACCGTCCATGATAGTTTCAGGCGACATGTTGTACTGCATGATAAGATGCGGATACAGGGAGTTCAAGTCAAATGAACAGACCCATTCATGCATACCCTTCTGTGGATCTTTGACATATGCACCCTCGATACGCCGGTCACCTGAAACCTCGTCCTGTGGACTGAGAACAATATCATGTTTTTTGAGTACATTATATATGTATGTGTCCCAGATTTTCACGGATCCAAATGCGGTAACATATACTGCATTTGCTTTGTGAGCAAGAGTAAGTGCAAGATCAATTAGACCAGTTTTCTCATTCATGCGCTCTACAAGCTGAGTGTCGCGAATATTATAGTCAATGAACTTCTGATGGTTTTCTCGGTATAGGGCCGCAAGGGAGGAGTACTCAGAATAGTCGAGTTTCTTTTCACCGAGAACGACATTCGCTATGTTGTCAAGTTTATATGACTCCTGATTGCCGTATGTGTAACCAAACTTCTTGAATAGAAGCATGAAGTCAAGCTGAGTAGTACCAAGAATATTATATGTAGTATCACGAGCTTCTGGCTTGATATTAAAGAGTGAGAACTTACGCAGTTGATCCTCACCAAGAACACGAGCAATGCGGTTGATGAGATATGGCATATCGAACTCTTCGGAGTTCCAGCCGCTGATAATATCGGGAATATTTTTGTTCCAGTGTGACAGGAAACTTTTAAGCAAAGTATGCTCGTCTTGACAGCGGATATACTCGATCCGTTTGTCCTCAACGATTGAGTTACCAACCTCAAACCCGCCGATGCCCCAAGTATAAAAAGTATCATCAACATTATTTTTAATGGTGATGGCAGTAACGGGCTGCTGTGCAAGATTTGGTTCTGGAAACCCCTGATCGGACTGCACCTCGATATCAATGAAAGTGACATTCATCGTCGATGTATCGGGTACACAACCATCAGGAAATTTTTCTGCTATAAATTGAGCTACATAGTCTCTGTTACCGTACACTCGGAAGTTATCGGCCTCTGTTTCTCGAATGAAGTCCCGACAATCCATCATGGTGCCAGGTTCAATCGTGTCGACGTTAATTCCGTCTAGTGTACGAAATTTTGTTTTGTTACGGGTAGGAACGAAGAGGGTCGGTTTGAACCTAATCTTTTCGACCACTCTTCGCCCTTCGTGATATCCAACGTACAGGATGTCGTTGGACGTCCTCTCAACTGATGTGTAGAATGTTGCCATACTCTAATTTATATCACTTAAGATTTCAAAAGTCAACAATTTTACTCTTCAGTTAGGAGTTCCTTTTTCGCCTCAAGTACTTTACCTCCGGACGTAACCGGGATTTGGCGAGGCTTTTTATGATCTGGGATGATGTTCTTGAGTCTGATGACGAGTAACCCGTCTTTGAGTTCTGCTCCCTCCACTTCGATAGTGTCGGACAGCGTGAAGTGTCTTGTGAATGCTCGTAGAGCAATTCCCTTGTGAAGAAGATTTCCTCCATCTGTCTCCTTGATTTCTCCCTGAACTGTAAGTTTTGAATCTTCCAATACAACGTTGATGTCTTGTTCCTTAAAACCAGCAACTGCTAGTTCAATGGAATAAGTTTCATCATCTTCATGTTTACGAATGTTATAGGGTGGATATGATTGTGGCTTTGCAAAAGCATCTGTACGATCAAGCCGATCAATCTCTTGCCATAAATGATCAAAACCAACAAAGAAAGGATCAAATCTGCGTAGTGCCGCCGCATTATGTGTAACCATTATTACCTCCTATGGTTAGCAAGGTTTATAAAAAAGAGAACCCATAAGGCATTCTCGTTTTATTTATATAGTTATTCTCCTACTAAAGTCAATAGGGGAGCGGGAGGAGATGAACAGTAGGAGAATATGATGATCCCGCTCCCCCTATAACTTACGCTGCTGCTAGAGCGCGATAGCCGGCTGCAACAACCTCACGTGAAGGAGTACCGAGACGATAGAAGCTCTTTGTCTCACCCTTACTGTTCGTGCGTGGATTTGCATAGATAGCAAAGCCCTTCATGCGCAAATCACTGACGGTGGCACGAGCATTACCAACACCGAAACGAGATTCGATTTGCTTTCCAGTGAGAGTTTCACCGCTTTGAAGAGCGGTTAGTACCTTTTCAGTTTTAGTCATAATTAGTCACTTCCTTTTCAGTTTCAAAAAAATGTGGTTTATCCTTGGATGCCTACACGGACCGCCATGGCAATCCTATCGGATATATCTAACCTCAGAACCTTTACACTGCTAGCACCTACACCACAAGGTCGGCTGCTGTCTGACCCCTTTCGGGGTTTCGTCCCTACGGACTCATCAGAGACAGATTGATTAATCATTATGTTTATATACTATCACATCCTACATTGTTTGTAAATAGATTTTCTAATATTTTTTTGTGGTGCCGGCGCACGGACTCGAACCGCGGACCTGATCATTACAAGTGAACTGCTCTCCCAACTGAGCTACGCCGGCAAATTTGGCTCCTCAGGATGGATTCGAACCACCGACCGGACGATTAACAGCCGTCAGCTCTACCACTGAGCTACTGAGGAATAATTCAAAACCTTTCTGGTAAAACGATTTCAAAATTTTCTGAATCGAGCCAACGCTCTTCACCAGTTTTAAGCGAGCGGATTGATTGTTCACCAGGACGCAGTGGTGACTTCCAGTCAGTCACTTCCCACATCTCACCGTGCTCACGAACACGGTTCTTACCATGTCGTGTCAAGCCACGGATTTTGATAATGTCACCCATTTCACGCAACCTTGATGTGCCAGGTAAAGCAAGATTCCATCATACGAACAGTGTTTTCCCAGGTATCAGGAAACTGTGAAACCAGCATGCCGTTAGGGTCGCGACCTATGAATCTATCGCCAATCTTAGTGATACGAACTTCACCGCTCGAGCAATTAACAGACTCCCACGTTTCCGTGGTGCGCCAATCCGATTTCTTCCATTCGCTACACATGTTCATCTCCTTATTCATCATATATACATTCTATATCGTGGAAGATAATATGTCAACCGTTTTTTTGATTTTTTTTATGTAAAGAACTCAATCACTTATAATTTTTTTCTTGCCGATATTGTACTTCGCCACCAGCTCCCAGTCATTTTTCTCTTTAAATGGTAGAACTTTGATCTGACTGATAGGAGCCACTGGGTTATCAGTCTGAGACGGACTCAAGATCTCTACGAGATCCCACTCCTTCAGCAGATTAGCAATCGTGTTCCTTCTAGCAGTATCTGAATCTGACATGTTCGAAGGTTTACCGTCAAGTGCAAATAGCTCCTTGAAGTGCACAATGAAGTACCTTTTCTGCTTGTGCAGAATATGGCATGACTGATAAAGTATTTGTTCTTTTTTAGATGCAACGCCGATGCGAGTGAGAGTCTCTCTGACTTTTAAAAAGTCATCCTCGCTTTTCAGACGCACCTCGACGAGGTTGTTTATATCGAAACTCATTTTTTCAAACCACCCTTCTCAAGCTTTGCTTTTATTTCTTTTATCTGTTGAGAAGACAGAATATCCATGACCTGTTTGGCTTTATCATAACTATACCCATAATACTCTACCACCGCCTCAAGATCATCGTGATGTTCAGTCTTGGCCCATTTGGCAAATCGCCTTTTGGGCCTAATCATATTTATTAAAAATGAAAATTGCAGTTTACTTTCCAGGTGTGAATACATATTCATCACGTTGGCATAGTGAACAGTATCTTCAAAATATGAGAACTGACGGTTGGTTAGATATGGGTTGTATCCCCTTTCGGCTAGTTCATCATTATCAGTATTTGACATGATGTCCTTACCAGAATTTATTGCATTCACATAATCAAATGGATTCATCACAAACACGCTTTCGAAGTTCAGTAGTAGAGAACCTGTGGTCTCTAGTATTAAAATACAGATCAATGCCTCGGCGCTTGCATATGTCTCTACCAGTAAAATCCTTATCTCTATATTCTACACCAAGGATCCTTACTTGTAAATCAAAAGCCTCTAAAATATCTTCAAGATCTTGTTCGGTTGAATATGGAATTATTTCATCGACATACTTTACAGCACTGAGCTGAATGTATCGCTCAACTATTGACTGTACGGGCTTGTTTTTCTCTTTGGGTCTATCCAGTGTTGGATCGGTTTGCAAGGCACATATTAAGTAATCACACTTGCTTTTGGCTTCTCTGAGCATTTGAATATGCCCAGCGTGTAGTAAATCAAAAGTAGAAGCCGTAAGAGCTACTATCATTGATGTGACCTCTTACCATCAAAGACACAAACAAAGTAGCACCCCTTTGCTCCAGCATGAACTCTATGAAATACACCGTCTTCTACAAGAACCATATCACCTTCATTGAAGGGAAAATGCTTTTCATCTAGTTCCATCATACCACTGCCCTCCATGAACATATATACTTCTTCCTGCCCTGGATGAGTGTGGCCAGAGGTACTTTTGTTTGCATTCAAGCGTGTTGAACTAACGATAAGATTATTTAGTAAGTTGTTATCCTTGACCAGATATCTATCGTCTTGCTTTACGATATCACCGCCGATTTCAACTAAGGGAAAAACATTACCAACGTCCCATTTGTTAATATTTTCTCTAATCATTTGAACTCACAGTCTGTCATAATTTCAGTTAAACAAGCGACCAGATTGACTTCCTGATCTACAACGAAAGCAGATTTGTAGGAGTAGTCTGCAATATGAAGAACGAGTTGTGGTATCGATCTTTCGTTTATGTACTCAGAGGAAGTATCATAAAGTTTCCTATAAAGCACCGATTGTTCAATATCAGAGTTCTGGCCTACCCATTTACGCATCTCCTTGAAATTTCGGTCCTTTAAAAAAGAGATGAGTTTTTTGTAATTGTCATCGCCCAGATTGACAAGAATGCCAGTGTCAATATTACCAGTAGCAGAATACCGTTGTAGTTCATTAAGTACCCTCCTCCAATCAGGAAAATGCTTTTTAATCAGTTCTGCAATCACCTGTGGATCAAAAGTCACATTTTCTGATTTAAGAATTGTCTGAACCCGAGACATAAACCCAGATGCTATATTTGGTTTTTCTTTTGTCGGAATCTTGAACTCAATAACCGAGCACCGAGAGTGTAGTGGCTCGATGATTCGATTCTTGAAGTTACATGTTAGAATAAATCCACAGTTCTTGGAATACTCTTCCATAAAATTACGGAGAGCAGGCTGAGTCGACTGAGGATTTAGATAGTCAGCCTCGTCAAGGATTACATATTTACGAGCACCAGTAAGAGATACTGTCGATGCAAAGTTTTTAATCTCCACACGAAGCGTATCGATGTTACCATTCATCGAACCATTAATTACGATATAATCAAAGCCGCATTCTTCCAGCATCGCCCTTGCAACCGTAGTCTTGCCAACACCAGGACCGCCGGTGAGGAGAAGATTTGGCACATAGTTTTTGCCCACGAAGTTGACAAATGTTTGCTTAAGCTCTGCTGGAAGAATACAATCGTCGATCTTGGACGGACGATATCGCTCTACCCACAATTCTTGCATAATATAATCCTTAGTTAAGGTTTGCGTTTCAGAAAATCTGGAATCTTTAGCAGCTCTGCCGTTTCCCAGATCTCTTTACACTTTTCACATTTGGTTCTAGGTTTTTTAGAACCGGTATAATCAGGATGTTTTTCACACTTTACCAATTTACTATTACCGGCTTTCCGTTGCAATGTAGTACTGCAGCTTACCTCCATTAGTTGAGAAGTGGCTGATGCCCTTCGAAGAAATCCGAACAGTGTAGTCTGCTGGCATGAACTTTAGATTTTCGACCTTAAACACCAGATCAAATTCAAGATCGGTTGAACCGACCACAGTGCGGAAAGTATTGGATGATTCATCTTTAGAGTTACCAACAACTAGAGTTACATCACCGCCTGAACCAATCACCGACCAATTTGGAAGTTGAAGAACACTTGCCGCAGCCATTGTTTTCTTGAACACATCATCTTTAAGTTCAAATTCAACGACAATATCAGGCAGATCAAGATCTTTTTCTGGGGCCTGCATAATCATGTTAGCATCAGCATAACCGTAGGTGACTGATGACACACCATTCTTGATCTCGACAGAACGATCACCAAAATCAAAATCAGGTGACTCGAAAATACTTACGGTACTGAGAAACTGATTCAGATCATAAATTCCGAATGGTGTTTCAAAAGAATCATCGACCTCTGCTCGAGCAATAATAGTCTTTTGTGGAGAGATCGTTTTCACAACGTTTCCAGAATTGACATACAAAGATGGATTAATTGAAGTAAAACTCTTCAGAACAGAAAGAGTGTTTTGAGAGATGTTCATTTCTTATCCTCATATAAATGACAAAATTTAGTAGTTAACTCAATAATAATATCACACATAGTAGCTTAAGTAAACAAAAATACTCATTTTAGTTTTTGATTTACATCAGCAGTAGCGGCGGCTCCGATATTTGCGAGATCAATCAAGCTTCCACCAAACACATAAGATCCGGTGTGTGACATATTCATCCACGGGCACATCCAGACTTTGAGACCAATCCTTCTTGACCACTGACAGAACATGTAGTCCTCCGAAAGATAGCGATTAGACTCCTCATCAATCAGAGCATCAAAATAACACATGATCTGTCGTGAACCGTCGAAATTTTCTGATCTCACATGATCTGGTGTGTATTTTAGTTCTGGATATTTTTCTTCGAACTTTTCAAATGTCTTGCGCTGGATCATCATGAATCCAGTACCACCTTCGAGAACTTCGACTGGCTGATCTAGTGGAATCTCATTTACACCATTCGCTGGATTAAAAACATAGTCACCAACATAGTTTGATAGTTTCTGTGGGTTTTGATCCGCAAACCCCTTGTCAACTGCCATCTTGATCTTTTCCCAAGAGATAGTTTTCTTTGGGTAAGGTCCGCAGATAATGTCTTTATCACCTTCTGGATCCGCTAGAGCTGTCAGTGTTAATACATCATTTGGATTGAACCCAATATCTGAGTCAATAAACATCAAGTGAGTATATTTTTCGTTTCTTAAAAACTCATCCACGCAATAGTTTCTCGCTCGTGTAATAAGTGACTCATTGAACAGATAAAAGAAGTCAACTTCAACCTGATAATGTGCACAAAGCTTTGCAAGGTCTACACAGGATTTGGTGTACTGACCTCCACACATCCCACCATACATGGGAGTGGCAACAAATAATTTTCTTTTTCTTAGTTCCTCTACCGAAATCTCAATTTCAGGCATCTACTTCTCCTCATGGTATAGATCATGATTATACATTGCAATTATTGCATAGTGTATAATCTTCATAAGATCCTTTCGGTTATATCCATTTTTCTTGCCGTACCTTTGTGCATACTTCATGATGTTACCAATACAAAAGCCCTCACCATGACCACCGTCAATGATGAACTCAGTTGCTTGGTAATTGTTTGTGGAGTAGTGTTCACCGTAGGTACCATCAATATAGTCTTTTATTTCGGCAATAAGATCGCCTTCATTATATTTATACATCACTTTAAGAACTCCATAAGGGGTGAATTAAAAGACTTGGGAATCGGTCCGTGAACAAAACTTTTCCAGATGTTCGACGGCTTGATCTTTGTTCTTCCATATTGATTTGTGATTTGAAAATTAGCTTGCGGCCAATATTCTTGCAGTTTTAAAGAGCGCTTCATTCTATTATCACCGGCATGAGATGTGTCTGTATTACCACCCTTGATAGTCATGGTTGCTGCTTTGTCAATTAAGAACTTATTGAACAATAGAGTGCAGTAGTATTTAGTATCAAGAACTTGTAGGGAATAGTCTGTGTCTTCAATAACATCATCACGCCACCAGATATCAAGATCATTGTTTACCAGTACACCACTATATACTTGCTGATTGATTCCAACATGATTACTTCTAGAAAATGCAAACATAGTATGTGACATGCCAGCAATGCCGATATTCTCATAAGAATCACAAATAGACTCACAAGCTATAATACACTTAAAAGCTTCACATTTTACATTCTTTGTTGGTGCTCTATATCTAAAAGATGTAATGTTATCATCAAACTGCCAATGAAATTTTGCACCATTTTCAATGGAATGTTGTTTACAATAATTTCTTACATACGATATACCACGGTTATTATGATCCATTTTTAGAACAGATGAGATATCATAGTTCTCTAAGTACTTTTCATATTCTTGTGGCTCAACAACAACATAAAAGGAAATACCACTATTTTTCAACTCACGTGTAGTTAAAGAAACATCAGCTCGACCACGAGACGGAACATATACTGGATACTTTACTGATCCAGTTATATTGTCTATATCGTGAAGCAAAGTTTCAGCTTGCTGTTCTAGCACTAATATAATCCTTTAAATTCCGTTTAGATGACCATCCAAGAGCACGTGTTCGATCCGTTACTACTTTTGCTGACATCCTATTACCTTTTCTTTGAGGTAGCATCTCGATCTTTGTATTGATCCCGAACATTGCTGCAACATCGATAATTGTATATGAATCATCGCACCCAATGCCGTATTCGTCTCCATACCCCTCTTTTCCAACAAGAATAAGTCCATCTATAATATCATCAATATGAGTAAAGTTTCTTTTCTGTGTACCTGGTTGAACGATCGTGAGAGGTTCACCATTTTTTACTTTATTAATGAACATTGCAATTAGAGTAGCATATGGTCCATTTTCAATTTCTCTAGGTCCATATACATTATAAAAATATGTGATGGCATAGTCAATAGAATTCCACTCACAAAATAATTTTACAAATTCTGTGTTAGTCTCTTTTGACCAGGTATAAGGACTTTTTATGTATCCCAAATGCTCGTTTGTAAATTTTGTGCTTGATCCAGCATACACAAGTTTTGCATCACACTTTTTAACAAAGTCGAGAATACATTTAGTACCAATTTTATTGTATTCCCAAACTTTATCAAAATCATCGAATGACTGTTCGACTCTAGAGTATTCACCCAAGTGATAAACAATATCAAAATCAGCAGGTAAATCTGATACATCTCTCGTGTCAAGATTTTTGTACCAGACACCTTGCACATGATTATTTTCAGATCCCGTAAAGTAGTTATCTATAGAAGTTACATCGTGGCCTTGATTTACCAATCTCTCACATAGATGTGAGCCAACAAAACCAGCACCACCAGTCACTAATACTTTCAAAACTCTTTCCTTCCTAATGGAAATTTATTTTCAGAAAAACTTTTATCGATGATCGAGTTATCTGTGATCGGATAGTTATCCATGTTGTCATCCACACCTCGATACAAGTTCATTCCGTAGTTGTCTACTCTATTTAGTAACTCTACATCATCCTTTAAAATTAAAGCATTTTGTCTTGCTGGCTGACCATCTTTAGTCTTGATCGCATCAAGATCAACATGGTGGTGAACTCGACCATACCTCTCAACAAGAGTGACAACATCGGGATGCATCTCAACAAGCATCTGTGACTTTCTCAGCGATGCATCTTCCTCATAGTTATTATAAACTTCAGTCGTGTTACCACCCTTTACAGTACCAGTTCTGGCTTTACCCTGCAGGAATGCATAGATCAGACAAGTACACAAACCATCTTTTAATACTCGAATGGACAGGTCTACATCCTCATTGTACCGACCACGCCATCTGTGCTCAATTTTATTTTGAATCAAAAAACAAGACATGATGCGTGAGTTTAAGATATATGGCGGATATGGATAATCATCAACACAAAAAAACTTGTATTGAAAACCAGTCAGTGCAATATTTTCATAGCGATCAACAAAATCTTCAGTTGCACGAAAGATACCAGAGCCGCGTCGAACACGATATCGCCTGTTTTTGTGCAAGCGCCAGAACTCATAGATATTGTCATCCATTAACCAGTGACGCTCGTGGCCCTCAGATATTGAGTGCTCCCAGCACCAATTACGAGCGGGGCCCGATCCCTTACCATGATTGCTGAATGGCAATACAAGCAATTTATCTTCACCACAAGTCTCAGCATAGTTATCATATTCCTGCGGCTCGATAGCAATTTTATAAGATGTCACACCCATTCGATCTAAAGCACGCATAGTCATACGCTGTTTCCATCGACCCTTTGACAGAATATAAATCGGGTACCTAGTCTCAAAGTTCATTTTCATCTACATATCCATTTTTAATATTTGATTCTCTATCTTTTTTAGGATACCAAACTACAGGAGTTTTATCAGTTAACTCATAGTCGTATAGCTCAGAAAAAGCTTGGCGGTCCTCTTTGGTTTTAAATTTAATGGTAATTTGTTTCCAAGGATCCAGTTTTTGAGTCTCAAACGATGGCATGCCCGCAGCCCACCACTGAAGGTATGGGTTGCGCCACTCATTCTGTAGTTGTTTCTTGTTATATGCTTTCATTTCAGTCTCCAAAAAAGCTAAGTAGACCATCATCTTTTTGTCTACTGTAAATGTATTTAGTCAATTTTGGAACGGGTGCTTCGCCCATTTTATTCATAAATGCTGCATAGTCCTCAAGACAGTCAAAATTGACAAAAAGATTTTGCCACTCCTCAGGAAATTCTGGGTCGACTTGTTTTGGTTTGATATTTGGTTCTTGATTTGATTTTACACCAATAAACGCTGATAGGTCAGACGGCACATTTTCTTCAGCCGTATAGCCTACAAGATCATCATAATCTTTTGATGTGTCAGGTACAGAGTTCATAGTAGACATACTAATATATTCCTTCGTGTTTGTCAATGGTTATTCAAGTACTTATATATTTTTCTAATCTGGTCTAAACGAACTTCAAAATCATTCAGCTGTCTAGTCCTACCAGACGGGTGATAGATCCTCAAGTGGTCCAGATTCATTTTATTTAGTACTTTGCTCACAAAGGATCCTAGAGCAATAATTTTTTTACCTCTGAATGGCTCTAGTCTTGGAGTTAGCAGATCAAATTTTACATTTTTGATATCTGGATCGACATTCACATCATGCGGTATTACATTCTGCCAGTCCCATTCATAGCAACGTGCTGCGTGCATCCAGTCAGTGAGTGTCTGGTATGTGTCTTGCTTGCTGTACTTTTCACCAGAAGAGTACACGCACGTATCCCATCCAGAAGGACAAAAGCCGCAAACCATCACCTCATTACTGAGGCGATGGCGCGGATCAAGAACCCCTATCCTTTCAGCAAAGGATTCTTTGAGGTAGTATTTCTCAATCATTGATTCCGAACAGATCTTTGAAGATGTCGAGAGCCTGATTGGCATCAGAAACTGAAGCCGTAAATCGCCGATCTTTTCTGTCACCACTGCCGACATTTTCTAAGTCTTGCAGACCAAGTTCTTTTGCCCAAGCTTCCAGATTTTTCTTGAACTCTGATTTGCCCAACATGAACGTAATTTCATTTACATCACCATTCGGCATTGTCGTCCAACCAACTTGGACTCCGTTTCGAGTTACACTTTCAAAAATCGTTGAGGTAGCGGTAATCGTGAGCTTGCCACTTCGACCTTTGATAAAGCCATAGTTATCCGTATACCACGATGGCAGACTCTCCAGATTGTCAATTTGATCTTCTTTCCAAGTTCCAAAAATTTCAGAAAACTTCGACATAATAAAACACTCCTTGTAATGCCCAGCAACGGCATTATCGGTTGGTTGCAGTGTGGATATAAGATACGACTCTAAAACAAAAGATGCATCTTTTTCGTCAAGTCTAAACCTTTCAAGATTGCATGCAACAATCCAAAGATCATTGATGTCATAACCCTTCGAGTTTATATGAGACAGACAACGATTGCCACGACCCTTGCCTGTGTATTTTGGTTTTCCTGCAAGGTCCCGATACATATAAACATAGTCACCTAGAGACTCTAGGAAAGCCATGGGGATGGTTTCTGTATTTGTAATGTTCATCATATGATTATACTATCATATAATGCTAATTATGTAAATACTTTTTTATGTAATGTTTTGAACTACTTAGCTTTTTTTCTTCTTCTCATCAAAAGCTTGTATTGTCTCATGGCCCGATCTCTATGGATCCTGTTTGCTCTAGTCTGATAGAGAGTTCCCTGCAAGTGATCATATTCATGCTGGATTGCTCTTGCCGTCATACCCGTATATTTAGTGGTGGTAGTCTCACCGTTCATGTCGGTAAAGCGAATACGAATTGCTCCTGGTCTCTTGATTTTAATGTACAGTCCAGGAAAGCTCAAACACCCCTCTTCGTAGTAGACATCTTCACTGAATGTATCAACTATGCTAGGATTAAACATGCAGATCACACTCTCTCTGTTATCGGGATCCCCGACTACAAAAACAGAAAGCGGTATACCAACCTGTGGTGCTGCAAGTCCTATACCATGATTGTAAATCATAGTTTCACCCAACTGAGATGCCAGTTGATCTGGTGGTATTTGTGGATTCTCAAAATCAAATTTATCTGTGGGTTGTTTGAGAATAGGATGACTATTATCAATAAGAGTATAAAGACCCATATTTATTTCCTCAATATTTTTTGTATTTCCATCATGAACTTTAAATTTGGTGGTGTATAATTTGGGCCCTTCATCACCTTGCCGTCGTCACGGTGAATGGGATTTCCGTCTTCACCTAACTTGCTCATATTGCTTCTGTGAACTTCAGCAAACATCAGATCAAGATTGATTCCAAAAGAATGCCCAGCACCATATACTACATAGAGAAGGTCAGTGAGTGCATCAGCAACTTCAACAATGTCTTTATTATCCATTGCTTGCTTTAACTCTTCTAGTTCTTCGCGGATGAGTTCATATCTTAAATCGGATACACTAGTCCATCCAGGGCAAGTCTCAACATCTTGCCCAAAAGCTCTCATGAATTCTTCAACGCGGCCGAAGTTTGTTTTCATCATAAATTCCTATACTCAAAATTATAGCTCTCTGGATTATCTGCAATCATGACTGCACCATTGCGCTCATGGAATCTTTTAGCCATTTCTGTCTTAGGAGATAGCGTGACAAATCGCATAACTTCAGGTCTCTTCTCTTTAATCTTATCTACAGCTTTAAATATAATCTCCCTGCCATATCCTTTTTCGTATGACCAAACAGTATAAAAAACTGCAATGCGAGGAGGATCAGAAAAGTCCGGAAACTCTACAAGTTCTCTTGTAGTGGTAGGAATAAAATCATTATATGAAATACAGATGCAGGCAAATGGATCACCTGTCATCTCATTTTCAATGCAATAAAAATCCTTGTTGGTAGATACTCTAAAGGCATAACTGAGATTTGGACGGACTGGGTCATCTTGAACTAAATGAGCTCTATCGGGTGTAACACTGTGTAAAATCATGCTGCAATCCTACTGAAGTTTTTATGTTTTTCAAATTTAATTACAGAACGAAACTTGTCTTGAAGAATATCTCCCTTATGAGAAATTACAAAGACATTGGTCTCCTTGCCAAGTTCGTTTAATAATTTTAAGAACTCATCACAGCCGTTTGAGTCTAGTGAAGCATCGAACACCTCATCCAGAATTAAAAGGTTGGTGTTTGTCGAGTTCTTCATCTTTGCTATGGCTCTCCATGTAAGTAACAGAGACAAATCAATCCTCATCTTTTCACCCTCACTGAACGATGCATAACTGAAAGAATCTCTGTGTCTGGACTTTATAGTCTCTTCAAAATTTTCATTTAACTCAAAACTCACAAAGAACTCCATAGCAGCCAAGTATTTATTCACTAACTTGTTCATTACGGGTACATACTGTCGAACTATTTGAGTCTTGATACCCTTGTCTTTGAGTAACTCAGCGGCAACATCCAGAAGTTCTTTTTCGTGAATCTCATTCTCTCTTTTCTTTTCGTATCCCTTGATCTGTTTCTTGATATCGTTTACTTTTTTATTCTCATCTTTAAGATCAGATACATCATCCACCTCTGTATCAATATTGGTTCTGAGTTGCTTGATGTATTTGTTTAGAGATGAGATCTGGTTATTACTATCAGATACCTTTTCTAAGAATTCTTGTATCTGCTTGTTTATCTCCATGATGTCAAGAAGTCTTTGATTCTCTCTGTCTAGCTCAATCTGTAGCTTTTCGAAGGCTTCATCAACCTCTAAGATTTTACTCTCATTTTGATTGACCTTTTTAGATTTGATTTCATCATCTATATCTTGGTCACACGTAGGGCAATGGTCATTATCTTGATAGAACTTGATTTCTTTTTTCAGTTTTTTAAGCTTTTCCTCAAATTTAGACTCAATTTTAAGAATCTCGTTCAGCTTTTTCTGCACGGACTCTTCATCATTTACAGACTCCTGTAACTCTTTCACAGAAGAATTATTGTTGGTGATGTCAACTTCAAGTCGACTGATTGCCGATTCGCTCTTTTCAATCTCGGCTTTGAGACTATCAATTCTTTCTTTGTTTTTTGACTGCATCTCATCAATATATTTCTGATGGACTTCAAGCTTCTCTTGCTCCAAGTCAATCTTGTACTTGATGTCTTTCAAATTATTTTTATTCTGCTGCAATTTCTCTTTCAGCAAAATATTCATGGAAGTGAAGATCTTGATATCTAGTAAGTCTTCAATAATCTCTCTACGAGCACCCGTGGGTAACTGCATAAAGGGAACAAAAGAAGATGAACCCAATATCACGATTTGAGTGAATGAATTAAAATTCAGTTTTAAGATATTTTGTTCAAGATAATTCTGATAATCTCTTACTGAAGCTGTCTGATTTATCAGAACATTATCTTTATAGATCTCGAATACATGGGGTTTCATACCTCTTAATACTCGATACCGAGATTTACCGACAGTAAACTCTGTCTCAACCAGCATGTCTTTTTGATTAACTGAGTTCATTAGCTGGGGTTTATTTATTTTTCGGAATGGTTTACCGAATAGAGCAAAGCACAATGCATCCAGCATCGTGGACTTACCCGCACCGTTTTCACCAATAACCAGAGTGTTTGGACTCTTGTCTAATAGAATATCAGTCCACACATTTCCAGTAGACAGAAAATTCTGCCACCGAACATTATGAAAGTGTATCAATTAAAGCTCCATATTCTGCGCTTCTGTATATAAATTAGCAAACAGTTGGTTTAGCTTTGCTTTATCTACTCGCGTATCCATCTGATCGACATACTTGTAAAGAGATGTTAAGGTATCTTCAGCTTCACTGATAATCTCTTCTTCAGTCTGCTGATCTAGATTTTTATGATCATCTACTATTGATATGTGTGCAGGATCCGCTTTGTATAAGTTATCCATTACAATATCAAACCAATAGGGATTATTTTTATTTTGAACAATTACCTTGACATAGGTATCCTTATAAGAATCAAAGTCGTGTTTCTCTAAAAGATCTTCGAGTTTCACATCTGTATCATCGTACCATATCTTATTAAATATTCTATATGGATTTTGAATAAATGTCAACTCTCTTTTAGTAGAATCAAATACGTGAAATCCACGCTGATCATTATAATCATTCCAAAACATCTCGTACGGATTACCAAGGTAGTGAATGTTTCCCTTTGATGATTTGGTGTGAAAATGACCAGAACACACTAGATCAAATTTATCAAAAAGTGCAGACTCAAGTCCGTGTGGATTTGGCATGCCCCTGTACATATCAAAGCCTCTCAGCTCTAAATGACCGAATAGCACTTGAGATTTTGTATTCTTGATGAACTCCATGGACTCGCCGTAGTTACCATTGCTGATCCAAGGAAGTAAAGCAACACTGCAGTCATCAAATGTATAGTCTATAGGCTCTGCATAAAAGGTAATATTGTTCTCTTTAAACAGTTCATTCATGGCATTGACTTCGTTCGTATTACGATATGGAATATCGTGATTACCAACAATACCAACCAGATTTATTTTGTTATCAATGCACGGCTGAACAAAGATTCTTTTGAACTCTCTGAGTGTAACGTAACTGATGTATTTTCTTCGATCAACAATATCACCAAGATGAAAAACAGTGGTGATATTGTTGTCAATCAAGTATGGAAAGAAAATATCATTATAAAACTTTTCAAAATACTTAATATAAATTTGGCTGTCATTGCGAGCACCAAAATGAGTATCCGTTATAATTGCAGCTTTCAATTAATTCTCCATAAGAACATCAACTGCTGTGGTGTTTTTGTTCTTTTTTCTACGCTTGGACTCTTCAAATGATTCAATAAAAACATCTACGTGCTCTCGAGACCATTCATTTGATTTATTAGAATTAAGATATGATGAAGTGTCGTGATCTTGAACATTGTGATCCATGTTCATAATAGACATCTCATCTGTCATTTTGTACTTTGTGTACAGGTGTTTCTTTTCTTTTTGAATACGTCGAAGAAATGCATAATAGATAATCTGCGTAAAGTATGCAAATGGATTCTGAGATTTTTCCGGATCAAAGTTATCGATATACTGCAAGCAGTTCTCGATACCGTCGGAGATCATCTCTTCCTTAAATGTATAATTAATAAAGTTTGGCTTGTGTGAAAGATGTACAGCAATTTTCATGAAGCACTCTCCGATATAAGGAGTCACTCTTGGTCTCTCTTTTTCTAAACTTGCTGCTTCATTCACCATGTTTTTGAACTCTACCATGGCTGCCAAAAATTCTTTATTATTAACGTAGTGCTCTTTTTTAGCTTTTGATGTTCTACCCATTAGTGCACCACAATGTTTGTGTTTGAATATCTTTCAAAGAAAGCTTGTGTGACTTCATCATTATCTGCCTCATCATGATTTGTTTCTACATTAAAATTTTGTTCACGCTCATCCTGGTCCTGGATATCATCAAGAGAATTTAAGCAACCAAGATAGTAGTCTTGCATATCTTCAGACGCATTTGAATGAATGAGTATATTTGACATCCTTATTGAGAATATAACTTCGTCAGTAAACGGTATCCACTTTGCAACTTTAACTGAAGCTCCGCGATATGTGTTGTAAACAAACAGCTGCAGTGGTTTGTAAAGAACTGCGTATTCATCATCGAGACTATCTACCATAGATATAATATGCTCTCCACTAATAAGCTTGAAGTAATTTATAATTGGTTTCATTGCTTTTTCCTTAGAGATTTATGTTATATATCTTATATTCAAATTCTTCTTCGTTATAGATCTTTACTCTTTCTGAAAAGTGCTTGAGTGTATAGTTTACTTTGCTTTTGTGCCTCAAGTCGTCGGCAATGTCAAAAAGTGTTGCCTTATCTTTTGCATCACCCTTACGTAAGCCTCTGCCAATAGACTGAAGATTACGTATACGAGACTTAGTGGGAGAAGCAAAAATAATATTATGAAGATTCCTGATATTAATCCCAGTGCTGAAGGTGCCGTACGAGGCAATGATAATCGCGTTTTTCTGCCCCTCAGTAATTGCCCTGATTTTTTCGCGAGTCTCTGCATCAGTGCCTCCATAGACGAAGAAAACTTTTCTATCGTCTTTAATTGCTTTTGATATGTTATCATATAATATTCTTCCGTGTTTGTCAACAAATTGAAATAACAAAAGAGTATTACCATTGAGTGATAAGGTTAAATTTTGTATGAATTTATTTCTTCTTTGATTGCTTACAATAAAATCAACTTCATCTTGATATTTCATTTTACTGACAAATTTCTTTTCTTCATCAGTATATTTTAGCACCAAAGCTTTAATCTTAAAATTAGCCAGATGATCTTGATCGATGAGCTCACGGGTTCTAACAAACTGCTTTACTCTGCCAAACAGACCTTCAAGGACTAACTTATGAGTCTGTGTTCCATCAAGCGTTCCAGTAAAACCAAAACGATACTTGCAGTCAATGAGTTTTGTCATAATAGATGTGAGCGATTTTGCTTTAAACAAGTGACACTCATCTCCCACAACAACATCATATTGGGCAAAATAATCTTTTCTCATTTTATAAAGTGACTGCCAAGTGGACACCACAATTCTTGCATCTGTATTTTTATCTTGTCCACTCATAATCATATGAATGTCATCACCATCAGATCCGTACTCAATAAAGTCTGATCTCATCTGATGAACCAACGAGGTGGTCGGTACAATGATAAGGGTCTTACAATCACCGTACCACTGAGTCAGGAGCCATATAATGAATGACTTGCCCGAAGCAGTTGGAGAAACAAGTAGACCACGATTATTTCGTACGAGATGAACGAAACTATCCAGCTGATAATCACGAGGACTGAATTTAGTTTTGAGTTTTTGTATAAATTCATTTGCTTCTTTTACAGAAAAGTTTTCTCGTAATCCAATATCATCTTTAATATCAATTTCATAGTCTCTTTCATCAGCAAAGACTTGAACATACGGTAATAGACCAAGATACAATTCCTTAGTCATTGCATTATACAACCGCATCTTACCATCCCACATGCGATTGCGATATGCAGGCATAAACTTTGCACCTGGTACAGTAAACGTAAAGTAATCAGACAGTTCCTGACGAATTACAGGTTCTGCATCCACTTTCATATATACTTCATTTGCCTTCGAAATAATCAAGGTATTCCCACGTATATCATTCTGTTCTAATAATAAATTCGAAGTACTCCATGCTGCTTTGGACATTTGTTCTCATTGTTATTTTGTCCATAATATAAAGCATCACTGACCACTCGTGAATTTCAAAAAATCTAAACTATTCTTAATCACAAAACCTCTTGTGTTTACTGCTTTCAGAATTTCCTCTAATACATCAACCATTTCCTGTTGGTACGCAATTTTCGTATTCAACTGGACCATTTCAGAATCACTTTCTACATAATAAGAAACCTCGTTCTTTAACCTCTTAAACGGATATGGCTCTCTTCCAAGTTCTGCCAAATCTTCTGGATTATTTAAGTCTCCACGATAGTAATCCATAAGCCTTTGATGCAGCTGTTTTTGCTTCATCTTGAAGGCACGAAGCTTCAATCTCTCATCAGAGAAATGCTTCAAATATTTACCATGTAAGAGAGGGATGTTTAGACTTTCTCGTGATAGCTCGGTTTCATCAATCTTTACATCCTCTTGCCACATACCAATAATATCTTCAATTTTCATATACCGAAACTTTCTCCACATCCACAACTTGATGTTGACATTGGATTCTTTACCGTAAGAAAAGAACCACCTAATTCATTTACGTAATCAACCGTACTACCTAATATATATAATTCCGCTACTGGATCTACCACAAGCACACCATCAATAGGATCACTCCATTCTATATCTGGGCTATCAGATTTAAGTCCCCATGTGTATTGAAATCCAGCACATCCTCCACCCTGTACACCAAGTGATACAAAATCATCACCGCGTACTGAATTAAGATAATCTTTAGCAGATTCAGTAATAGTAACCATTTAATACCTCATAAAGTCGGCTCAAGGCCTATTATATCAAGGTTAGCTGAAAAGTAAACAAATTATACGGTATTATTCACCGTAAATTGACGATACCTAAATGTTACCTCTGCTTGCAGGTACTCAATATCTGTTTGTGTTACATCAAAAGCAAGTGGTGATAGCGATAGGGGAAACATATCTTCAAAAGAAATTCGAACGATTGGATTATTATTTGAAGACAAAATAATCAGAGCTCCATCAGAGTATATACTTGCTCGTGATGTATCTAGATTTTTGTACTGTCTGAAATTTTCTGGATGACCCAGACCGATAATCCAGTTATATATCTCCAAATAGTTTTTCATCTCCTCATCTACTCTGAAAGTAAGAGTAAATGGTTCATATGAAATCTTGTCTCCAGGTCGAGGTATGTTCACAAATGGATTGGTTTGAATTGCTTCTACCATAGATATTGTTGGTAACGTTGCCGCTTGACAGAAGTACTCTATATTCGGTGCTCTATTTAAAACAAAACGGAATCCAAGAGGGGATAAAAAGTTGAGATTTTGAGTCAGTGTTTCAGACTCAAGAAGATCAACTCCAATTTTTGGTATCAATGCCATTTTTTAATCTCTTCTATAAATTCTACCGTTCTATATCCACGGTGATTGTCCGAATAACCAACTTGTACTTCTTTTATTACTGCTTCGATATGATCTTTCCAGAAGTTTAAGAATCTGTGAACTCTAGGTATTTCTGGTATGATATCGTCAGTCTGCCAGATAAATTCCTGAACAATGTCATTATAGTCTGGCATGTAATATAAGATCTCTACAGTAACCACATTTCGTTTTAAGTATATCATGTACTATTTATATAGATCAATATATAAAAAAAAGAGGGGAGCCGAAGCCCCCCTCTAAGTTTCATCGAAACCGTATTGTTTTTATTACATTAGGTTTGCGACAGTAACAATGCGGTAGTAGATGTTCTTATCATTCACCGCAGTGCTGACGGAACCATCAGCGGCTGTTGTTGCGAATGGATTTGCGACCATGCCGTAGCGTGTCTTGAATCCGATTTTTGGCTGGAAGGTGTTTTCCCCAACTGCACGGACCATCTGTAGAGGTACATATGGGCAGTAGAAGAGACCTGCATCAAATGCGCTGGACCCCTTGTATCCAACAGTTGCATACTGGTTACCAGATGCACTGGTGAAGTATGGATCAACGTAGACCTTCATGCGGCCATTTAGGACACCCGCGAAGGTGTTGCCTGTGTCGTCCACATTTAGGTTGGCGCTGAGAGCAGGTGTGTAGTCTAGGACACCAGCCATCTGAAGAGCAGATGCAACATCTGAACCACAGATTAGGATGTTACCCTTACCGCGACGTGTTGACTTCGCGATCTGGTTGGCTTCACGCTCGAGCTGGAAGACCAGACCCTTGAAACGCTCTACACTCCAGCGACCGTTAGCATCGACGTCGAGGTCAAATGTACCAGCCGTTGTTGTGTTGTCCTGAGCACCAGTAGTAGCGGTGTAGTTAATTGTACGAACAACCTCGCGGTTGATTTCGGCAAGAATCTCAGCGGAAAGAATGTTGCTGAGTTCTGTTTCGGCGTCGAGACCGTGGATGGCTTTTAGATCCTGAGCCAGTTCCATGGTGTACTCTGCCTTGAGTGCCCGAGACACTGCAGTTACGGCAACCTTCTCGATGGAGAAAGCCATCTCGCCGAATGCGTTGGTAGAACCGTCACCAAGAGCTTCAGCCTCGGCAGTTGTCATGCCGGTTGTGACTGTGTAGCCAGAACCTGTTGCACGAGCAGTTGGATCCGAACCAGCCTGAACATCACCAGCACTACCGTCGATGACGGAACGTGAATTGGTGTTAGCAGCGGCAGAAGCAGAGTGAGTTGTATTGGCTTCGTTGTAGAGAGCCTCTGTACCACCCTGTGAGCTGTACTGCGGACGCATTGCAAAGATAAGACCGGTTGGGCCTGTCATTGGCTGGACGCCGCAGACATCATATGCAATGAGGTTTGGCATTGAACGCCGAACCAGTGAGATTAGCACTGGATCGAAAATATCGACGTTACCGTCAGAAGCAGTGGAGCTTGATGCACCCATTGCGTTCGTTGGCGCGGCTTCGCCGAGTAGTGATGGCATCTGATAGCCACCGGAACCGAAAGCAGCTTCACGTGAAGCCTTTTCTTGGTTTTCTAGAAGAGTAGCAGTAACGGCCCGACGATGAGAATCCTTAATCTCGCTGAGGTCTGGATGCTCAATGACTGGCTGCCACTTCTTCTGTAATTCTTCAGATAGAAACATTTTTGTTTTCTCCTTACTGTATTAATCAGCCTTCATAGATTATTTATAATAATATTAATTTTTAGCAGATCTTGAAATGGCATTCATGTACACTGCCATAGCACCTGTAGGACCTTGGTTCTCTTCTTCAAGAGAAATGGGACCATCTTCATCATCGACAATGACCGTATCGGTCTCTTCATCAATATCAAAATATTGTGACTTTAACATGCCGATTTTTTTACGAAAATCATCAGCATTATCAAAATCAATTCCTTCAGCAAGTCCGCGAAGCTTTTCGATTTGAGTATCAGTGAGTTCGTCAGTTGCTTCTGTAAAGATAGCATCTTTCTCGAATTCTTTGATTTTACCGATTAGATCAACATTCTTGTCTGTTTCTTCGTTAAGCTTGCCTTCGAGCTCATCAACCTTAGCAATGAGTTCCTCAACAACGTCAACCTTCTCTTCTGGAATGTCGACATAATGCTCTTCGAATAGACCCTTAAGGCCTTTGAGGAAATCCTCAACCATATCGGCGCGAACACCCTTTTCAATGGCGAGTTTATTTTCCTCAACCCATTCCTGAACTACGTAGTCAAGATATGAGTCAACCTTTTCTGTAAGTTCATCAACAATTTCTGTGCGAGTTACTTCGACATCAGATTCTGCTTCAATCGCAAACTTTTCAATCTGCTCGTTAACTTTTGAAACTACAGCGGCTTCGAAGATTGTTGTAACCTTTTCTTTGAACTCTTCATCGAGGTCTGAGCCGTTGAACATTGCATCAACGTCTTCCTGAACATCGATATCATCAGCTGAAATAGAAGCGAGTTGACGTGGAGCTGAATCAATGATTTGCTCTTTTGCATCGTCTTCACTTTCGACTTCTTCGCCGTACATGGCAGCGTTGATTTTACCATAAGCAGCAGCAAGATCACTTTTCTTCATTGAATTCATGTTTTGAACCATAGCATTGATCATACCAGCTTTTGTACCTGGTACCTGAACTTTCTGTATGGGATCGCCTTTGCCTTTTGGCTTTTCGTCAGTCTTTTTTGTCTGGGGATCTGGAATTTCTGAAGGATCGCCAGCGGAAGCCTTGAACTCTAAAAGATCTTCATCGTCTGAAATCTCTTCAGGAGTATCAAGAATCTCCTCAACGTCCTCCATTACTTCTAAGTCTAGTTCGGACATCTGTTTTATCTCCTTATGAAAATAAATTTCTCATTCATATTATTTATAAAAACACATCTTTTAGAGTTGCTTCAAGAATCTCTCAAAGGCTGCAATCTTTGCTTCCTGTAAGTTCTTCTTAGAAACCTTTCTGATCATTTCTTGAGTTTCCTCAATGTACTGTGGAACCCAACGATCATCAATTTGTAACCACTCAACTCCCTCCATAATACCCTCAACGAAAGCATTGGGAGCTGAAGGATCGGCTACAATATCAGCTGCAGTTGCAAGCTGAAAATCTGATTGAACCATATTTGTACCATCTCTACCTGGCTTGAGAGTTCCCATACCGCGTGATGATACACCGAGCTTGGCGCCCTCGTCCATGAGGTTCTTTACAATCTTACCCATAGGCGTCTCAGTCATGATCTTTGCCTTACCCATTACGTTATTGCCGTCCTGGTGAAGATCTTTGATCATGTGTGATACGCGCTCTAGGTTAATTGTTGGACCTTGTGGATGACCCAGTTCGCCGTAAGCTCTATTTTGCTCAACGTACTCTTTATTGTATCTCTTTACTTCTTTCATTAGTGTTTCCATTGGATACATCCGACCATTACGGTTCTTGATGTTACCCTGCATAAAAACACCCTCTATGAAGTAGTTCTTACCACCGTCTTCCTTGGCTTCGGTGATGAACTCTACATCCGTTTCTAGCATTTCGGTGATAAGTTTCATAACATGTTCCTATTTCTTTTTATTATTTATAATCAATAACCCTGTAAGACTTTCAATCCCATCTTTCGACCAGAACTATCGTGCTGAACCATGATCATGAAATCGTGTTCTATTCTACTGGAGATCCATAATGAACATCTTTTAAATCTTCAGCAATCTTATCTAGATTTGATAAGAATTCTACGTTGTGTGATTCAAATGTTGAACCGTTTGAACGAAGATTCGATAATTCCCACGATATAGAACTAAGAGCTGTGTCAATGGAGGAATTGAAACTAAAATTATTTGGCCAAGTTTGATACATTTTTTTATACCTTATACCTGATATCTTGAAGGCGCATTAATGGTGTCGACAGTAACATCAAACATTTGGTGCATCTCCAGTTGATGTAAGAGAACCAGCACTGATTGTGAAGTCGCCACCCGTTCCGGCATTTAGAGCAAAGTTAGCTGCAGCTTCACCAGCATCTAAGTGTAAGTACATGAGTGGAGAGGAGCCAGTCGGCGTTGAACCATCGGATCCGAGATCAACTGCCGCGCCAGCAGCGGAATAAAATTTTCTACGATTTGCTTCTACACTAAAATCAATATAAGAATTATCCATCCAAAACTCAGCCATTGAGCCATAGAAAGGTAGATGTGTAATCTCAGCAGATCTACCAATCTCGAACGAACCTGTAAAATCAAGTGTATCATTAACAAAGTTGCTGGTTAAAATGTCACTAGAGTCATTGATGTATATATGTCTTGCACCTGTAGCGAGATTTCCTGAGCACAACATATGATTCCAACCACTATTCAATACACTTGTAAACCCAGAGTTTGTTTCTATGAACAAAATATTCGTACCACCTACATTTCTGCCAACGAGAGTCATCCTGTTCGACTGTGCCGTTGGACTTCTTTGTAGTAAAAATTTATTTGATGAATTAGCTCGTATAGTAAAGACAACATTAGTGGCTTCATCTGCATCGGCCGCCATTTTAAACCATAATGAGAAAGCCCATTGTTTGCCATCTGACATTCCACTCAACCCAGGAGCAGCTCTACTTAAAGTAGTGCTTCCATCAAAGTTTGCATTATCAATTGTAAAACTTGGGCCAGCGCCACCACCAGCAGAAATAACCGCTGCTGTCTGGGTGGTAATGATAGAAGATGTGGGTCCTGGACTGAGTCCGATTTTCATAATATTACTTTCTTAGTACTCTTAGTACAACCCTATTACTGAATTAGCAGTACTCGATGTTCTCATTTTACGAACACGAATGGGTAGAATTGTACCAGCGGGAACAGCTGTAAATGTTACTGTGTTTCCTGAAACCATATCAGATAGTTCGACTACTAAATTACCGGTCACACCAACATATACAGCTCTCGTAGTGTGATCTGTATTTGCAGATTCGTTTGCTGAAATAGCAAATGCTCTGGTTGCTGGATCTTCTGGATTTGTGTAGTAATATTGAAAGGTATCATTTTGATTTGGCATAATATATCTCCTTACACCGCTGCTTTCGCAAATTGAACCATCGCATCGAAAGATTTTTTATCCTTCATTGCTTCGACTTCCATACGCTTTCTGTTTGTAGAATTAAGTTGGCTCATAGCATTATTAAGAGACTCGGCAGTCACCTTATCAATTTTTACTGTCTTGCCATCTTTCAGTCTGAGATTACCAGCCTTAAATGCTTCATCGACAAGTTCAACTTCTTCTTTAATCTTCGAAGAGCCTTGCATTACTGCAGCTTTTTCACCACCTGACTTACCTACACCCTTGTATGAGTCACCACCGTGACCACCCATCTTCATGAATTGGTTATAAGTCTTTAGAATCGGCTCGCCTTTTTCCTCAGCACCGTCGTGATCTTCACCGGTCTTGCCTGTTTTACCCTTTGAACGATCGCCAGTGTGCTGTGCATCAGGTGCAATGGGATGA
>Ga0208019_1000131_pt1 | contig 39297 bp, 25 predicted proteins | sample CB_VirMetaG_5_FD_184540 | JGI IMG/M metagenome (GOLD analysis project Ga0208019, IMG submission 184540) | Freshwater to marine saline gradient viral communities from Chesapeake Bay - CB_1508_1D Viral MetaG (SPAdes) (version 4) | ecosystem: Environmental > Aquatic > Marine > Coastal | place: USA... | reverse complement strand
TAGCTCTGCGCGAACTTCTTCACGAGCTTCGTTGATTTTTTGTTCCCAAGCTTCATTAAGCTCAGTACCAACTTCTTCGCTAATTAGTCCACTTTCAAGCAATGGTTTGATTGCATCAAGCATTTTGTAGTCTCCTAACGTATTTTGAGTTCAGAAATTAACTTTCCAATCTCGCTTTTTAAATACTTTTGTACTCTATTGTCAACACCTGCTTCTTTTGCCATCTCGTGTAACTTATGACCATGCTTCATATTCATTAAGCCTTCATAAATTGCTGTTGGATAAGCATTTGGAGCAGATGGTTGAGCAACTACATCCACGGTAACGATTTCAAAGTCACTAACGTGACCATTACCTTCATTTACGTTACCGCTACCACGCGATGAAACACCTAATTTAACGCCGCTTTGTAGCATTGTTTCAACTAGTTTACCCATCGGTGTTGGTAAAATTTTAAGTTTACCATAACCATTTGGACCGTCCATCCACATTTCTGTAATCATGTGGCTTACGCGGTCCAGGTTAATTTTTAAATCATCCGGGTGATCAACTTCACCAAGCACACTATATCCACCTGAAATTTGTTCATTTAAAGTCGATACGGCTTTTTCAATTTCATTTACAGGATAGACACGTTGATTGGCATTCTTTACACCACCTTGGATGCAAATACCCTTCATATGAAGAGTCTTAGAGTCACCTTCTCCGCTGCTTTCAACAATAAGTTTAGCAGCATCAAAGGTTAAGTTCTCTTTTAAGTATGCCATACCTAATCAGTGTCCTTAAATTGTGCTCTTAGCGTTTGTACCAGATTCTTCACCTTTAACTTTTGCCTTAGGTGCAGCACTTGGTTTTTGTGTTGATTGAGCTGGAGTGTTGCCAACTTTGCCAATTAAATCTTTAGCAGTTGGAGCAGCACGGCCGCTTTCATCACCTGAACTCATTGCTGGCTTTGCTTCTGCGCCTTTAGCACCTGCGTTAGCAGCAACAGTTGACTTCTTGTTTACAGAGCCTTCTTCACTTTTAACTGGAGCTGGAGCAGCTTTTAGTGCAACGCCTTCTTCTAGTTCTTCTGCATCTTCATCTTCAGTAACTTCTTCTTCAGATTCAAACATGCCTTCTTCCATGTCGCTGCCCATGTCCATAGCCATATCAGCGTGTTCTGGCTCTTCAGCTTCACCAGCCATTAGAGCTTCAAACTCTGCCATTAGTTCATCTAGCTTGTCTTCTAGGTCAACAACACGGTCTTCTAAATCTTCTTCTTCACCTTCTTCTTCGTCAGCGTCTAATTCTAGTTCGCCTTCTTCGTCGCCCATTTTAACGTCCATTTCCATGTCGTCTTCAGCTTCAGCAACGCCTTCTTCGTCAGTTTCGATGTCGTCGATTAGATCGTCGACTTCATCTTCTGCCATGTCTTCTTCAGACATTAGGTTTTCGTAAATTTCACGAGACTTCTCAACTACGATTTCGTGGAAAAGGTCTTGTGCTTTTGAATCTTCATCATTGATGACGTATTCAATTAGCTTCTCAAATTTGTTCATATTGATATTCTCCAATAAAGTATGGCTTTATGTGTATTGTATTTACAATGACTTACAAAAATATGTGTATATTACCGCCAAAAAGGCGGAAAAAGGTAGAAATGAAGGATTTTAACTACTAGATATAGTCGAAATCTCTTACATTGGTGGACCTACAGGTTCTGCAGGTGCGGCATATTGTTTTTGAATCTTCTTTAACTTTTCTCTATATTCAACGTTTCTTACGTCAAGCATAAGACGTAGTTTATTAATTTGTTTTAATGTTAAACGAGTTTTACGTGTGGCTTCATCGTCAAGCTGAGTGTTGTCATCTTGAACGCTTTGTAAGCCTGGTACTGCTGGATCAAACATTTCAAATAGTTGCATAGTTTTATTTATACCCCCGGCGGCGGTGTTCCGCCTGCTGGTCCTGTACTAGGCATTGGAGGTACTTCTCCTGCACCAGGTTCTGCTCCTGCTTCGCCTTCTGGAGGTACTTCCATTGCATCCATTTGTCCTAAGTCAGATTCAAATCCACCTGGCATAATGCCTACTGAACGTAAATCAGAACCTTCTGGGCTCATATCATCCGAAGTTCCTTGCTCTTCATTCCACAATTCTTCGTTGCGAACAATTTCTTCCTCAGTTAATCCTAAGAAACGTTCTAACAAGAAACGCTTACTCATATAAGGTAGCTGTTCTAACCCTTGGAATGTACCAACCCGGGCAGAGTCCATTTCTGCTTGACGGAATGTAGCAAAGTTTTGCGGAGAGTTAAACTTTAAGTCAAATAACCCAGAGTCGATATTAAATCCTCTCCAACGTAGAAACATCTTAAACTCGTCATCTAATGTAGAGCATAGTGTTGTTTGTAGTCGCTGGCAATATTGATTAAAACGATATTCTTGAATAAGTGCGGTACCTACACGCCCATCACTTAGTGGTGTTGCTGAATCATCTGGACCAGTTGGCAAATACGAACTTGGAACACGTAATCCACGTGCCATTTTGTTATTAAAGTATTTTAAGTCGTCGATCTGACCTAAGTTTTCACCACCCGGTAATGTTTCAACTTTACTACCGCGGCCTTCTGCTGTTTGTGGGAAGAAGTAATCTTCGTTAATGCTTAATGGGTTATATGTAGCATCCATTGCACTTGCGCCGCCGTTCTTTGTAGGAATGCGGCGTTGATGAATTTCGTTTTTAACACGTTCAACAAAGCTCATAGCCATGTGCGAAGGCATATTACCAACGTCAATATAGAAAACGCGACGTTCCGGCGCACGTTGTACGCGGTAAATTAGAATCGCATCTTCGAGTAATTCTTTTTGCTTGAATACTTTAAAAATGTTTTCAAGAATTGACTGCCCAAAAGGCCAAAAGTAATCTAACCCTTCGGTTAAACTTAAATGTACTACGTGTTTAGCATCTACTGCTGATTCGTTAACTGCTGTTTCAAAACGGCCTTGTGCACCTGCACCAGATGAATTAGGTACATTGTAATTGTACTGCTGTCCGTTAGCCATTGTAGGAATGCCCGATTTAAAATCGTTAACAGACTTTTGTGCTACAGTTAAGTTCTCAAAGTTAGGATTAATGTCGCGGATAACATATTGTTCTGGACGTTTTCCTTCGCTTTCGTTTACAATAACACGTGCTACTTTAGTAGGCTCTACCCAGAACAATTCAAATGTTTCTGGATCGCGAATAAAAACTTGATCGCCATACTTTAATGTATTGCGGAACAATTTAAAAATACGCTTGTCAAATTGATTTAGTTTTGACCATTGCTTTAACTGCTGGCGAAGAATGTTGACTTCGTTTTCAGTTGGCTTTTCGTTAAAATTAAGTTCAAATGCTGTGCCGTTTTGCTCATTTTCTTGAGTACAGAACTCTGCAATAATATCTAAGCAAGCATTAATTTCTGAGTCCATATCCATTGCTTCGTATTGATTATAACGTTCAACACGGTTTGGATGTCCTGTATATACTTCTGGTAATACGCTTTCGTAATTTCTAAATGAAAAGTTTGGCGAATTATTCGATGCCATAGCACCGTTGCCTAACGGACTAAATCTGCCAGAAGTATCAGCAGCGCGGAAATGTTTTTTATAACTCATATCACTATTTAGCTATAATTTGTGCGGAAGATCTTTTCTGAAACTGCTGTATGCTTTTGTATAGCGTCAATAACTGCATCAAGTTTTGCAATTTGACGTTCCATTAAATCCATTTGCGGTCTCATGTCTCGAGTATCTTTGATTTCAACTGGAATTTTTTGCCCTTCTAATGGAACTACCGCTTCTGTACCATGTAGTGTTGCCTGGTATCCAGAACGGGGTCCTGTTGCAATACCGCCTTTAGCCATTGACGGTGCAGGTGCTGACATTTGTGCTGAATTTGGTACAGGTACAGTTGTTGCGCTGTTTGAACGTTTAACAATGTTCTTAAGACTATCCATTAATCCAACATTAACTGTTCCATCTGGACCAAAAATACCGCCTGCAGCAGTAATCATATCTCGCATTTCTTTTGCTTTTTCCGGACCAACAGACAAATTATACGCACTACCAAATCCGCCAAATTCAGTACCTTTGAGTGCTTCTAACATTGAAGCACTTCCTATTGGTTTTCCGCTAGCTTTAATTGCTTCGTCAATAATTTTACTAACCGGGGTTAAGTATGCATCTTGTGCTGCTTTTGTTTGTGCTGCGGTAATATCTTTTAATTCGTCTAAACGAGTATTAACTCCTTCAAGTTGAGTTTTTAAATCTTGCCAGGCAGCAATTTCTTCGTCGGAAGCAAACTCATCTGGTAATCCTGTTCGTATTGCATCTAACAATTCATTACGTTTAACATCCAACGCCTTCATTTCAGCCATTTCAGGAGTTGGCGATACTTTAATTTCAGTTTCTGGTGTTCCGCCATATCCTTCGCCAGCAATAGGCACGTATTCAGTTGAACCGAACATTTGTTGTATTTCGGTTTTACTACGTGCTAGCAGTTCAGTTGCTTCTTTAGAAGCAGAAGCAATACCTTGCATTACGTCGCGAATTGTACTAAAGCTAACGGTAATCGAATCTAATGTCGAAGCGGCGTCGCTTAATTTTCTGCTAGCGTCAATCATTAGTTCAACTGATTCGCTCGACCCTTTTGTTTGTTTGTCTTGAGTTTCTTTATTTTTTGCTGCGATATCTGCAATATCACCCATGCCTAATGACGCTGCTTTGGTTAAATCTAATAAGTTACTATACGGTCCAGTATCGCCCATTGCAGCACCAAATGTTCTTACTTGCGGTATTACTTCATTAATCCCACCTTGAACATCTTTAAACGCACCAACTGCATCTGTTTGGCCAGCAATTACTGCCTGAGTTGACCGTAGCATTGCATAATTAGACGAAATATTACCTTTGATTGCTGCGTCTGAAGTTAAGTATCCGCTAACTTGATCTTGGAATGCAGCCGCTAGTTCTGGGCTAACAGACGCATATATATTGTTCAACTTATATAATTCTTCTGCTTGTTTAGCTTGTCCTGAGGCTTGCATCTGCTGAATTTTTGCAAGGAAACGTGTATTTCTGTTGGCAGCTTCCATTTGTTTTACTTGCTCTTTACGGCTCATGCCTGTTAGTTTAGCAAGTTCATCTAGTTCTTTGCCATATTGCTGTGTGCCTAGCGTAAGTTGTGCTTGCGATAATTGTTGTTGCTGACCCATTGCACGTTGTAAGTCAGCGTATGCAACCATAGTGTCAGCAACTTCTTCTGTTGTAAATCCAATTCTACGCAATTCCTGATCAAGGCCGCCGCGCATTGTACTCATTGCTTTAGCAATTTCTGCTGCACCTGTATCAGCGGAACCATATAATCCAGCTAACGAGCGCGAATTTTGCGCAACCATTGATTCAAACTGCTTTAATGTCATGCCAGCAGTAGTAAACGATTCTGCTAGGCCTAATAATCCGTCGGCACCGACCCCGCCAACACGTGCTAATTCTTGAAAACTTTGAAATGCTGCTTCAGAACGTTCCATTCCGTATGCAGCACCTTCGGCAGCTACTTCCAAAGTCTTTGCCGCTGCAATTGCTGCTGGATTCTTTGAAGCTTTAGCTAACGATGTAATATAACCAGTGGCTGTTTTTAGCACACTACTCATTGATGCAAGTTCAGTTTTGCCTCTGCCTAAACTAGCTCCAAAACTGAATATTTGATCTCTAAATGCAGCACCAGCAGCTTTCACTGCTTTCGATGCTTCTTCTTGCTCTTTTGACGCTTGTCTAGCTGCATTAGCAAGTACATTCAATGCTTCAACTGGAGGTGTTACACCTCGACGCATAGCGTCCATAACCGTTTGCATTGCTTGCAAAAAGTCTAAGGACTTTTCATTTAAGTCATTTTCATCAGCCATTATTTTTCAACCATAAGTAATGCATATATTTATAGTAGAATTATCTATGGAAAATAACCCTTTACGTGCGTATTTTAGACGCCCTTCGATTTACATTAAATTACCAAGCGGTGGTAATTATTATCCACCAGGTACATTAGAAAAATCTGCAAATGGAGAATATCCTGTATTCCCAATGACCGCAGTTGATGAGATTTCATACAGGACTCCCGACGCATTGTTTAACGGACAAGCGTTAGTTGATGTTGTACAGAGTTGTGTTCCTAATATTAAAAATGCATGGGCTGTTCCAAGTTTAGATCTTGACGCTATTCTAGTTGCCATTAGAATTGCTAGTTACGGCCACTCTATGGATGTTGATACTACTTGTCCTAGCTGTAACGAAGAAGCGTTATATAGTTTAGATTTACGAACAGTAATGGAAAACTTAAAGGCTCCTAAATTTAATGAGCCGTTATTAGTTGGGGATTTAGAAGTACATTTTAAACCGTTAAGCTATAAACAAATTACTAGCAATAACATACTGCAATTCGAAGAACAAAAATTAATGAGCGTTATTCAAGACGCAGAAATGGACGAAAAGCAAAAACTCGAAGCAATTAGCGAAGCATTTAAAAAGGTTAGCGAATTAACACTCAAGGCAGTTAGACAAGGAATTTATTTTATTAAAACTCCCGATTCCGAAGTATCTGAACCGCAATTCATTGATGACTTTTTAAAGAACTGCGAACGTACTGTTTTCGATCGTATTAAGGAACGCATTATTACTTTAAAATCTCAGTCAGAACTACGACCGTTGGATATTAAATGTAGTCATTGCAATTTTGAATATCAACAGCCATTTACGCTAGACATGACAAATTTTTTCGGATAAGACTTTTAGCCTTGGACTCTGAGCAAATTTCCAAGTTAGTCGATAACATGGAAGGCGAATCAAGGCAAATCAAAGATGAAGCACTACGTATCAGTTGGAATATGCGAGGCGGAATGAGTTACGAACACGCACTAATGTTAAGTTATCACGAACGGGAAAGTATCGGAAAACTCATTAAAGATAATTTAGAAACAACTAAGAAAACAGGATTACCATACTTCTAATGGACTTAAAGATTGCAAGAGAATCAGTTGAAAACTGGTTAGAAAATTTTATTGAAGTTCCACACCCGGCCTTAGGTGGATTCCCTCCGTGTCCATACGCACGCCAAGCAAGACTTAAAAATCAAATTGATTATCGTTTAGGCGGTGATCCGTATTTAGACTTGCTAATGTTGAGTAAAAAAGGTATGGAAAATTGGGAAGTTGTTGTTTACATCTACGATCCAAAACTATGGGGTGCCGATGAATTCAATGCGCATATTGACGAGGCGAATGCTGGGCCAATGAAGAAAGCAGGTCTTGTTAGTTTAAGCGATCATCCGGATCATCCCGAATCGCAAAAAGGTGTGTGTTTTAATCACGGAACATATGCATTAAGTATCTGTGCATTAACTAAAAATTTAGATGATGCAAGTGTGCAATTGCACAAAAAAGGATATTACGAAGGCTGGGATCCAGAATATTTAGACGATTTATTTACAAATCGCCAAGACCCGCGAAAGCAGTAAGTTTAGCATCGCGTCTACACATACGCTTGTACTCTTGATTGTCTACACTCCACTCAGATCCTGTCCACCATTCAAATCCTTGAATATTTGCCTTGTATAACCCAGACAACTCGTAGCCTGGACCCATATAAACATACTCATATCCAGCAAGTTTAGCCCACGCAAGTTCGTGATATAAACTGTTGTGGCCTAATTTTAATTCTGGTTTTGCATAATCCCAAGCAAACAATACAGTTTCTAAACTTTTAGAAGAATACTGGCGCAGTTTACTCCAACCTACAAAATCATCGTCGTCATAATATTCAAATAACATATCATTGTCTAACCACGTTTCTACTTCATCATGAAACAAATCTTTATACTTTTTGTAGTAGCAGTACGCAGAATAAATGTGCCGTATTGCAGCTTTTTGCTTATTATAATCCCCTACTTTATAGTGTGCATCATTAAAGAGAACATAGTCAATTTCACTAAGATTACAGCGTGTAGAACGGCTTTGGAACCAGGTGAGTTCTCCATTTTCAAATGACAATGACCAACCTTGTGCTAATGCATCATCATACTCATGAGGTTGTACATCAACTAAATTTGCTTTATAATACTGAACGTCTGCTTGTTCTTGCAGGCCAAATTTATGTGTGAATTCTATACGCATATAATTAATTATGTATTCATTTTAGGAGATACAATGGACATTTACCACATCTGGGCTGAAAAAAGCACAGACATTTCAGATATTGATTGGGTTAACAATATGAAAGGTTTTCTTGATCACTTAAAAAACGAAGGCAAATGCGAAGGATATCGCATTACACGTTGTAAGATGGGTTTTGCTTCAATTCCTAATTTGCCAGAGTGGCACATTATGATGGAGTTTAAGGATATGGCACAACTCGAAGCAGCATTTAAGCGTGTAGCACCGCTCGAAGGTGAGCTTGAAACTAAACACCAAAGTTTTAATCAATTTGTAGAAGATATCAAGCACGCATATTATCGCGACTGGCCAGATACATTTGAATAAATAAATTTGTTACGCAATGTAACGTGCCTAATCAAAAACCCATATGTCCGCCAAAGCATATGGGTTTTTTCTTGACTCAGATTTCTCCTTAAACATTTTGATTTTATTCCAAATCTTCTTAGAGAGATGTCTAACGACATCTAAAACTCGCTTTCAGCTCGTTTTATTTTTTTTTGGTTTAATATTTTTTATTTGATTTTATTATAGAAGTAACGAAGTTCTGTTAAGAACTGAAGTTAAGATATCTTGATGGAGAATGATCTTGAAGTCATACGGAACCTGTTTAAGGCCCCGTATGTTACTTGATGGTCAAAAGACTTTCGTATGACGGAAGCAGGTATTTTAGCTTTAACACTATCAATGCTACTGGGACTCTGTGCTTTTCCCTTACCTGCCACGACATCATGTACATTATACTGTACAAAAACATATGTTTTTGTGTGTGATAATGCACACTACCTATGCTCTCGTTCCTAACTGCATAGTTTTTTGTAGCGATAGTGCTCTAGAAGGAAGCAAATCTTCTACGTCAATGTACGCCCAGTGGGGTTTCTCTCAACGTGTTGCGTGTCCAGTTATTACCCTGGCTTTTCCACAGCGGTATTATTATTCTGGCCCGCTAACCTTATGTGCTTCAACTGTGCCTACTAAACTCAACCGTTTATTCTTTGGGTGCTATTGTTTAGCAGAACAAATTTCCTTTAAATTGTTTATATTTTGTTTATTTTCTAAGAATGTACCTAATTCTGTTATAATCCAGTTCTTGCCTAAGTTTTTCCCTGAGTATAATGTATAACTTGGTGTTAAAAATTTATCTTGATATGCCTGTTCAAATGCCAAAAATGTGCCAATACGGTTGAACTTCATGAATAATAAATTCACGTCGCCTTCGTCCGCAGCATCTAGGCACTGAGTTATCCAACCGTCAAGAACTTTGCAGTCGCCTGAGTATAGTTGATGCCACGGAAATTCTTTATAACTTTTACACTCAGCATTAAAACGAGGAAAACTTAACGGAGGAACAATGTCTCCTTTAAGCACTCGTATAGTGCCTTCGTGTAAAAATTCTTTGCGAGCAGCATTTAAGCCGCCCACATACGCACCAGATCCAGGAACTCTAATAAAGGTTTCGTTGTAGATTTCAGAAAGTTGTCTAGCAACATCTCTTTCCCAATTACTACCTTTTGCTTTCTGTGGACTTGGCACGTGCTTACTTATACCTTGTAATAATAATGTAATACTTTTTACGCTTGATCTACAATAATTTGTAAAAAACGTTTTGGTCCAGATAATCTTTTGTGAAAATTATCTGAACTATGAAAAAACTTTCTTTTGAATGCTATAAACTGTCCTGCATCTTGTGCAGGTAAAATTTCTTTAATACTGAGCCATTCTCTATCGTGATCCCAACACATGTCTAAATATTTGTTCCATATATCTAAACTAACTGGATTGTTAGATTTTTGATTCTGTTCTTTAAATTTTGAAAATTCATTAAATTCCTCTGACGCTTCGTTAAAGATAATAGTGCGAGAGTCAACAGAATGCAATGGTATTAATACATTATAATACGGTCTTTGAGTAAACGATTGTTGTCTATTAGAATCGGTGTGTATATCCCACGGAAGATATAATTTAACGTACGATAATTCTGCAATAAATGCACCCAGATCAAATTCTGGAAGTATAAGATCAATAACTTCTTTAACACTGGTATCAAACACTTCATTACGAACCAATCTACGTTGATTAGCAATAAGTTGTCCAACCCAGATACCTGCCGGATCAACAAAGTTGCTTCCAGAACTCAATGACTCTAAATCATGGTTTAACCTTTCCATTAATTCTTTAGAAAAGAAATTTTCTTTAAAAATGATATCATCCATAATTTGATTCTGCCTTAGGAAATACTATATTATTTTTTCCGTTATAGTTATTTGCAATTTCAAGTATCGCTGTTAATTCTTTATTTGCGCCTGGCATAGCATAACCCAACTCTGTACTAACTTCGTGCAATTCTAACCGTCGACGTATACGTTCTGGTAACGTTAATGTCGGATTCAACGCAGATACCCAATTGTAAACAGAATCTGAATTATCAATACCTAATGTTGTAATTTGTAAATCATCTGCCATACTAGAAATAGGAGTACCGTCATAAATGTGCATAGTAAACCCCCACCGCATCATAAAAATAGTTCCAGTATCTGAATATGCTTTGTAACGATGTAGTGCTCTAATATTAGATTGATGATCTGCTAATGTTTCTGTAGGATATCCAACAATCATTAAAAATACGTTTGGTATACCCCAACGACCGCACATTTCTAAATGATAATCAATATCTGCGTCAGAAAATTTCTTTTTAATATGATAACGAACACGTTCAGAAAAACTTTCAATGCCAACTGTAATTTGCTTACACCCTGCGTAATGCATTAACTCATATGTAGTCTCGGGCATTTTAGACTTATTACGGCAAATAAATTGGCCAGTGTATGTAACATCTTTTAATAAAGGATCTTTAACTTTTTCATTTGCAAGCAGATCATTAAAACGATTAAAATTTGTAACACTACCGTTGATTAAACTATCAGTAAATTCAAATTTTGTAAGTCCGTATTGATATACTGATTCTTTAATTTCATTAACAATTTTTTCTGCGGAACGATAAGAAAATTTTGGCCAAACAGTAGCAATATCGCAAAACGTGCAATGCCTAACACACCCACGGCTACTAGTAATCATTATTCTAGGATCTTGATATTCATCCCAATTAACATTTGAATAGTCTGGGTTGGTAAGACTGTCTAGATCTTTTACCTGTTCAAAATTCGGATCGTTGATTCCAGGATAATTTGTATTTGCCTTTAATAGATTATCTAGTGCTAACTCGCCTTCGCCAAAAATTGAAAAGTTACATAAATTATTATCTAAGCACCAAACTCCAAATTCTTTATTTTCAGATTCGGGTAATTTACTACTCAATCCGTTTCCGCCAAGCAAAATTTTAGATTTAACATTTTTCTTTTTTAAATGTTCTAAGAGTAATCGTGTTGGTCTAGCACTAAAATAACTTAATACACTAATACCAATCCATATAACAGAATCATCAATTGAATTCAGCAAAAAATTATCAATTACTTCGATATATTTTTCTTTAACTTCTTGAGATATTGAGTTAGATGCAAACATTGACCAATTATTAAGTTCGTCAAACATTTTCTCAGACAAACATTGTTTAAGTTTGATATTTAAATCAATAAAGACTGGTTCTAAGTTATTTTGTGAGATAACTGGACGTAGAGAACCGTACGCAGCAGAAGGATATTGCGTTTCAATTAAAGGAATACCTATAAACAAAAATTTATTCAATGTTTAAAATGTTCCGAATTTTATCAATTAATGCCGTGTGCGATTTGCCAATGCCAATAACTAAATCGTACAATGCAGGATCGATTGGTTTATTGCCAAATACACTTTGAATGCGACTATTAATATCAGCAGAATGATACTGATCAAAAAAGTCTGTTGGTACACTTAATTCAAGCATATGATCGTACATACAAATGTTAGCAAGAGAATAATTAACTAAAATATTATCTATTCTAACAATAGGTTTAATTTTCCACGGCGTAAACCAAACTGAAATTTTATCTGGACCAGGGTTTATTTTAATGACTACCGAGCAATTACACAGACCTTCGGATATTAAAACATCATTAACAAAATACTTATATTCGGTTAGTTCCGGATGATAAAGTTCAAGTAACATCTGTGGTGTCGTAGGTTGTAAAACCGTTCTCTTTAACAACGGTTAACGTATTATGTACACGTCCAATTAATTCGTCCTTGTGCGATACAAGCCAAACGCTCTTAGAACGTTCACGAGTCATGTGTTTAAGAATGCTCAAACTGTTCTCAACACCTTGTGTATCCATTCCCGAATCAATGAGCTCGTCAATAAACACAAGGTTAATTGGCTGGTATAATGATTCCCAAACGTCGCGGAATGCCCACGACAAACTTAAAATAAGTCTATTACGTTCGCCGCGCGATAAGTTATCAAAATCTAAATCACGACCCAGGTCTGTAATTTCTACAGAAAGATCGTTTAAGAACTGGACCGTATGTCGCAAGCCAATCTTGTCAAGATAATGTGTTAATCTTGAGTTTAAGTATGCTAGATTCTGATCAATAATCTTTTTACGAATAAACGAATCTTTGTTAGTAAGCAATTTAAGCAAGAACTCTTGGTGCTCTTGTAAATGCGCAAGCTCGTTCATATGATCATATGAAACTTCTTGCAATGCTTGCTCTTGCATTTCTGTAATTTGCTCAGCATATGGATCTGTTTCGTTGCGTCGTGTTTCTAGCTGCGCACGAGCAGTTTCGAGTGTATTCTTATGCTCTAGTGCTTCTTGTAGTGTTTTATAAAATGTTTGCGGCTTGGCGCCAAGCTCGCCTAGTGCTTGCAATCCTTGATGTGCTTCGTCCCATTGGCCTTCGTTAGTGATAATTTGAAGTGCGGCTTGTTGTAAGTCACCTTCTTTGTCCGCTAAAATTTCTTCATGTTTGGCATCGTGCAGCTCTTGACCGCACGCATGGCACTTGTGATCTTTTAGCGAAGCAATTTCTTTTTCTAATTTTTGAATTTTGGTGCCAAGACGCTTATTTTCGGCGTCTATTGAGGTTTGATATCCTTGTAATGTATCAATTTGTGCTTTCTTTTCGTTATATGCATCAATGTCAGCAAACGCTTTTACTTCTGCTTCAATATCAATATGCTCGAGAGCTTCAATCGACGCTTTGTAATCAGCAATATCTTTTTGTTGGTTATCTAGCCACATGCGTTGTCTACGCTTTACAGAATCAATTTGATCCTGAATACGTTGATTAGCATCCATAACTGCTTGGATACGCAACTCTTCTTCTTTTTTGAGATCTTTTGTATTTTTGGCTTGATCTTTTAAATGTTCTGCTTTTTCAGTAAGCAATGTGATACCAAGCAATTGCTCAATAATATCACGCTGATCGTTAGCCCGCATACTGAGGAAAGGTTCGGTATACGTGTTCAAAGCCACAATGTGTTTAAACATGTTGTGGCTTATACCTAGCAATTCCTCAATGGCTTTTTGTGTTTCTCGCGAATCACCTTGGGCGTTATCTGTTGACTCTTGTTCTTCATTTTCAATGTAGAACTTTAATACGTTAGGCTTGCGCCCACGCTCAATTCTGTACTCTTTACCAGCATACTCAAACTCTACAGAGCAAAGCATACCTTTGGAATTTGTTTTGTTGATTAAATTATCGCGTTTAATGTTAGTCAGTGCTATACCGTAAAACGCATACGAAAGTGCGTTAATGATAGTAGTCTTACCTGTGCCGTTACGAGCACCATCGCCGCCTAAGTCCATATTATTACCTAGAACCAATGTTAAATCATTGCGGTCAAAATGAACTGCTTGGGTAGCATTACCCACGCTCATAAAGTTTTTAACGGTTAGTGTTTTAATTTTAATCATAGATTTTCCAACACTAATTTAGTTATAAATTTATGTCCGTCTATTGACGGATGTGAATCAGAAATTGAAATTGTTAATTTTTTCTGTATAATTATATCTCCGATAGATCCCCCCCAGTTGATAAATTTTTCTTTATTAATCTCGTCTGCATACTGGTTAATTTCATCAAATTCGTTAAAAATTTGTTCATCAGACATTTGATCAAAACAAATAAACTCTTTAATGTTTGCAATAAAATCTTGTTTTGAGCTAAGCCAGTTAGATAGGGTGGAATTTAACATATTCATCATTATATAATCCTTATTTTTAGATTCTAGAAATCTTTGTAATAGAATTATTTGTTGTAACCAATTTTTAAACTCGTATAACTCGTTATACCAATATTTGTAATACATATTACCAAAATCTTTATATTTGTTATAATTTAATTTTAAATCATCACTATGGTGCAATGATGCATTTAAATTTAAGTTTGGATTAAAATTAATTTCAAAATTGTCAACAGGATTGTATTTTGTAAATCTAGAATACGACGTCCATGCTATAAAAAATTTATCGTAGTAATCAACATTTTTTATAGTTCGATAAACAATTCTATCATTTGATCCACCGCTAACAGCATCATTTGTAAACATATGATGAAGTTTTTTTGAAACTAAACTAGGCCAAGCATTCTGGCTAGGGTTTATTATGCCATCGCCATATGTAAAACTACATCCGTTAAAATATAATTTCATAAGTTTTGATAAATTTGTAGTAACAATTGTTTATTATAAAACTCAGAATCGATGTTTGTCAACTGATCAGTAATAATCTGGTCAACTGAATGAAATACAGTAGTATCAACACCATCATTTTCATGTTCTTGATTTTTAGATTTTGGCAAAAGACTAATTTCTCTAATGCCATACCCGTTTACAAATGTTTCTTTAATAAAGTTTGCTTCTTCGTAACTTACATTGATATCTAAATTAACACGAACATGCTGATTAGGCTTTAGAATTTGATCAGCGTGATCAATAAGAGCAGACAAATCAATAACACGATATGTAGGCTGTGCATCCCACGCAAAGAACTCTGGGTTTTGTCCCCATTCTAAAATAGTAGCACCGCGTTGTTCATCACCTGCATCTGCGAAATTATGAGGGAAAGCATTGCCAATGTACGAAATATTACCTTTATTTTGCCGCATATGGAAGTGCCCACTGAACACACGCTCAACACCTTTAAAATCATCTGCGTTAACTTCGCCTGTGTCTGGCATTTCTACCATAGCATTCATTTTAAAATGTGGTAATTCAAAGTGTCCGAAAACATATTTGGATGAGATCTTTTGAATACGTTTATGGTCATCGCCAATTAGCCACGGAACAATAGTTACATCGCTATCTGTAAACCAATCGTTAATAACGTGAATGTTAGGTAAATGCTTTGCCCATTCTGCTCCGTGAATATCACGCTTGTCGCGATAGTACAAGTCGTGATTGCCCGGCAAGAAGTAAAACTGATCAAACGCAGCAGACAATTTTTCTAGACTGCGTAAACTAAAATTTAATGTCTGCAGGTTAATGCTAGCACGGTGATGGTGCCAATCACCTAAAAACATTCCAGTTTCGCAATTTTTACTTTTGGCTAAATCAATAAACCAATCTACAAAACTTTCGCAGTCTTGTAGATGTGTAATGCTATTGTTCTTTAGACCAAAATGAATGTCGGTGAAAATTGCTGCTCGTTTGAATAAGCTCATTATTAATCTTCTTGGTATTTTGTATCTGGGTTGTCGTTTTCAAATTGACGTGTCCAAGATGGGTTTAGTCCATGTTGTTCGAGGATATCATCACGAATATTTTGCATCTTCTTTTCAATATTCAGTACACGAGTAAATGAGTTAGTGACTGCTGCTGTGTAATAAGCAAATGGATTCTGTGACTTTGCTTCATTAAACTGTAAGCCAATTTGACAAAGTTGTAGTAGAGCCTGCGAACGCATTTCGTCATTGTAGGTATAACCACGCCAGTTGCTTCGTGTAGCATAACGCTCACACAGTTTCATATACATCATAGCAAGTTTGTCTGTAACACGGCCGTGTGTTTTACTAAAATGTCCTTCATCGATAGTACCTTTCCAATGGCTACGTCCCACTTCAAATGGATTACCTTCTGCGTCAATTCTATAATGTTTAAACGGCGGAAAGTTGCAACGTACCGGAACCATTTCAACATCGGGATCGTTTTCGTCGCAGGTTTCGCAATCAGTATCTTCATCTAAATCTAAATCGTCAAGCAAATCTGCTGCTTTCTTCTTTTTAGGTTTAGTGCTTGCTTTTGTGCGTTTCTTGGGTCCTAGCGGAATGTGCTCGTCTGTCATTACACGAATAACAATATCTTCGTTAGTAATTGACTTTAGATCTACAGTTTCACCTGTAAGTTTAGACAAACGTGTAGCACGATTATCACGTGCTTCTTTCAGTGTGCGAACGTTGATCTTTTCAAGTCCGGTCTTGCCGTTTTCGTCTGGTTCTAAAATTAAATCAAAATCGCTGTCTGTAATCTTGTCTCGGTAAGAGCAAAATGTGTTCTTACTTTTGTGAATTTCTGCTAAAATATCTTTGTTGTTTAGATAATTTACTCTCTTTTGTCCTGGTTGTGCCATTAAGGGCTCCTATATCAATACACTTATTATATAACATCTTTATGTGTGTTGTCAATGATTTATTGTCATTATATACGCCGTTAATGAACTCCATAAATAATGACATAAGGAAACGTAAGAATGGCAAACGCACCAGTACCACAAAATTTAGCAGGCGAATACGCAGCAGCGATTGAAAACAGAATACGTTTGGGCAATCAGTTAGATACTCTCGCAGATCAATTGTCTGCTAAAGGGCTATCTGGGTCGGCGTTGTTTAATCATCCAGATTATAATGCTTTAGAAGAAGCAATTGGCGAAGCTGAGAGTTACGAAGCTGATTTATATTCAACTATAATTCAATATAACAATGGTCCAGAAATTGAAAAACAGGTTTCGGGCCAGTTTGGTGCTGCTGGATCAAATTTCCAGGCGGGTGCTGTTCCAGCACAAGTCCCTTCGTATATTGACACAGCAGCATCTGCTACTACTGCACAACAAAACCTATCCACACCGCCAGCAGATCTTCCTGATTCGGCATTTGATGTTTTTGATGTTCCGGGAACATACAATTATTACACACAATCTGAAGAAACGGATCAATATATTCAACAAAGATATGAAGATGACTTAGCTGAACTTACCGCAGATGATTATGCTGCGAATCAACAAGCACGCATAGACGAATTATTAGCACAGCGTCAAGGAACTACACTTTATGATGATGAGTTTAGTCCTGCAAATGATCCTAATTTATGGTATGATGATAGTTTAGGTGAGTACGTACCTCGTGATGATAGACCAGAAGATTGGCAAGCACGAGCTCAAAATGAATTTGTTTATAATGACGATTTAGGCGAATGGGTAGCACGTGAAGACATGCCAGACAATTGGCAATACGGTGCAGACCCACAAGGTGGGCCGGAATACGACGAATATGGATGTAGAGTTGGTTTAGAAGTATACGATGATACCGATGGTGTTTGCGTGCCTATTGGACAGACATCAAACTATTTAGGTAATCCGTTACCTGTACAAGATTTTGATGATTTCTACTTAGATCACTCAGAAGAGTTAGATATCATTGCAGCCAAATATGGTGTAGATCCAACTTCCGAACAAGCACGTGAATTATGGGAACAAGAATACGGCGGCGGAATTAGTTTTGCAGACGAAAACGAAGGGATTATTACTACATCACAATTACGTAGTATCGCTGATGAACGCAAGTTAATTAATCCTATTAATGAAACTGATTGGCGTTTTAGAATTAGATTAAGTCCTTACGCAGACTACCTATACAATTCTACAAATCCTGGAATTCTTACTCCTCTACGTAACACAGACGGTGTAATATTTCCGTATGTACCACAAATTACAATTTCAAACAACGCACGATATGCAAGTTACGATCTAACCCACAGCAACTATCGCGGATATTTTTATTCTGGAAGTCACGTTGAAAATATTATTGTAAATGCTGAATTTACTGCACAGGATACAGCAGAAGCAAACTACTTGTTGGCTGTTTTACATTTCTTTAAGTCTGCAACTAAAATGTTTTACGGCCAAGACAAAGAGCGAGGAACACCACCACCATTATTGTATATGACTGGCTTCGGCGAGTATCAGTTCAATGAGCATCCGTGTGCGTTAACAGTATTTCAATATACATTGCCAGATAATGTTGATTATATTAGAACTACAAACTCAACTACCACTGGTGACCAGTATATGAGTAAAAACACATCTGGTGGATATTCGGGAAATAGTAGTGTGTTAAGCCGATTAGTAAATGCTGGATTAGATTACTTGTTTGGAAGTCCGCAGGAACTAAGTCCTATGAGCTCAGGGTTTAGCGGTATAACTAAAGTCAACGGTGGCAATACTTATGTGCCAACAAGAATTAATTTAAGCCTAACATTCTTACCGATTAATACACGTAATCAAATTAGTAAAGAATTTAGCTTACAAGATTTTGCAAGTGGCAGTTTAATTAAGAAAGGTATTTGGTAATGGGAACATACACAGCAACAAGTCCATACTATGAAACTCGTAACAATGAGTTTTATTTAGATTTGATGGTAAACAGAAAAATACCTAAAAAACGTGACGATAAATTGTTCACTATTAATCAAGTATATAATTTGCGTCCGGATCTATTAGCGCATGACTTGTACGGCACTGCTGATTTGTGGTGGGTGTTTGCACAACGCAACCCAAATACGCTTGTTGATCCACTTTATGATTTTCGTATTGGCACACAAATATTTCTTCCAACATTGGAAACATTAAGAGAAGCATTAGGATTCTAACGTGGCTGATATTACAATCACTGGCGGCGGCAATGTTGATAACAAGAACTTCTATGTAGACCCAAACGGTGATCTATGGTACGATGTTCTATATGAAAAAATTCCAACAAAACCCGGCGATTGGACAACTGCCGGTAAGCCACTTGAAGCAAAACGTTATCCGTCAGGTCAACGGGTTACAAACTTAAATGGATTTAATTTTACACGTTCAAATTATAATCCGCTCGCTGGCGCAACACCCTCAACTCAAAACATAGTAGGAAACACTACATCACCTATTGTAACTACCAGACCAACTGGCGTAATACCACCTCCTAACACTGGGCCTGCTATACCAGGCGGAACTCCTGCTAATGTTAACATAACTCCGGAGTTAGTAGCACCTATTACAGCGCAAGAAGCACTGAGCTATAATGCCAATGCAGCACTATCAAGTTTTAACATTGGTCCAAGTCCAGTGTCGGTTGCAATGCCAGGAAGTACAATTAATGCAAATTATGATTCAAACCCACAACTTGGGAATGTTAGTGTACAGCCTGGCGCAGCACAAGCAGTATTCGCACCAACACGTGCTGTAGAGTTCAATCCTACAACCGGTGGAGTTGAAGCCGGACCAGCAGCACAAGTGCGATTAGCACAAGATGGTACATTAAGAATCACTCCAGACACAGCCACTGAATTTAAATTAGGTACAGGTGTATCACAAGCAGTCAATGGCGACCTTGTTGTTTCAACGGGCGGCGTGGCAGTCTTGTCACCAAATACAGAAGTTGTCATGGAACCTGGCACTTCAGCAGCACTAATGCCGTTTGCTGCTGGAAATACAGAAACTATTCTAGTAGAGGCAGAACCAGCACAAAATCTAAATTTTATAGAAACTACTCCAGCATTAAACAGTGTCGGGGAAGAAGTAATTGAAACAACAGACGCACCGCCTGAGTATTTAGAAAATCAGGAAACCGGTAAAGGCCAAACAGAAGATGGTAGATTAATTGGCTCGCAAACAAATGCACAATCTCCAGAATTAGATGATGATGGGTTCGACGATGATGAAATTGAATGGGCCGAAGGCGAAGGCGCATTATTAGCAAACGATGGTATTCAATATGGAAATACTGGCGCAGGTGGAACCAACAAGGAAGAATCTGGCATTGGCGATGCAGATACTATTGGAGTAGCAGACAGGAATATTGCTACGGGTTCAGATGGGGCAAGCCCTGTACCGACAGAATTTTTAGAAAAGATTGTAGCTAAGCCGAATCCATTTAAGGACTTTGCTACAATGACGTATGCTATTAGCCTTTATCTATTAGATAAGCCAGCCTACGAAAAAATTATGAATCAAGGTATTAAAAGTGTTGCTGGACTCCCGTTATTAATACAAAGTGGTGGCGCCGCTGAAGATACAGTTGGCACATTTGGTGCATTTAGAGATCCAAACTTTCATTTAGATTTTTATATTGATGATATTGAAATCGAAGGTGGTGTTTCGGGAACATCGACACAATCGGTACATAATGCATTTAAAATTAATTTCAGAGTTAAAGAACCAAACGGCTTAACGTTTTTAGATAGTTTACATGCGGCTGTCAAGGATCATCATTTACGTAAAGGTTTCCCGGCTGATAAAATTAACTATGCAGCACAGCAATACTTAATGGTTATCCGCTTCTATGGTTATGACAAGTTTGGCAGGATTGTTGACGGAACCACTGTTTCAAAAACAGAACCAACATCAGACACACGTGCGGTTAGTGAAAAATTTATTCCATTTATTTTTAGCGGCATTAAATTTACAATGGCTGAACATATGATCGAATATAACTGCGAGTGCGCAGCAATACAAAGTTTCTTCTCGCAAGTTGGAACACATAGCGCGATACCGTTTAACGTTGAGTTAACGGGTGGAACTGTTGCGAGTGTTTTAGGTATCGGCGGCGCAGGCGAAGGATATTCAGATGATGAATTTAATCCTAGACTAGAAAATAATGCAATTAATACCAAAAACAATGTTACTGTTTATACAGGATTAGCAAATGCATTAAATGTCGAAAGCGAACGTGCATATGGTAAAGAATATGCACACAAATACATCATTGAAGTCGAGCAAGGGTCAGAAATTGGTACTAAAAAAATTGTAGTAGATCCAAATGTAGATAAAAGTTTATCTGCAATGCCGTCGGATAAGTCTAATCCAACTGCACCAAATACAGATCGCGTTGATAAAAATCAAGGACGTAAAAGTTTACCCGCTGGTACAAGTATTATCCAAGCAATTGAATTAGTTGTCAGAGAGAGTGAATTTGTAAAAGCGCAACAAAATATTGAAATTGATAAACGCACCGGCAAGCCAACAGTAAAAGCCGGAGCAAAGAATAAAGTATTCCAATGGTTTAAGGTTATAGCAACAGCAGTGCCGCGTTCAGCGAAGATTAACCCACAAACAATGGATTATGCGTACACTATTACATATACTATTAAACGTTATGGGGTAAGTGACCCTAAGAGCCCGTATTTCCCTCAAGCATATTATCGAGGTGTACATAAACGTTATCCGTATTGGTTCACTGGTGAAAATACAGAAATCATTGATTTTAGACAAGATTTTAACTATTTGTATTACCAACAATTTGGATCCGAAGGATTAGTTAATCCCCAAGAAATTAATACTATTCACGTGACAAAAAACTTTTATATGCCACGCACAAATGAAGCAAGCCTAGGAAGTCAAAATAAATCAAGCGAACCAAGTTCAAGTGTAGCAAGTATATTATACAGTCCAGCTGATATGGCGTCTGCTGAACTTACAATTGTTGGTGATCCGGATTGGATTGCACAAAGTGAAATATTTTATTCACCAAAAGTAAGTAAACAAAAAAATGTTAGTAACTCTCCGTTTATGCCTGATGGCAGTATAAATTACGATGCTTCAGAAGTGTATTTCTCAATTGAATACAACACACCAGCAGATTATCAACATACAGGTCTGCAGAATATTGGATATAATAATCCAAATAAAGGAGTTGTGGACATATCAGGTGCAACTGCCACAGTTGTGTTAGCGTATCGCGCAAATACTATTACAACAAAGTTAAGCGCAGGACAATTTATACAATATCTTAAAGGTACATTATTAACGTGGCGTGATGATGTTGATGCACTTCGCCAACCAGATGGTAGTATAGGAATCGATGTTGATTCTAACAAACGTAAAGCACAGCAAGCAGAAGATGATGCATTCTGGGCCAATGTAGATGCAGAACAAGCACAGTTAATGTCCGGAGTTGATCCAGAGACAGTTACATTTGCCGAAGACATTGTAGCACAACAAAACGCCGAGTTCGAAGAAGACAATGAACCTACGGTAGTTAATTACATTGAACCGGAAACCGCCGAAGATATTGTTGCGTATCAAGATGCAGAGTTTGAGTTTGATTGGGATGACAACAATAGCGGCGATAATGTAACTACAAATAGTATAGTACCGCCGTTGACTCCGCAAGCTAAACCAACACAGCCAACGGTTAATGAAGATAAAACAAAGGATGTTGTTGTAAATGGAACTACTGAAACTGAGGCTAATCCTGAATTCCAAAATCCTGTTCCACCGCCTCCGGCTGCACGTGCAGAGCCTGTCGATAACAGAGCAGGAGCGCAGTCTGATGGTCAAGGAAACTTTGTTTATAATGGTGTAGAATTTAGTGCAAACACCCAGGCAGCATACGATAATTACATTAAGTTAATCGACAGTAATCGCCCAAGCATTGTTGAAGATTATGATCCATATTACAATGCTAAAGTACAACGTAGAGTGTCAGTTTCTCGCAGTGGCAAGAAAGTTGATAAGATTTTAGGTGCATATGATAGTAACGGCGACTTTGTTTCATTTCCGTCTGGTAATCAACCAGAAAATAATTTACGATTGCTTGATGCTCGCAATCGTAAAATTGAAGCAGATAAAAACATAGATCCATTTTTTAGATTTGATTAGGTGAACAATGGCAGAGAATATACAACGTACAAGAGGACGTCCAAGTAACTACAAAATAGACCGTGGTGGTTTACCAACGGATACTGGACCGTTCATTGGCGAAGTAATGAACAACAGGGACCCGGCACGTATTGGACGTATACAAGTATACATTCCAGAGCTTGGAGCTCAAGATAAAGAAGACTCGTCAAGCTGGCGTACAGTACGTTATATGAGTCCGTTTTTTGGTAATACTCCGCACTCGGGTTCAACTGACGGATTTGGTAAAGGCAACGGAGAGGGTAATCCTAACTCGTACGGTATGTGGTTTACTGTTCCTGATGTTGGCATTAAAGTAATGTGCGTGTTTGTAAATGGCGACCCAGCGCAAGGATATTACTTTGGTAGTATTCCTGATCCTGATTTAATGCACATGGTGCCTGCTGTTGGTGCGAGTGCTGCATTTGTAACAGACAACGATGAACAAGCGCAGCGTTTTGCCGGAGCAACACGGCTTCCTGTTGCAGAAATGAATTCAGAAAATCCTCAAGTGCGCGAAAACTCTCAAGCATTCGCTGCACCAAGACCAGTACACGCTGTTACTGCGGCCACTATGTATCAACAAGGTGTTATCAACGACAGAGTACGTGGACCAGTTGGATCAAGTGCGTATAGAGAATCGCCAAGTAATGTGTTTGGTATTCTAACACCAGGACGTCCAATATATAAGTCCGGTATTACAGAATATAATATTAAACAAAGTTTCGCATCGGGTGGTGTAACACAAGATGATTTAGAAGTTGTTGGCCGAAGAGGCGGACATTCGTTTATTATGGACGATGGCGACATTACAGGTAACGATAATTTAATTCGCATCCGCACAGCCAAAGGACATCAAATTACACTCAGTGATGATGGTAATTGTTTGCACATTATGCACGCAAATGGGCAATCGTGGATTGAGTTAGGTAAGGAAGGTACAATTGATATGTACGCTGCTAACTCTATTAATTTACGCTCACAAGGCGACGTAAACATTCATGCTGATCAAAGTTTGAACTTGTATGGCGGGGTTACAGCAGCGTTACATGGTAAGAAAGCAACGTTTGTTGAAGGTGAAGAAATATTAAGTTTAATCGGCGACAAAATGGTGTCTATTAACAGTACTAGTAAAATCAATATTAAATCTGATGGTATGTTGGCACTCTCAGGCGAAACAGCAGCAAGTTTAAGTGCTACTGGACCAACAAGCGTAAAAGGTGCATTGGTATTACTAAACACAGGTCCAGCATTGCCGACAAGCCCAGGTATATACGGAACCCGCACAACTCTACCAGATGTAAACCATGGTAGCACTGGTTGGTTATCAACTGAAGGACAACTTGAAAGTATTGTAACACGGGCTCCAACACATGAACCATATCCGCATCATAATAAAGGTGTAGCAACTAATGTTGAGTTTGATGCTGGAGGCACAACATCCGTTGCAGCAGATCAAGCGGTAGTTGATAAAATGAATTCACTAAGTGAGAATATTTCTGTGAGTGACGAGTAATGGCAATACCTGGTATAGACATCTCGGATTTAGCATCCCAAACTAGAATAACAGAAGGGATAGGTTCTGTGACTGCTACTCAGTTAGGCACAGTTATGGCCCAACAGTCAAAGTCTGTTGCTAGTGCTAACAGTTTAACCGTTGATGAAATGACTAATAGAATTGTTTCGGCAACAGGAAATACAGCAGAAAGCATTATTGGCTCAGGAGTGGGAAAATATGGTATCTCGGCTCAAGCGTTAGAACTAAACAATTATATTAAACCAGGTACTGTAGATAGATTCTTAAATGATCCAGCACAACTTGAAAATGTTTTAAGTAGCCCAACTGTGTGGACAGGTAAAGAAGGCATTACCGCAGTAGAATCATTGCTTGGTAATGGTCCAATGCAAAGTGTAGTTCAGTCAGATATTATGAGCAATGCGTTGTCTGGTTTAAAATCAACAGGAACAATCACTGGTCTCGAAGATTCTAATATTGTAGCGGGATTAACTGGCGTTGCTTCTAAGTTTGGAGTAGGAGCTACCAATGATTGGATTAGCGGCAATGTACCTGGACCATTACAAGGTGCAGCAATGGATTTGACTGGCCGTGGTGCACAATATGCAGTAGATTTTGTTGATACTAAATTATTGCCAGGTCTTGGTGATAGCACGTTAATTAGCAATGGATTAAATGGTATTGTTGGCGGAGTTGGAGATGTACTTGGCAATGTTACCGGTGGCATTGGAGATTTTGCTGGCGGTTTAGCCGACACAATTGGTATCAGCGATGTTAGTTTTGGAGATATTGGGTTTGGAGATATCACTGGCAGTTTAGGAGATTTTGCTGGTGGGTTTGGCGACGCATTAGGACAGTTTGGATCAGATTTAGGTAGCTTCTTAAATGGCGGCATGGGCGATATGGTAAGCCAGATTACTGGTGGATTTGCTGACCTTGGCGGCGAGATTTTTGGAGATTTAACGGGAAGTTTATCTGGTAGTTTCGGTGACTTAGCAGGAAGTATTGGCGGTATTAGTGCAGTCAGTGATGTTGCTGGCAACTTAATTGGTGGTTTAGGTGGATCGTTAACCGGCGCACTTAGTGGTGTAATGAGCGGTGCATTAGGTAATTTACTTGGCGGCGCGATTGGTGGATTATTTGGTGGTGGTGGCGGAAGTGGTCCTGTAACCATTACTCCGCCTGCAGTAACACAAACAGTTAAGCGTACAGGAATTGATAATGTAGTAACTAACTTAATTGGAAATCCTAAAGTACCATCGCCAAATTATACAGGTATTGTGTCAGCTTCTAACTTCCAACTTCCGTCATTGAGCGGATTAACAAACACGTTTAATAATTATGTATCAGGTGATCAACCAATCGAAGTTTGTTCGTGTTCAGATCCAACGCTTATTGGTCCAACAAAAGCAGAATGTGAAGCTGCTGGCGGTGTTTGGACCTGTTATACAGTAAATAATAAAGGAACCAGCTCATCTGGTACATTGGTATAAAATATGGCACGTTTTAAAGGCTTTTCAACAATTGGAAAATATAAAAAATTCACGTTAACTGATAACGAATTAATTAAACGTGATTTATTAAATGCACTTACTATTCGCGAAGGCGAGTTACCCGGACGTCCGTCGTACGGAACACGTTTATGGAACTTTATTTTTGAACCAAATACTCCAGATATTGTACGTCAAATTACAGCAGAACTCGAGCGTACTACAACCTACGATCCTAGAATTAAAATCAATGATATAATTGTTACTACAGATCCATCGGGAGTTGTACTAGAATTAGTAGTATCTTTTCTTCCTGACCTTAACCCACAAGTGCTTCAAATTAAATTTGATGAAGAAGCACAAACTGCTCAATATCTATAAAGTACGCCGTTAATAATTTCCATAAATAATACGATTATAAGGTAAGAGTATTATAATATGGCTACAACTTCACGTCAAACTACTATTTTTGGTATTGAAGACTGGAAAAGAATCTATCAGACATACCGCGAAGCAGACTTTCAAAGTTACAATTTTGAAACACTTCGTAAATCGTTCATTGATTACTTGCGTCAATACTATCCAGAGTCATTCAATGACTTTGTAGAGTCATCTGAGTTTGTAGCAATGCTCGATTTGATTGCGTTTATGGGGCAATCACTGTCATTCCGTGTAGACCTAAACAGTCGTGAAAATTTCTTAGACACAGCAGAGCGTCGTGATTCTGTTGTTAACTTAGCAAAGTTAGTTGGGTATACTCCTAAGCGTAACCAAGCAGCTCGCGGCTATTTAAAAGTAAATGCAATTTCTACAACAGAATCGGTATTAGATTATAACCGTAATAGTTTAGCTAATGTAACGGTTAAATGGAATGATCGTACCAACCCAGATTGGCAAGAACAGTTTAAAACAATTATCAATGCTATCTTAATTGATAGTCAGACTGTTGGTAATCCAGGAAATGCACAAAATATTCTAGGAATTAATACCAGCGAATATACTATTAACTTAGCACCTAACTTATTGCCTGTGGTTCCATTTGCTGCACAAGTTGATGGTGTTAATATGTCATTCGAAGTTGTAAGTGGTACTAGTGTTGATAAGACATACATTTACGAACCAACACCACGTCCAGGTGGCGACTTTAATTTATTGTATCGCAATGATGGGTTAGGTTTTGGTAGCACAGAAACTGGTTATTTCTTCTATTTCAAGCAAGGTGCATTAGAAACACGCGAGTTTAACTTGCCGGATCGTCTTGCTAACCGTACTGTTGATATTAACATCGAAGGCACTAATAACAGTGATGTATGGTTATATAAAGTCAATAGCTCAACTGGACAGATTTTAGAATCATGGTTACAAGTTGAAAACATTTATGGCAGCAGTTCTCAGGAAGAAGGTGCAAGTAGAAAATTATTCTCAGTATCAAGCAGAGCAAACGACCAAGTTACATTAAATTTTGGCGACGGTGTATTTGCTGAAATACCAGTAGGTACTTTCCGTAGCTATACACGCATTTCTAACGGGTTAGAATATGTTATTAACCCTAACGAAATGCAAAACATTGACGTTACACTAACATATGTTAGCCGTAAAGGACGTTTAGAAACTGCGACATTTACATTAGGGTTGCAGAATAATGTAAGCAACAGCCGGGCAAGAGAAAGTCTGGCAGATATCAAGCGCCGCGCACCTGCTCGGTTTTATACACAGAACCGTATGGTAAATGGCGAAGATTATAACAACTTCCCTTATACACAGTTTAGTTCTATTATTAAATCCAAAGCAGTTAACCGTTCAAACATTGGCACTTCCCGTTATTTAGACTTAGTTGATCCAACTGGCAAATACTCATCTATTAACACATTCGGTGGCGACGGTTTATTCTACCAAGAATTCAATGAATCGGCATTTGGATTTACGTTTGTTGATAAAAATGATATTGAAAACGTAATTCGTAACGGTATTGAACCAGTGCTTGCTGGTAGAACAATGTTGCATTTTTATTATGATCAGTTTAATCGCAAAGGTTTAACCGATTTTGACATGACATGGAATCGCAGTACTAGTTTAGTAAATGAAACCACTGGTTATTTTTACAACAGCGACGAAGTGCCAATTGCAATTGGTAGTACAATTGGCGATGATAGACAATTTGTTGATCAGAATTGTTTAATAAAATTTGTTGCTCCAGCAGGTCAATACTTTGATCGTAATAATAGATTACAAACAGGAACTCCAACTGGCCCTGGACAAAGAACATATCTTTGGGCAAGCGTTAAGGGATTAGTAGGTAACGGTACAAACAGTGGTGCAGGTAATGATGCAAATGGGCTAGGACCAGTAACTGTTAATAATTATATTCCAACTGGTGCAATTGCCGATACAGTAATTCCTGTGTTTAACACAGACTTACCAACTGAACTTGAACAAAGTATGTTGGCACAAATTGAACTATACAGAGATTTTGGGTTAGGTTACAATAACGAAACTGGAGAATGGTACATTATTAGTGCTAATAATTTAGACGAAACTGGAACGTTTGATCTAACTAATGCCGGTAACACTTCGAACTTGAATTTAGATGCTAGTTGGTTGGTCAAGTTTATTAGTACTGGAACAAATTATACAGTTACAAGTCGTACATTAAATTACTATTTTTCAAGCGTAGCCGAAACACGTTTCTTCTATGAAAATAATCAAAAGATTTATGATCCAAAAACTGGTAAAACAGTTAATGACTATGTAATGGTATTAAAAACTAATAGTCAGCCAGATAGCAACAGTCCATTGGTAGGCGAGGTGCGTCTTGATATTATTGGACAGACTATTGAGTCAGATGGTTTTGTTAATGACTTTAACGTTGAAGTTAGTTTTGCTGATATCGACGAAGACGGTGTGCCTGACGATCCAGATTTCTTCAATACACTAGTTGCACCGAGTGTGAGCTCTAGTACTAAATTAGTATTCTTTGAGCAAACAGTTGATTTTGATAATCTAGAACGTTATTTGCCATTGGCAACAACCGTAGTTAATACAATTTACGGAACACAAGATGAAATTGAATTAGTTAAGGCAGAGTATAGTAATGGTCAAGTATTTTACGCTTATAATGAAGAAAAATTCTTTGTATTAACTGTTAGTAACGGAACACGCAGTATTGCTGAAGATACCGGATATGTTTCGCGTGTAGGCCGCGGCGATATTCAATTCCAATACAAGCATAATAGTCCAGAAACAAGACGTATTAATCCTGGATCAACAAACATTATTGACTTATACCTTGTTACGGCTGATTATTATACATCATATCAGCGTTATATTCAAGACACAACAGCTACCATTACAGAACCACTACAACCAACCACTGACGAATTAACTACATTGTATGAATCACTAAACAATTATAAAATGGTTAGTGACAATATGATTTTTAATAGTGTTGAGTTTAAACCGCTATTTGGTAGTAAAGCAGACACAGCGTTACAGGCATATATTAAAGTGGTTAAACTTGAAAATACAGTAGTAAGTAACTCAGAAATTAAAAGTCGTGTAGTTGAAACAATTAACTCGTATTTTAATATTGATAACTGGGATTTTGGTGAAACCTTCTATTTCTCAGAATTAGCATCGTACATTCACGAGCAACTTGGCGGTACTGTTGGTAGCGTTATTTTATTACCTAAGGATCCAAGTAAGAGCTTTGGTGATTTATACGAAATTGGTTGCGATGCTAACGAGATTTTTGTTAGCGCAGCAACAGTAAATGATGTACAAGTTGTTGATAGTTTAACAGCAAGCCAACTAAGATTAACAAACACTAGCGGAGTAGTATAATAAATGGCACGTATTCGTTCAGTTGATTTTTTACCTGAAATTTTTAGAACAGACGTTAATCGCGAGTTCTTAAACGCTACATTAGACCAATTAACACAACAACCTAAGTTAAAAAGAACCCAAGGTTATATTGGTCGCCGTTTTGGTCCCGGTGTCGGATTACGCGATAGTTATCTATTAGAACCAACAACTACTCGTACTAACTATCAACTTGAACCAGGCATTGTTTTCACAAATGACGATTTTGAAGTTGAGGATGCAATTACCTATCCAGGAATTATCGACTCGCTTTCTCTTAAAGGCGCAGACGTTACACGTCACGATCGTTTATTTGCCAGCGAAACATATTCATGGAATCCTCTTATTGACTTTGACAAGTTTATTAACTATGGGCAATATTATTGGTTGCCAGCAGGACCAGATTCTGTTGATGTGCGCTCGACTACTATTGCTGTTGTTGATGATTTTGATGTTACAACGGTTAATGGGTCGTATAATTTAAGTGATATTGCAGGTAATAATCCAACATTAACATTAGTGAGAGGTGGCACATATACATTTAATGTTAATCAAGATTCAGGTTTTTGGATTCAATCAGAAGCAGGTGTTGATGGTACGTTAAATTATTCTCCTAACATTAGCAGCCGTAGCGTGCTAGGTGTTGTTAACAATGGCGAAGACGTAGGTACAGTAACATTCAATGTTCCGTTAGCAAACGCACAACAATTTTATTATGACTTGACTGACCTCGGTCAAATTGACTTAGCTACAATGGCAAGATTTGATTCTGTAAATCATCAACAGGTTAGTACATTTGAAGGTATTGACGGGATTACTAATCTTGAAGGTCGTACTGTAGTGTTCCTTAACCCACAAACAGGAGATAGTTACGACCTAGGATGGCAACGTGTTGGGTTATATGACGATGCAGAATATGACGATGCAGATTTTGAAGAAACAATATACTTAGACACTCGCGAAGAACGTTATAGTATCTTTAGAATTACATATGTACGTCCATATGGTACTGATGACAATATGTATATTGAATTAGTAGCTGTTGATACTGTCGAAATTGGAGAAAAGTTTGAAATTGGCTATGGTGCAGAATATAGTAACCGTAGCTTCTATAAAAATTCATCAGGGTTCTTTGCCGAAGTTCCGCTATTAACCGCTGCAAACGATGTATTATACTATCAAGATGGATCTACTGCAAACAAATTTGGTGTTATTAAACTTGTAGATCAGGAAGGTTCTGAGCAACTCTATATTGAAGATATTTTAGGTAAGACAGAATATACTTCACCCAATGGTGTTGCATTTACAAACGGATTAAAAGTTAAGTTCCAGGGATCTGTAGATCCAGCAACATATTCTGGAAATGAATATTATGTTGAAGGAGTTGGTAGTGCAATTACACTAACACCTGTTAGTGATTTAGTATGCCCGGAAGACTTCTATAATAATGTTGAAGGCACTAACAACCAGCCACAAGCAATTGACTATATTACTATTAAGCGTGATTCAATTGATCGCAACCATTGGTCTCGTTCAAACCGATGGTTCCACGCCGATGTTATTAATAAAACAGCAGAGTACAATAATTCAGTAGCAAACTTTGACAACGACTATCGTGCTAAACGACCGATTATTGAGTTTGATGCTGGTTTAAATCTGTTTAATACTGGTACTCAGTCTGTTAATCCAGTTAATGTAATTGATTTTACAACCACTGACGCCTTATCAAACGTTCATGGTTCAGCTGGATTTTCAACCGACGGATATAGTCTAACTAACGGAAGTCGTATTATATTTGCAAACGATACCGACCCAGAAGTACGCAACAGAATCTATACCGTACAAATTGTTGATCCTGATGACGATAGTACGGCGTACGGTGAGATTATTAACTTACAGCCGGCGGATGATCCGCTTGTTCTTGAAGATCAAGTAGTTTATTGCGAATCAGGTAACACTCAGGCAGGAAAACAATATCATTATATAAGTGGTACATGGAACTTATGCCAAGAAAAAACAGCAGTTAATCAGCCACCATTGTTTGATGTGTTTGATAACGACGGCTATAGTTACGGCAACGCAGCAGTATACCCAAGTACATCATTTGCAGGCACAAAACTATTCTCATATAAAGTAGGAACAGGCGCAAATGTAGATCCTGTGTTGGGTTTTAGTTTAAGTTATTTAAACATTGATAACATTGGTGATATTGTATTTGACAATAACCAATATTCAGACACATTTATCTATGTTGTAGATTCAAGTAGTGTCAACGGATCCGTTAAAAATGGTTTTGCGAGAAAATATACAGACAGAACAACTTATACAAACGAAATTGGCTGGGTAACTAGTGTAGATCGCAATTGGTCAAGACAAGTTTTTACCTATGAATATGCAGGAAGAACTTTATCATTAGATGTTACTCCGCGTACTGATTTAAATGTACCGGCTATTAAAGTTTATGTAAACAATAAATTTTTAAATCCAAGTTCGTATTCATATATTGTACGTGATACACAAACATTCATTGCATTTACAAATGGAGTTTTAACAACCGGCGACTTAGTACAGGTTAAAATTATTAGTAAAGAAAGTAGCGCAGTAGCATACTATGAAATACCTAGTAACTTAGAAAGCAATACCTTCAGCGAAAACGCATCAACATTCACGCTCGGCACTATTAGAAATCACTATAATCGTTTAGTTGAAAATGTTAGTGGATTTGCAGGACAAATTAATGGATCAAATAACCTACGTGACAAAGGAAATGTTCCATCATATGGCGATGTGATTGTACAACATTCTGCACCTGTTGCTCCAGCAGCGTTCTTCTTACGTAATGCCGAATATGATTTCTTTAACTCACTTGACTACAATGCAAAACAATACGAAAAATTTAAGAATCAAATTTTAAATTGGGTTGAGAATAACGAAACGTATGAGTTAACTCCAGCGCAAATTCTTGATGCAGCTCTAGTAGATATTAACAATGGTAAATCAAATAATAGTGTCTACTATTGGAGTGATATGATTCCGTTTGGTGGTGACTATACAGAAACTACCTATACGGTAAGCGTTATTAGTACAAGAAATTATAACACGGTAAATGTTTATGATTTTACAAATGCAAATAGCTTTGGTTTATTAGTATATCGCAATGATGTGTTATTGCGCAAGGATAGCCATTATATTGTTGCGACTGACGGTCCGCGTATTACATTAACATTTGATGCAACAATTGGTGACACAATTGTTATTCGCGAATACGCATCAACATACGGAAGTTTTGTTCCTGAAACACCTACAAAATTAGGACTATACCCTCGCTTTGATCCAGCGATTTATGAAGATGATACATATGTTACTCCGCGTAACGTAATCCAAGGACACGACGGTAGTATTACAATTGCATTTGGCGATGTTCGCGATGATGTGTTGTTAGAATTTGAAAATAGAATTTACAGCAATCTAAAGAGTTTAGATAGCGGCGATATTCCACTAATTGCATGTGATGTTGTTCCTGGTAAGTTCCGCGAAACTGATTATACTGATACAGAAGTAACAGAGATACTTTCTGAGAGTTTATTAAATTGGGTCGGGTGGCATAAACTTGATTATAAAACACAAAGCTACGATGCTACCAATGAATTCACTTGGAACTATAGCACAGCAACAAGCCGGTTAGACGGAAGTTTATTAAAGGGTGGTTGGAGAGGAAACTACAAGTATTATTATGATACTGATCGTCCGCATACTCATCCTTGGGAAATGTTAGGGATCACTGATGAACCTTCCTGGTGGGAAGATCGTTACGGTCCTGCACCATGGACTTCAGGTAACTTAGTAATGTGGGAAGATTTAGAAGCTGGTTTTATCAACGAACCTGGTAATGAGCGTTATGATTCTCGTTTTGCACGTCCGGGTTTAACAACGGTTATTCCAGTTGACAGTGAAGGTAATCTCCAGGACCCAATGGTTACATTGGTGTCGAACTTTAATCAGACTGATTTAAAGAAAAGCTGGCGTCCGGGAGACATCGGACCAGTTGAAGCAGCGTGGAGACGTTCGAGTAACTATCCATTTGCTATACAGAAATTATTAGCATTAACCAAACCGGCAGAATATTTCTCATTGTTAATCGATTGCGACCGTTACAAATACAACAATTCTGTTGGGCAATATGTTTATGATAATCGTCAGCGTCTAGATTTGCGTAATGTAGAAATTTTTGATTCTGCTAAACCAAAACACAGCTACATTAATTGGATTGTTGAATTTAACAGAAGCATTGGTATTGAAACATCGAGCACGCTTAGTAATAAGTTGTCAAATGTTGATGTGCGCCTATGCTACCGCACAGCCGGATTCACTGATAAGAAATACTTGAAAATCTTTACAGATAAATCAAATCCTGATAGTGCAAATTCGAGTTTGATGATCCCTGATGAAAGTTATAGTGTATTACTATATAAAAATCAGCCATTTGGTGATTTACAATATTCAAGTGTAATGATTCAAAAAACTGATGGTGGGTATGCTGTATATGGTAACAGTCAAACAGAAGCATACTTTAGAATACTACGCAGTAACACAGGTGGCGATTATAAAACAATTGATTTTGGAACAAATAGATATAGATTACCTCGCAACTTTACAACACAAATAGTTCGCGTACCATACGGATATACGTTTACTAATATTAATAGTGTAATAGATTTCTTAGCAAGTTATGGAGAATTCCTAAAGAGTCAAGGGTTATTGTTTGACGATATTGAAAACAATTATATGCTTGATTGGGCTCAAATGGCCAACGAATTTTTATACTGGGCAAATCAGAGTTGGAGTGTTGGTAGTTTAATCAACTTAAATCCAGCAGCAAATGTATTAGAATATCGTCGTAATCGTGCTGTTGTTGATGATTTAGGTAATTTAGCAATTAATGAACAACCTTTAGATCAAAATCGCCAACCTTTATTAAAGAAAGATTATGCAGTAACACGTTTAGATAATACATTTAAACTTACTTCGTTAGCAGCCGATAAATCATTGAGCTATATGCGTGTGCGTGCTACAGCATACGAGCATGTGTTAGTGTTTGATAACGTTAGTATCTTTAACGATTTAATGTATCAGCCAATGACTGGTTTACGTCAACAACGTTTACGCATCGATGGTTACAAAACATTTGAATGGAATGGACAACTTGACGCACAAGGTTTTATTCTGAATCAGGATAATGTAGCATCATGGAACGCAAATCGCAGTTATAATAAAGGCGATATTGTTAAGTATAAGAATTCATATTGGACAGCAGCAAGCAAAATTCAGCCAGCAGAAGAGTTTAATTTTGACGACTGGACTAAGGTTGATTATGATAACTTTAGTAAAGGGTTACTTCCAAACATTAATAACAAAGCCGATCAAATGCGTAGTTATTATAATAACTCAATTGCAAACCTCGAGTCAGATGCTGATTTACTAGGGTTAGGTTTAACAGGTTTCCGTACAAGAGATTATTTAGAATCAGTGAATTTAGACGATATTAGTCAGGTTCAAGTTTATAGTAATTTAATTAAACAAAAAGGTACTCCTGCAAATGCTAAATTGTTCCAAGGTGTTGAGTTTGACAAAGAATTATCAGAGTATAATATCTACGAAAACTGGGCAATTAAACGTGCAACATATGGTGCAAATGATAATAAACGCTACGTAGAATTGGCCTTGGATAAAGAATCATTGTATTCGAATCCAAGCATAATTGAAGTTGGGTTGTCCGGTGACGAATCAGAAGCGAACCAATTTATTAATGTAAATGATATCTATAAGCAAAGTATTAAAAATACAACACGTAACATATTACCTGAACTTACCGAAAGTTTGACTGATATTGGATTACCGACGGCTGGGTTTGTTAACTCTGACGATGTAGATATTACAGTATTTGATTTATCTGATTTAACAGCAATTAATAACTCGCTAAGTGAAGTTAAAGATGGTACTCATATTTGGGTAGCACGCTCGAATACTTACGATTGGAATGTATATCGTTGTGATAATATTTCTCCTGATGTTGAAACAGTTATTGATAACTTAAATGGCACAGTTTCTCTTGTATTCAATGAACCGACTACATTAGAAGTTAACGACATTATTATTGTTAAGAACTTTGATGATCAAATTAACGGCGCACATCGTGTAAGAAAGATCAATGATGCAACTTCAGTAATTGTTAATGGGTCAATTTCAGGAAACGAGTCAACATTAACTGGACTCGGTGTTGTGTTCAAGTTAGTTACAGCAAGATTAGATCAAGCAAGTGATGCTGCTGATAGCGAGTTTAATACTCGTATGTACGAAGGTGACAAGATTTGGGTTAATAGCGATATTAACGGTAATTGGAAAGTGTACGAAAAGAGAATACCGTTCTCATTACTCCAGAGTCAACCTGCGACGGGTGCAACATCAAATGTCGGATTTGGTGCAAGTGTAGTACAAGGATTAAATGGCACAGGTTGTATTGTTGGCTCACCAGAACACCTGAGCGGTAACGGCGGTTTATACTGTTATAATAAAACTGACACCGGATATACATTTAGCAAAACACTAAAAGATGTTAAGAATATTGAATCCCTTGGCAATTCATTGTCAATGGCATCTAACTGGGCAATTGCCGGTGCTAAAGAAACTGAAAACAGCGAAGGTGCTGCTGTTATTGTTTATAGAGATCAACGACTAAACTTATTCCAAGAATATCAAGTATTGACCCTTCCGGACACTGACAGAGACACAGTGGGTGCAGAATTTGGGTATGATGTAGCTATTTCCGAAGACGAAAAGTGGGCATACGTATCTGCCTTGGGCATTGGTAAAGTTTATGCATATACTCGTGTTGATTATCAAGACCAAACAGCATCATTTATAACAGATGGTAATACAGCTAGTTATAACATTGAAGATTACATTGAAGTTGATAACAAAACACAGGTAACAGTAACCGTTGACGGTGAAGCACTAACAACTAGCCAGTTTAACATTACATCAAACATATTGACTATTAATGATGTTCCGGCAGCTGGACTTGAAGTTGAAGTTGCACGTAAGAAATTAGTTACCGCTACTGGAGACGGTAGCACAACTACATTTGCAGAAGTTGCAGAATTATATACTGCAATCAACGAAGAAGCTGTGCAAGTATATATTGAAGGTGTACTACAACGCCCATATTATGACTACAGCTTTAATATTGATAGTACTGTTGCAATTGACTTTGCAACGGCTCCTGCAGAAGACGCATCGATTGTATTTAGAGCAGAAGATTACTATAGATATGTTGATACTATTACTGGTATTGTCAGCGAAGGTTTTGGTCAGTCTGTTAGCACCACTAGCGACGGACAGCAAGTTGTTATCGGTGCTCCAACAGCAACAAATGGAAGTCTACAAAACTCTGGTAAATCGTATGTGTACGAGAGAACTGTTGAGCGTTTTATTGTAACCGATGCATTAACTAAAACATATACAGCATACAGAACTATCAGCGGCACCAATTCTATACATATTAATAATGTACATCAATTAAATTCGATTAACAATGTTGGTACACAAACATACACAATTAACGAAACATTAAACAATGTAACATTCTCCGACGGGGTCACTTTACGTGTTGGTGATAAGATTGACATTGATGTTAACACATTCCAGCTTGTACAGACATTGACGTTGACTAATAACAACCAAGGTGCATATTTTGGCGAATCACAAAGTATCTGTAGAACAGATTGTTCGTTATATGTAGGTGCTCCAAGGGATTCATGGGTGCTACCCGAAGCAGGCTCAGTTACACGTTATTTAAACCGCAGCCGTGTATTTGGTACAATCACAGGTACTGTAGAAGATCCAACAATCACAGTAGGACATTCGATACGTATCGATAACGAAGATGTGTTCTTTACAAATACAACTGTAGAACAAGCAGCTCAAGATATCAATGATGCTATTATTCCAAATGTGCAAGCAAGTGTGAGTAGCAATGGACAACTTGTTATTAGCGTTATTAACCAAGACGAAGCACCAATTTTAAGTAAATTAACAGTTATGCCTGGTGTTGGCACAGCATTTAGTGATTTAGGACTAGTTCCATTTGAAAATGTGCAGGTAATTACTAGCCCTGCTGCTAACGAATATGATCACTTTGGTAGTAGCATACATGTTGATTATTCAGCAACAAATTTAGTAGTTGGTGCAAATAGAGCCACTGCACGTATTCCAACTACATTTAACAAGAATGTAGTTGAAACAGTTTACGATTCAGATACAACCCGTTTTGTTGATCCGATTGTTGAAAGTGGTTCAGTTTACACGTTTGATTTATTGCCAAGTTCAAATTATCAAACACCAGGTAAATTTGTGTTTGGTCAACAAATTTATGATTCAGAAATTGGAGAGTTAGACCAGTTTGGTACTGCGGTAAACTTTACTGATAATTTATTAGTAGTTACAAGTCCTGGTTACGATACAGCAGTTAATGACATTGGACGTTTAGTTGTATTTGAAAACCCAACAAGAGATCAAGCGTGGCAAGTAATACAATCACAACCGAATGTAGTTGATAGTCGTTTAACAAGTTATCTTTACATCTATAGTAAAGATACAGAATTAGTAAACACCTACCTAGACTTCATTGATCCAATTAACGGTAAACTATTAGGACCAGTTAAACAAAACTTAGACTATATCGGAGCTATCAATCCAGCAGTTTATAACGGAGGTAGTGCAGGTTCGGGAATTTACTGGGCCAAGGATCATGTAGGTAAGTTATGGTGGGATACCACACAAGCTCGTTTCTTAGATTATAACCAAGAAGATATTGTTTATAGTTCTAAGAATTGGGGAAGATTATTCCCGGGTAGTACCATTGATGTTTATGAATGGGTTGAAAGTTCTGTTCCGCCTAATCAGTATACCGGTCCGGGCACGGTTCGCAGCGTTAATGAATTTTCAATTATCAATGGACTTGATGCAGCAAGAACTATTGCCACACGTTATTATTTCTGGGTTAAGAATAGAACAGCAACTAACCGTGCCGCAAATAAAACACTAAGCGCACGTGCTATTGCTTCCTATATTGAAAATCCACAAGCATCTGGTATTCCGTATGCAGCATTAATCCGTAAGAACGTGGTTGCGTTGTACAATGTTGATGAATATATTGCTGACAACTACGATAGCGTATTGCATATTGAATATAATCGTACTTTAACAGACAATAATGTTTTTGTTGAATATGATTTAATTCGTGAAAATTATGCAAACGATTTCTTACCAGACTTGCTGTATCGTAAACTCCAAGACAGTTTGTGCGGTGTCGATACCATTGGTAACAAAGTTCCAGACTTTA